>Ga0210403_10002138_pt1 | contig 18190 bp, 10 predicted proteins | sample IncBWC19MmetaG_FD_150863 | JGI IMG/M metagenome (GOLD analysis project Ga0210403, IMG submission 150863) | Forest soil microbial communities from Barre Woods Harvard Forest LTER site, Petersham, Massachusetts, United States - Inc-BW-C-19-M | ecosystem: Environmental > Terrestrial > Soil >... | reverse complement strand
AGCCTCGGTGGCAAGATTCTCAGTCAGTTGCCGCTGGTCAACGGCGTAGTCGCGCTCCTCGATGGCAACGGCATCCAGAGCCTCTCCAACCAGTCGAACGTCGTATACATCAGCGCTGACCGCCCGCTGGCGCCATCGCTCAGTAATGCCGCCTCTGCTGTCAACGCGGAATTTGCATGGCAGTCGAACTATACCGGCGCAGGCATCGGCATCGCGCTGATCGACAGCGGCGTGACCAGCCATCCCGATCTCAATCAGGGCATTCTGCCGGTCTCGCGTGTGGTTTATCAACAATCCTTCTTGCCAGGAAATTCCAGCACCGGTGACCAGTACGGTCACGGCACCCACATCGCCGGCCTGATTGCCGGCGACGGTCTCAGTTCCACCGGACCTCTCTACACCAAGACTTTCAAAGGCATCGCGCCCGGCGCAAAAATCATCAACCTGCGCGTGCTGGATGCCAACGGCTCCGGAACCGACAGCCAGGTAATCGCCGCCATCAACCAGGCCATTGCTCTGAAGTCCACCTACAACATTCGCGTGATCAATCTCTCACTGAGCCGCGCCGTATACGAAACTTACAAGCTTGACCCACTATGCCAGGCCGTCGAAAAGGCGTGGAAGAATGGAATCGTTGTGGTGGTCGCAGCCGGCAATAATGGCCGCTATCAGCCCACCAATGGCTACGGCACGGTTAGTTCGCCCGGCAACGATCCCTACGTCCTCACCGTTGGTGCAATGAAGCCCATGGGCACGCCCCAGCGTACCGATGACCTTATGGCCAGCTACAGCTCCAAAGGTCCAACTGTTGTGGATGCTGTTGTGAAGCCTGATCTCGTAGCTCCGGGGAACCTCCTCGTGTCGCTCAACGCGCCCGGCTCCACGCTTTACACGCAAAATCCCGGCAACCGCGTCCCCAACAGTTATTACATCAACCGCGGCAACAGTTCCTCATCCACAACCTACTTCACGCTGAGCGGCACCAGCATGGCCACAGGCGTAGTCAGCGGAGTCGTCGCCGACCTGTTGCAGAAGTTTCCCTACCTTACTCCCGATCAGGTGAAAGCGCGCCTGATGAAGACGGCATGGAAATCGCTGCCCGCATACAGCAGCACTACCGATCCTGTCACCGGCATCACCTACACTGATCAGGATGACGTATTCACGGTCGGCGCCGGCTACGTAGATGTCGAGGCCGCTCTCATCAACACCGATGTGGCGAAGGGGACGGCAATGTCTCCCATCGCCACTTTCAACGCGTCCACCAACCAGGTCTCCATTAAGGACGATCGCTCCTCCGTTTGGAATACCTCTTCCACCTGGTCCAACGCCGCTGTCTGGGGATCTGCGCAGTTCGTGGCGCCCGCACCGGGCAGCCCATCCTCAAGCAGCACACTCTACGGCAGCAACGTCCTCTGGGGATCGCAAGAGCCTTGGGGCAGCAACGTTCTCTGGGGCTCGAATGCGCCTTCAGGCAGCAACGTCCTCTGGGGCAGCAATGTCCTCTGGGGCAGCAATGTCCTCTGGGGCAGTAACGTTCTCTGGGGCAGCAACGCAACCGCCGGAGAAAACTAAGTTTCACCTCTCGTGAGGTGAAGGGGCCGGCTCCTCAGCGACCGGCCCTTTATTATTTCCGCAAAAATTCCGCGCCGCCGTCGTCAGCGCAGCCCCGAAGGTAGCTGGGTGCCCCATCCTTTCGCGTTTTTTGCGAAAGGGTGAGATTCCACGTACGCCAAGCCCTTGGGATTTTGATCTTCCGCAGCCCGCCTTTCCACGACTTTGCCGTAAAATGTCCCCAGCGCCCGTAGCTCAACTGGATAGAGCATCTGCCTTCGGAGCAGAGGGTTGGGAGTTCGAGTCTCTCCGGGCGCACCAGATTTTTGCTCGTGTGGGCCGGACACTCCTGTTCGACGCTTTTGACTTTGTTCTTCGCTTTTGACTTTGTTCTTCGCTTTTGACTTTGTTCTTAAAGTTGTTTTGAAGCGGAGAGAGTTTAGCGCCCTAAAACGCGCTCCCGAGAACGCCCCCAACCCCACCCCTGGAGAATCCTGCGATCATACGATCAGAACTTCACCGCGACTGGCTCGCGGTCGGCGGCGTCGGTGGTCTCGAAGTACTGGCGCTGCTTGAAGTCGAACATGTTGGCAAGAATATTCGTTGGGAACGACTGGATCTTCGTATTCAGATCCCGCACCACGGCGTTGTAATAGCGCCGCGAGTTCTGGATCGAGTCTTCGGTCTCGCTCAAAGATCCCTGAAGTTGCGTGAATTGGTCCGAGGCCTTCAGCTCGGGATAATTCTCCGCCACGGCAAACAAACTCTTCAGTGCCCCGGTCAGCTGGTTCTCGGCCACGGCCTTGCCCTCAGGCGTGGTGGCCTGCATGGCCTGCGAGCGGAACTTGGCAATGTTTTCGAACGTCCCTTTTTCGTGGGCGGCGTAGCCTTTGACGGTCTCGACCAAATTAGGGATCAGGTCATGCCGCCGCTTGAGCTGCACATCAATATCGGACCAAGCCGAGTCGCAGCGCACCCGCAACTGCACCAGGCTGTTGTACATGCCGACCAGCACGACGGCGATAACGACGAGAAGCGCGAGGAAGATGATGCCGAACATGGGCGTCTCCTTGGGGAGCGTCGAAGGCTTTGTCGGGGAATCAATGGGACGGTAGCACAGGGAGGTCGTGGGCGCAAACGAAGTCTGGCAGGGTTATCTCGATTTCATCGCTCTCTCAAGGGATGGTGAGTGAAATGGCGATGTTTCAACAGTCAGGGGGGCGAGCCTCGCGTCGAAGGCCACCCGCCGATCTGTTCCTGAACATTGATTGCCAACAAACTCGTTATGGGATGAGCAGGAAACCGTGAGCCGCTCCGTTGCTGTCAATGTAGAACCCAACAACTGATCCGGCAACGTTGTTGGTGGAAGGAAGTGTGCCCTGACCAGCAGCCGTGCCAGCCTCCGGAACATCGAACTTTATAATGGCACCTCCAGCTGAGCGCTGGAAGCCGTGATTGAGTCCGTTGGCGTCAACGTATAGCCCTACGACAATGCCTGACGCGTTGAGGCCCTGGGCGAAGGTGCCTTGGTTAGTGCCGGTGCCCGCACCAGCGACATCGAACTCGGTAATGGTGCCGCCAACAGCCCGCACAAAGCCGTGCAAGACGCTGTTCGCGTCCGCGTACGAGCCAGAAATAGTCCCCGTATCGTTGATGGCGCCCGCGTAAGTCCCCTGCCCTTTTCCAGTGCCGGCCCCAAGAGCGTCTATGGAGGTGATCGTGCCGTTTGCAGCGCGCTCGTAGCCGTGAACCGCACCGCTAGCGTCAATGTACCAACCGGTAAGAGTATTGGCAGTATTGATCCCGGCGGTGGACGGCGTTAGGGTGCCTTGACCACTGCCTGTGCCCGCACCTGGAGCATCGAAGCTGGTAATGGTTCCGCCCGCTGAGCGCAAAAACCCGTGGTCGACATTGTTGGCGTCAAAATACGAACCGGCGATGGTGCCGCTGTTGTTGATGTCTAGTGCCAAGGTGCCCTGGGCTCCTGGTGCTTCAAACTCCCCATTCGGGGACTTCACAAAACCGTGAATGACGTTGTTGGCATCAGAGTAGTACCCGGTAATCGTGCCCGTATCATTGATGCCAAAGGCCAAAGTGCCCTGGAAGGCCCCCGTTCCCGCACCGGGTGCGTCAATCCTGGTGATCGTGCCGTTTGCGGCGCGCACAAAACCGTGACGGACGTTGTTTGCGTCAATGTAGTATCCAGCCACTACCCCGACGGAATTTATGGCCGCCCCGAAGGTACCCTGGCCGGGACCTGTGCCGGCACCCGGCGCATTGAATTTCAGACCGGAGGCCGCTACCGCGGAATGGCTTAGCGCGAGCGTGCCCACGACTGCGAAAACAACCAAGCACAAATGCCTCAATCGAGCGGGGCTCGATTTCATAGTGAATCCTCCTCAGGGGTATGGCTGAACTCGATTGTTAAACAGAAAGCGTCTTCGCTTATCGAAGAATGCAGCAAAGCGAACACATGTGATCACGTTGAAATCCCGTCGATTCGGGAAAGGCGCCCGGGCTCACGAAACGCCACGAATTGTACACCGCTTGTATCACCGGTCAAGATGAAAGATTTTGCATGCTAGAGCCAACCCAATGAAGGTCTTCCCACTGGGAATGCCTTCCTTCTTGTTGAGGGGGATGAGGCTATCCTTGACGGCGAGGACATGAAAAACTTGATTTTCCGCAACGTCCACATCTACTACTATGGCAGCCCGATAATTATGGAAAGTGTCCGTTTCATCAATTGCACATTTACATTCGCCCAGCAGCCAAATAGTCAACTCCTTGCTGGCAAGCTCCTAGCTGCGCCAGCGGTCACTTTCACGGCCTCATAGTGTAGCAACGCATTCTTAGGAGTCCAAGGACTCTTGTCATGGTTTCGCGTCGGGATTAGGGTTTCAGCCGAAGCATCGCGCACGCCCCGATTCCTCAAACCGAGGGGGAGACAGGAGTTGGGGCTTTTTCTTGCTTCCGTCAGCAACGCACTCGTAGGGCCTTGGACTACCCAATATCCTGTATGGCGCGTCAGTGGGGGATGTAGCACTCTAGCCAACGCTTGGGGGCGGGCGATGCACACATTTCTGCTCGTATTTCTTCTGCTCGGCTTGGCTCTCGTAGTGCTCGCGCTAGTGATCTGGCGTTATGTCGATGCGCTCAAAAAGGAAGAAGCACTGAGGCACAAAAGGTGTCCTACCTGTCGAGGGTTAGGGCGCAAAGAAGTTTCACTGGGATCGGTTCCCAGCCCAGAGAAGTGCCCAAGTTGCCAAGGCACGGGAATGAGACGCGCCGCGTGACAGTAGCAACGCACTAATAGGACACTACCTGAAATCAGGCGATTTACACTCATCGACTCAGGGTCGCCAACTGAGGGGTTTGGTGGGTGCCGTCCCCTTTGGGACTCGTTCCATCCTTGCTCGCCTAGCCAAGGATTGCGCCCCTTCGGCAAGCTCACGGCAGGCTATGGGCCGCATTCTTGCGCCGCTTTGCGGCTAACGTTCTCTGCTGGAACGGCTTGCGCGTTTAATTAGCCATTAGTTATACAAGATCGTCCCAAATTCTTGTCAAGAGGGAACAGACGACGAAAATCCGGGCAGGTTGTTGACGGGAAAGGGAATATAAAGTTGGCAAATGTGACGGTTTTACCCCATGGAAAATGTCATACTAGATATAGAGGGGTAAAACAAGAAACAGGAGGTCCTTCCCTTCGGTCGGGATGACAACCGGTAAGTCGGGGATGACAAACCTAAGAGGGCACGGCAGATGTAGAAATGCCTTGCTGGGCCGTCGCTGGTGCCGGCGGGTGAGGGGTCCCTTCGACAAGCTCAGGGCAGGCTCTTCGACTGCGTAAATGCTTCGCTTGCGAACCATTTACTTCGCTGAGGGATGACAAATCGATGTGGTGCAACGTCGCGGCCTTTTGGCCGCGATTTCTATTTGTGGCAAAAAGGGGTGAGGCTGACTATGAAATACCGGAAGATTATGGGAGGGCGGATCAAGGGGACTCGGGAGCGCGGGGCTTGGGCTGAGATGTATTTTATGGTGCTGGCTATGAGTTATGGGCTGAAGGTGTCGAGTCCGTATGGAGGGTTTGCGCCGTATGACGTGGGAGTCGACGACGGCAGCGGGCCGATCTTGCGGGTGCAGGTGAAGTGCACGCTGTATCAGTGCTCCACGGGCAGTTACTGCATGAGCATCAACCAAAAAGATGGCATGAAAGGGCGGCGCGGGTATGCTCCGGGGACGGTGGACTTTTTTGCGATCTACATTATTCCGACGGATGATTGGTACATCCTGCCGTATGCGCTGATTGGGGACCGGGATGCGAATGTGTATTTCAAGCCGGGATTCAAGAAGCAGAAATACGGGGAGTATCGCGAGGCTTGGGATCTGCTGGTGGATGCGGCGAGGCAGAAAGATGATGGGCCCATCGATATTCAGGCTTGCGGCGAACAGGATGAGAGTGAAGAAGACACCAGCAGGAGCACAGAGGTCAAGGCGCGAGCGGGTTCGCGATCGATGGTCGGGCAGACGGTGCGGCCGACGGTCCGACAGATGTTCCGAACACTGTTCCGGGAGTGAACCCGGCTACTCCCCCGTGCCCACTCCGACACCTCACAGCTAGGCACGAATTAGATGCACCTCGCCGCAGGTCCCTGCTACAGTAGTCGGCGGGGGAGGAGCCCACTTCGATGGATATGAATGTGATGATTATGTTCGCATCCGTGCTGTGTACGATAACGGCATTGAGCTTCATGGAACTCCGCAAAATCCGCAAGCGGCTGGAAGTAAAGCCAGAATCCAAACCGGAATCGAAATAAAGGAAGAGCCCGGAGCCCGAAAGCCGAGGTCCGAAGCCCGGTTATTGCTGCGGCGCGAAATACCCCTTGCGCGCCCGCACTTGCAGGTCTTTCTTCAAAGCGGAGATTTCAATCGAGCGGTAGCGTCCGTCGGCGTCAAAGTTGGCGGGCTTGTAGCTAACCACGTACTGGCTGCGCAGTTCGTCTTCGATGGCGGCGAAGGAGCGCGTGATGTCCTTCATCTTGAAAGGGAAGAAGGCGCGGCCGCCCGTGGCTTCGGCGATTTGTTCCAGAACTTTATCGCCGCGCAGGATCAGGCCGCTGTCGTCGGTGGAGATGGCGTAGATGATGACTTCAGCGCGCTGCGCCATTTCGATGGCTTGCGCGCGCGTGACTTCGCTCTGGTTGTCTTCGCCGTCACTTACCACCACGATCGCCTTGCGCACCGGATGGTCCGGACGATCCTTCAAGAACTTATCTTTCGCGGCGCGGTAGATGGCGTCGTAGAGCGCCGTGCCTCCGCCATCCTGCAACTTGTGTACGCCGGTGGAAAGCAGTTCCACGTTGTCGGTAAAGTCCTGCGTCATCTGACTCTGGGTGTTGAAGCCAACGATGAAGGCTTTGTCGAAGCCCACGCGGATCGAGTGTTGCAGAAAACTGATGGCGGCGTCCTGCTCGAAATCAAAACGGCTGTGCACCGATCCGCTCACGTCGATGAGCAAGCCCAGGTGCAAAGGCAAATCGGTTTCGCGGCGAAAGTTCAGAATGGATTGCGGCGGCTTGTGATCGTCAAGGATGGAGAAATCAGTCTGATTAAGATCGCGAACAAATTTGCCATGCTTGTCCGTGGCGATGAACAGCACGTTCACTTCGTCCACGCGCTTACGAATTGTGAGGGTCGGACCAGACTGATCGTCGTCCGGCGTGGAAGGGTACGCAGTTACGCCGGCCGTGTTGCGGGCGTAAGCATCCGACTGGGCAAGAACCGGCAGAGATAGAGATAAAGGTAAAAATAATGTGCAGGCCAGGGCGAAAGTCGCTGCCAGCGCCAGAAGGCGACCTGTGGGGTGCGTGTACTTCATTCCCAAAGAATCCAAAATTTTCACTCCACCCAGGCCCACAGGGGACTTCCAACAGATTAGATGCACGCCAGAGGCCGAATCTCGCTTGGCCAGGCGCTCTTTCTTTACCCCTGACTCTAGAAGGGTTTGCGGCGGGGTGCCAAGTTACAAAAGGAGTACACGGGAGGTCATGGCCGAAAAACTGCTGAAATTGATGTATGAGACTACCCTGTGTGCCGGAGCCTGCTCGGGGCGAAGTCGAACGGTGTTAAAGGTTTTTTCAGTCCGTCCAATTCCGACAACGATTACAATTCTCCAAGAGGAACGATACCGATGAAGATCAAAATGAAGCTGCATAGATTTGCCACATGGCTTGTCATGCTGTGCCTGTGCGCCACCACATCCTTCGCCGGTGCGAAAGATGAAAAGGAAGAGGACCGGGTGCGGGACGCCGGGGTAGTGCTGAAAGAAATCCTGAATATTCCCGACGACATACCGCAGGACTTGCTGGATAAGGCGGAGTGCATCGTGATTCTGCCCTCGGTTTTGAAGGGCGCGTTCGGAGTCGGAGGCAGTTACGGACGTGGCGTGATGGTGTGCCGAAGCGGCGCGCACTACACCGGGCCGTGGGGAGCGCCGGCTTTGTACGCGCTGGAGGGCGTGAGCATCGGCTTTCAGTTGGGCGGCCAGGCCACGGATTTTGTCCTGCTGGTCATGAACCCCAAGGGCGCACGCTCCTTGTTGACGAGCAAGGTAAAGCTGGGCGCGGACGCTTCCGCGGCGGCTGGCCCCAAGGGCCGCACCGCCGAGGGCGCCACTGACATAGTGATGAACGCCGAGATTCTTTCCTACTCGCGCAACAAGGGCCTGTTTGCGGGCATCTCGCTCGAAGGCTCAACTCTGCGCTCCGATGGCAGCGCCAACGAAAAACTCTACGGCAAAAAGTTGACCGCAAGAGAAATCATCGTGGAACACAAAGTAGGAGTGCCGGCTTGTGCGCGAGACTTGGTGTCGCTGCTGGATAAGAAATCGCCGAAGAACAAGTCGGACCCAAAGTCGCTGGAGTAGGGCAGTAGTGTAGGGGCTTCTCCACCTTTTGTCATCCGGAGGCCCGCGTTCTTTGCGGGCAGAAGGAAGTCTGCACTTGCTGGTGTCGCACTGGTCGCCACTAGCTTGCCTTTAGGTCTTTCTGGACTTGATCCCATGAACGCGAACCGCGAAACACCGCCCCCCATCCGCTGCGACTGGGCGCAGAGCGCCCTCATGATCCAGTATCACGATGAAGAGTGGGGCGTGCCCGCCCACGACGACCGCACCCTCTTCGAGTTCCTGATGCTCGAAGGGGCGCAGGCGGGCTTGAGCTGGGAAACAATTCTTAACAAGCGCGAAAACTACCGAGCTGCGTTCGACAATTTCGACCCGCACAAGGTCGCGCGTTACGACCGCCGCAAACTTGCCCGGCTCCTGAAAAATCCCGGCATAGTGCGCAACCGCCTGAAGGTCGCGTCGGCCGTGAAGAACGCTCAGGCCTTCCTGCGCGTGCAGGAAGAATTCGGCAGCTTCAGCGACTACGTCTGGCGGTTCGTAGACGGCGGCCCGCGCCTGAACCAATGGAAGTCGCTAAATCAAGTCCCTGCGAGCACCCCCGAATCCGACGCCCTAAGCAAAGCTCTGAAAGAGCGCGGCTTCAATTTCGTCGGATCAACTATCTGCTACGCCTTCATGCAAGGCGTCGGCATGGTGAACGACCACGTAATCCAATGCTTCCGCCACAACGCAGTCGAGCGCCGCTAGATTTCAGCGACTTCAGTAAGCTAAAATAAATCTCCCAAGCCGGGATGGCGGAACTGGCAGACGCAGCGGACTCAAAATCCGCCGACCTTCGGGTCTTGGGGGTTCGACTCCCCCTCCCGGCACCAACCCCAAAGCCCACTACATAAGCGGCTAGCTGATGCCAGCTCTCGCATGAGATGCCCTCTGGAACAGACGCAGCGGATTTCGCGTCATATATCGTCACGAATGAAAATCTATCACATTGAAATCCAGAGGTTTATCAACACATACTAAGTAGGCGAGGCTTACACATCAGTTACACATTTCGCTGAGGATGGGAGCCGCTGGTAGCGATATCCCCGAGGTTTGAGCTGCTGATTCACGTAGGTGCCTTTGGAGTCGGCGGCGAGGAATGCGGTGTATTCCTCGGCGGGCACGTCAAAGTATTCATAGACCTCGCCCGATTGGCGAAACTCCAGTTCCAGAACGCGTTCCTGGGGAGCGTAGCCGATGCTGGCGATACTGCTGGACTCTATCGGAACTCTCTGCATTCTCGAATCGAGCGCTTTCCAGGCGCGCTCTCTCCTTGGATGCGAATGACGTCAAGGAAGGAACTTGCCCACTTGTCTAGACGGTTACACCTTCATTCACTGGGGCCCCGAAGACCGCGAAAATTCGAGTCAAGTCCACAAGCAAGACATCGGCGCAGCAACGAGACGGTCGCCGAAGGGGACCGGCCTTCCGCCGTCGTAGAGAACCACTCCCAGCTTGAAGTTATCGCCGCAGGCCCCCGCCAACTTTCGGAGTCCCTTGAAGTCGCCAGCGTTCACGGTAGCGCTCGCCTTGACTTCGATACCGACCAATGCGCCACTTCCCGCTTCAATCACAAGGTCAACCTCGTCCTGATCTTTGTCTCGGTAGTGGCATAAAGCGCAGCTCTCACCAGACCAAGACGCCTGTTTCAACACCTCAGAGAAAACGAACGTTTCCAGCAATGGTCCGAAGATTGTCCGGTCTTTCGCGACCCGCTCCACGCTAGCTCCTAAGAGTGCGCCGAGCAGGCCGGAGTCAAGGAAATGCAGCTTGGGCGTCTTTACCAAACGCTTCAACTGGTTCCGAAACCACGGTTCCACCCGACGAACGAGAAACAAATGCTCCAGGATGGCCACGTATTTCCTTGTGGTTTTGTCGTCAAACCCAACCTGGCCGCCTATCTGCGTGAAATTGGTGAGCTGGCCAGAATGGTGGGCAAGAACCTGTAGCAGACGCGGCATTTGGTCGAGCTTTTCAACGTCGGCAACCTCGCGCACATCCCGCTGCACGATGGCTCTTACATAATCGCGTGCCCATGTCTGGCGTCGTTTTGGATCTCCGCGTCGCAGCATTTCGGGGTAGCCGCCAATCAGCACGGCTTGTACGAGGTCTTTGCCGATCATTGGCTCCGCGGGTTTGCCGAGTTTGCTATCGAACGCTGCTTTGAGAAAACCCGGCTTTCTGCCTCGGATTTCAGCCCGTGAGAGAGGCAGAAGGCTCACGATCTCCATGCGGCCAGCTAGGCTCTCCGAGACTTGAGGCAGAGTGAGAATATTGGCTGAGCCCGTCAACAGAAACCGGCCGGGCCGGCGATCATCATCCACTGACTTCTTGATAGCCCGGAGAAGGTCGGGCACTCGCTGTACTTCGTCAATCGTTGTTCGGTCGAGAGTGCGCACCAACCCAGTGGGATCGCTGCGTGCCGCAGCCAATACCGTGTCGTCATCCATGGTGATGAATTCGCGTTTGCCCCGGACTAAATCGCGGACCAGCGTGGTCTTGCCGCACTGGCGCGGCCCCGTAACCATGACGACCGGCGTATCCTTGAGCGCGGTGGCCACCAGTTCGGCGGAAAAGCGAGGAAAGAGCGCGTGATCGGTGTCGTCCATGCCGGGCGGAGGCTCCGTCTGATTCGGATTAAGGTCCCGTCTATCTCGGATTATAGACTCGTCCAATCCGGAATGAAAACTGAAACGGTTCCCGAGGACTCATTCCGGCTTCTGGGCGGACCAAGGAAATCGATCCCCGGCCGAATTTTGTCGATGGCCCCAGTCAATGCGATCCGAACCATGGTGTGCGGTCCCCATCTTCTCCATAACAACGTCGACACTGAGGACATTTGTGGAAAGAAGCGACCCGAGATGCCTTGAAAAATCCGCGAAACTTACACAGTGACTTTCACAGTTTTCACATCTTGCTTCAGCTATGTAGTTTAGTTTCAATACTTAACTTGAATACGCAGCGGACTCAAAATCCGCCGACCTTCGGGTCTTGGGGGTTCGACTCCCCTCCCGGCACCATAAAGTTTCCTTTTTGTTTTGATGATGATCTGTGAGCCGCCGGAGTGGACATGCCTAGTCCGCCTCCCTGTGGAAAAGTCTCCCACTGTAGTAAAACGGTTTCAAGAATCAAAACTACCAGTGCACGAATCAACGGGGTGCTGCCGCCAGGATCTCCTCTTCTTCTTCGAAAGTTACGATGTGCGTGTGTGCGCGCATGTCTTTGCTTAATAAACTCCTCCATTAGCAGGTACCACCGCAAATCAGCCGCTCGAAACAAATTGATTACTTACCTGCCAGTTTGCAGTAAGTGAGAATGTCACTGGCGATCTGCTGTGCTCCGTCCAGCACGTCGGCAAGCCCGTGGGGGGCGTCAGCAATACATGCGCTTGCGCTAGAAGTGGTGATGGCGCTTTGCCAAATCTGCCCCTGATTCGGGGCACTCGACGAGTCCTTGCCACCGTAAAGAAATTTCACGAAAGTATTGGGGTACGACAAAACCGCATCCGGAGCCATGATGCTGTCGTGTAAGAAGATGGCATCGGAAGTGGTCGTATTCCTCGTTGCCTCCTGAGAACAGAGAGGCCCCGAATACGCTGGATCGATAAAGCTCGCAGCATTTCCCGGCCCAACACAATAGCCCGTGCCACCACCGCAGGAGTTTGCCGGTGCGGTGTGCAGGCAATCACACGCCCGGTCTTGGCGTGCAAATGGCGGTCCACCTGTGGGCTCAACCATAGCGAAAATCGATCCCAATCCGTAGTGACTCAAGGCCAAACCGATTTCTTCTCCTCCAGCACTATTACCGGTCGCACAAAATGGTGACATGCTGTTGGCCAGGTGGATGTTGGTGTAAATCCACTGAGCGATGGTGGCGTAGCGGCAAGCGACAGCACGAATTCCGCCCGGTCCTGTCTGCCAGCCGTTAGGCTGGTTTGCGAAAGGATTGCCCCAAGTGACCTGTGCAATTGTGAAACCGCCTTTTAATACGGTGTTCAGAGCGGTGGTTCCGTAGGCGAAGTTATTCTCGTAAAGCAAGGTCCCGGACCCGCCCCCCAAGAAAATTGCGGTTCCAAGCGGCGTCCCGTTGGGATAATTCACCTTTACGTAGCCGGTGAAGTCACTCACGTTGGGGCAGGAAATGGTAACGGAGTAACAAGTTGCGCCGTTGATAAGACCGATAGGGCAGGATACGGCGCTGCTGTTCGCTGTACCAAGGAGATCCGCGACTGTCAAACCAGTTGAGGCAGCCAATGAACCCGATGTCGCGCTGACGGTAGTTTGTCCGGGCGCGATGCTCATTGCCAAGCCTGAGGCATTGATATTAGCGACGGCGGTGGACGAAGAACTCCAAGTGACTGTATTTGTCAAATCCCGCGTAGTTCCATCCAAGTAGGTTCCCGTAGCGGTGAACTGCTGATCTGCTCCCGGAAGAAGGGAACTATTCAACGGCGCAATGTTAAGTGAGACAAGCGGCTCTTGGATAATCAGGGTTGTCGAACCAGTTAGAGAGCCGAGGGCTGCGGAGATTTCGGAGGTCCCTTGCCCGACCCCCGTGGCCGTTCCTTGCGATCCGGATGCATTGCTAATCGTGGCTACTGTTGCAGGTGAGGAGGTCCATGTCGTGTTTGTCGTAATGTTTGCAGTTGTCCCATCGGTGTAAACGCCTGTAGCCGTGAACTGTTCCGCGGCACCAATCGGGATGGACGGACTTTGGGGAGTGACCTGGATGGCGGCCAGGATCGCCATTGTCACGGTCAGGTTGCCCGATCCAGCCACCGAACCCGAAGTTGCCGTGACAACTGTGGCGCCGGCTCCTGTGCTGGTAGCGATTCCAATACTTCCGGGCGTATCGCTGATTGTGGCCACCGTTGGAACCGACGAACTCCAATGGGTCGAACTAGTCACGTCTTGCGTTGAGCCGTCTGTGAATGTTCCGGCAGCCGTGAATGCCTGGTTCAACCCCAGAGGAGTTGAGGCAGATGTGGGGTTTACCGTGATCGAAACTAGCGCCGCGGATGTAACCGTCAGCGGTGTGGATCCAACTATTGAGCCAAAGGTCGCGCTGATTGTGACAGTTCCGGTGGCCATAGATGTTGCAAGCGCGTTGGAACTCACGGTTGCCAACCCGGCATTTCCGGAAGCCCAAGTGGAAGAAGCAGTCAGATCCTGACTGCTGCCATCGGTAAAAGTTCCGATTGCGAAGAATTGTTGGGTTGTACCTAGAGCAATCGAAGGACTCGCAGGATTGACTGTGATTGAAACCAGGGCGGCAATGCTCACGGTCAGGGTTGCCGAAGCCGAAATTGAGCCCGAGGTCGCGGAAATGGTGGAGTTTCCAGTAGCGACGCTGGTCGCGAGTCCCACGCTGCCGCTAGTGTTGCTGATGGTTGCGATGGAGCTATTTGACGAGTTCCACTGAACCGAGCTGGTTATGTCCTGCGTGCTCCCATCAGTAAAAGTACCAGTCGCAGCGAGTTGTATTGTCGTCCCGAGCGGAATGGTTGGAATTGCGGGCGTAACGGCAATAGACACCAATGCGGCTGGAGTTACGGTCACAGTGGACGAACCAGCGATACCCGCAGTGGTTGCCGTGATCAGAGTCTGCCCAGTAGAAGCGCTGACCGCCAATCCGCTGGTGTTGACGGTCGCGACTGAAGTCAACGAAGAGCTCCAAGTTACCGAATTCGTCAAGTCAAGAGTGCTGCCGTCCGCGAAGGTTCCGATCGCTGCCAATTGCTGACTGGTCCCCAACGCGAAGGAAGGGTTAACCGGCGTTACTGCGATTGAGGTCGGGACGAGGGGGCTTACACTTAGCATTACCGACGCGTTGATCGCTCCGAAAGCGGCGGTGATAGCGCTCGATCCTCCACTCAAACCATTCGCCACTCCTGCAGCAGTGATCCCGGCTACGGACGGTTGGGAAGAATTCCATGTCACGGACGTGGTCAGATTCTGAGTGCTTCCGTCGGAGTACTGTCCGGTCGCAACGAACTGCAAATTCTGGCCAATTGTGACGGAAGGATTCGTAGGAGTAACAGATATCGATAGCAGCGTGGGAGGCGAGACGATAACGGTTAAAGTAGTCGAGCCGCTGACCGAACCAAAGGTGGCAGTGATTGTAATGGCCCCAGTCGTGAACGCCGAGGCTAATCCGGCTGAGACGCTGGCCACAGCGGTATTGGACGAGCTCCAGGTCGCCACGCCAGTAATATCCTGTGTGCTGTTGTCACTATAAGTTCCGGTTGCCGTGAACTGCTGGGTGCTGCCCACAAGTAAGGATGGATCAGCCGGATTGACAGCAACGCCCGTCAAGACTGCGGCAGTGACGGTCATCACGACCGAGTTCGTCACGGACCCAGACACCGCAGTAATTGTAGTCTGGCCGGCAGAGGATGAAGTCGCGAGGCCACTCCCGTTGATCGTCGCCACTGCATGTGTCGAAGAACTCCAAGTTACCGAGTTCGTGAGATTTTGCGTGCTGCCATCGCTGTATGACCCTGTGGCTGTGAATGCCTGAGCCGTACCTGCGACGATGTTGGGACTTGGCGGGGTTATGGTAATGGCCGTGAGGATAGCAGGTGTCACAGTCAGTAGTGACGAACTAACGATAGAGCCGGCGCTCGCCGTAATTGTGGCTTGACCCGCGGATATCCCGTTCGCCAGCCCCCCCGGAGCGATGGTTGCGACTGCGGCCTGGGAAGAACTCCAAGTCACCGATGTGGTCAGATCTTGAGTACTGCCGTCACTGAAAGTTCCCGCCGCAGTGTATGGCTGGGTGGTTCCCGCAGCGATGGATGGGGCCTGCGGGTTTACTTGTAACGAGACCAGGGTCGGTACCACGCTCAAACCGGTGGAACCCATCTCCGCTCCCAAAGCTGCTGTGATAGTGGCATTTCCAACGGCGACAGCGGCTGCCTGCCCGCTTCCATTCATGCTCACTACTGCCGGGTTCGAGGAACTCCAGGTTGCAGAGGTTGTCAGATCGTGGGCTGAACCATCGCTGTAGTTTCCTGCAGCGTCGAACTGCTGGGAAAGTCCAACAGCCAGCGAAGGACTGACCGGAGTGAGGGTGATTGACTGCAAAGTGGGTTTGCACATCCCCGCGCTGAACGCGTTGAAGATTTGCTGGACTTGAGGAGCACTCAGAGCCTGATTGAAGATCGCAACTTCATCCATGGAGCCCGCGAACGATGCCTCTTGCGCACCTAAATAAGCGCCGAAGGCGACTTGAGGATACCAGGTGGAGAGTGGAGTTGCGATGGCGCTTGATACCAAATTCCCGTTCAAATACACCTGAACGGTGACTTGAGAGTTCGAAATGGAATAAGTGAGAGCCACGTGGGACCACTGGTTAAAGATGACCTGACCCGCCCCTTGTGCTGACAGGTTTCCAAATTCCCAATACAAATTGCCGCCACTATCCACCGACAATCCCGGAGTGCGGTTTGTGCCGTCGTAACTGCCGGTCAACGACCCCGCACTGGTGGGAAAGAACCAGAACATTAGAGTCCCCGCAGTTTGTGAATAGACGGGAGAACTTACCAGCACGGAGGCGTTATTGCCGGCAAAACTAAACGCCTGGCCAACTTCGCCGTTGCCGTAGGTCGCTCCGTTCTGCAGCATGCCGGAGTGGTTCCCGGCGAGGTCTACCAAATTTCCGTCTCCCGTCCACCATCCGATCAAGCCAGACGAGGGAGTTACACATTGCGGCTGGAAAACGTTCAGGGTCGTCGTTCCCGTTACTGATTGCGAAGTTGCTGTGATGGTCGTGGTCCCAGACGCGAGAGCGCTGGCTAATCCGGAGGAACTGATGGTGCCTGCGGTTGCAAGGGAAGAAGACCAAGTGACAGAAGTGGTCGTTTGCTTCGAGCTGCCGTCGCTGTAACTCAGCAGGGCAGTGAACTGTTCGTAGGCTCCGACCGGGGCAGATGGGTTGCCGGGGGTGACTGTGATCGCGGTCAAAGTGGGAGGAGTAACAGTAATCGTAGCGGTTCGACTTACTGATCCGTAGGAGGCCGCGATGGGGGCGGAACCTTGCGCGATCGCCAGTGCCAGCCCGGTCGAATTCACGGACGCAACTAACGGAGCAGAGGAGGTCCAAGTAACAAAGTTGGTGATATTCGACTGCACTCCACCCGCCCAGCTGCCTGTAGCAGAGAGCTGCTGTTGATTTCCCGCAGCGAGCGTTGCATTTTGGGGTGTGATAGAGATCGAAACCAAGCCCGCCAGGGTACCCGAGCCTGACAGGCCGACTGTCTGCGGGCTGGTACTCGCACTATCGGTGAAAGTTAAAGTCCCAGTCCGCGCACCTAAGGCAGTCGGCGTGAATGTGACTGAAATCGTACAGGTCGCGCCTGCAGCCAACGTGTTGGGGGGCAACGGGCAATTTGACGTTTGCACGAAATCGCCTGAAGCAGAAATCCCTGAAATCGTCAGTGCGACCGCCTGGCTATTCTTCAGAGTGATGCTCTTTGCTTTACTGGTGGTGTTGATCACCTGACTGGCGAAGGTCAAGCTCCCAGGGGACAGGATGAGCGGAGAGGTTCCAGTCCCGCTCAGGTTTGCTGTTTGTGGAGAGTTTGAGACAGTGTCGCTTACTGTCAGTACCCCCGTGCGTGCACCCAGAGCCGTGGGCGTAAAGGTGACAGAGATTTTGCAGCTCAGACGCGCAGCCAACGTGTTCGGGGAGAGAGGGCAGTTCGACGTTTGCGGAAAATCACCCGTTGTCGAAATCCCAGTGATGGTGAGAGGCAAATTTTGATTATTCGCCAACGAAAAAACTCTGGTCGGGCTGGTTGTATTCACTATCTGAGTGCCGAATGCCGTGGTGGAAGGGGACAGAACAGCAGGATATACGCCAGTGCCGCTCAACTGTGCAGTTTGGGGAGAAGTGCCGGAATTGTCACTTATGCTGAGGGTACCGGTAATCGTACCGAGAACGGTTGGCGTGAAACTGACGGAGATCGAACAACTCGCACCGGCCGCCAGCGTCTTTGGAGCAATCGGACACTTCGAAGATTGTCCGAAATTTCCCAGAACGGAAATCCCGCTGATAGCCAGCGGCGTCGCCTGGGTGTTGCTTAGGGTTACAGTCTTAATGCTAGTGGTCTGAAGCACGTAGTTGCCGAAGCTAACCGTGCCGGGGTTTAAGGTCTGAGCGCTTGCGGACAGAGCAGCACCGCAAAGCATCACAATTGCCAAAAGAGATCTCGGAGTCCAGAGCTTCCCCACAACAACACCTGCCTGTTCTGTGCGACCGGCGCAAGATCAGTTTTGTTAGTGCATTGGCCCCAAGATCAGTATGGCTAGTGCATTGGCCCAAGGTGGATGGAAGACGCGTCAATGCTAGACACAATAAATTTTAAAGTCAAACAGGTAGTGGAGTCGGTTAAATACATTCTTATCGCCACAGAGTTTGCGGTTGGTTTGCGGGCAGGGAGATCGCCCGGTTGCTTTAGAATCTAGCAAGAATGGTCCCCGCCCAACGTCGCGATTGTCGGCGACAAAACCGGGCAAAACCGCCCGCACACTACTTCGGCGGTCTGGTCATCGCTCCCTGCGAAGCGGATGAGACTAGCGCCGCATACTTGGCGAACACTCCCGTGGGATAGCGCGGCTGGGGTGGCTTCCATTCTGTCATGCGTTGGCGCAGAGTTTCGTCGCTGCTCTCGACTTGGAGGAGGCGCTG
>Ga0210403_10002137_pt1 | contig 18198 bp, 21 predicted proteins | sample IncBWC19MmetaG_FD_150863 | JGI IMG/M metagenome (GOLD analysis project Ga0210403, IMG submission 150863) | Forest soil microbial communities from Barre Woods Harvard Forest LTER site, Petersham, Massachusetts, United States - Inc-BW-C-19-M | ecosystem: Environmental > Terrestrial > Soil >... | reverse complement strand
TGGCGGGATGCAGCAAAAGTACTGACCCCATCGGTAACTACGAACCTCTCGTTGAAGATGTCGGCGGGGTCGGTTAATGGCGCAACAGCTTGGTGGCACACAAATTGGCTCCACCAAATCCCAGGCGTGCTGAGGCAACTGTGGAGGAGAAATTAGCGGCCAAGAAGCCAAACATTTAGCCTAAGGCGCTGGGTAAGGTTTTGAAATTCAAAAAATCTTTCTACTGATTATTAGGGGTTTAGCTTGGGTCCTGTTACCCATGTAACTGTTTTCAAAACGCCACTGAATATTCCTTTGTGTCATAATCATCACGGTTATGGCCGCGACAATAATTACACTCGAAGACCTGCAAAATCTCAAGCAGGAATTACTCACTGAGATACAGAAACTCTTATCTCAAAGACAAACAACACCCGCCCGCAAGTGGCTCAAATCAAATGAGGTCAAGAGGCTGCTCCTGGTTTCTCCTGGCACACTTCAGAACCTCCGTGTGAACGGAACCTTGCCCTTCACAAAAATCGGGGGTGTCATTTTCTACGACTATGACGACATCCAGAAGATGATCGAAGAGCATAAGTGGAAGCCTCATTTGGTCAGTAAGAAAACAAACATCTGAAAATATGTACCAGGCCATTTTCTGCAGTCTCAAAATTACGAATCTGACTAGGTTAAAAACCGGTCTTTCGGTTTTAGCAAGATGGACGAATGTTTACACATTCGTCATCTCCCTCCCCCCTCATTTCATTCGTCAGGAGGGGTCAGCCTCGGAACTCGGCTGCCTTGAAATCAAAGATTTTACTTATGGGACGTAAGCAATCAACCAAAGAACGGCTGGCGAAGATTTTCAGCGTCAGGGTTTCTGAAAGGTTTTTCAACCGCCTTGAAGAAATCAGGAAGAACTCGAATTGCCAATACATCGGAGAAGTTGCAAGGCGGATTCTTTATCGGGAGGAAATTGTGTGGTATCACAAAGATGCCTCACTGGATTCAACAATTGCAGAATTAGCCCTGATCAGAAAGGAAATCAATTCCATTGGAATCAACATTAACCAGGTGACGCGGCATTTTCATTCGGCCGACACTCAAAATGCAAAGTTAATTCAGGCATTGAAAATTGTCGAAGAATATAAAAAGGTTGAGCACAAACTTGAACGTGTAACGAACATCACTTCTGAGATCACAAAGAAATGGTTGCAAAGGTGAACAGCGGACAAAACATATTGGGCCTTCTCAATTACAATGAGAACAAAGTCAAAGAAGGCGTGGCTGAGTGCATTGATGAGAATTTATTCAACTGCAATGTGGAGAGGCTTTCATTTCACGAAAAGCTAAAGACTTTCCGGAATTTTATTATCCGTAATCATCGGGCTACAACTAATGCAGTTCACGTCTCATTGAATTTTGACCCAAGCGAAAAGCCTGATAAACAAATCCTGAAAGAGATCGCAGCTAAATACATGGAGGGAATTGGATTCGGTAATCAACCCTTTCTCGTTTACCAACACTTCGATGCAGCTCACCCACACATTCACATTGTAACAACCAATATTAAACAAGACGGAAAAACGATTCGCTTATTCAGAATTGGAAAATACGAATCCGAGAACGCAAGAAAAGAATTGGAGAAAGAATACAATTTGGTTCGCGCCCAGGGACGAAGCAATAAGGAATCACAAACTATAAACGCGATTGACGTGACACGGGCCATTTATGGAAAGTCGGAAACCAAAAGAGCAATTTCGAATGCAGTCAGGTACGTCACACGAAATTATAAATACACGTCCGTTCCTGAATTGAATGCTGTGCTTAGACAATTCAATGTGACGGCTGACTTAGGCAAGGAAGGATCACAGATGAATCTCAAGAAAGGATTGCTTTACAGTCTGATCAACGAGAAAGGAAAAAGAGTCGGAGTACCCATCAAAGCAAGTTTAATTTATGGCAAGCCTACCTTGGTATATCTCGAAAAACAATTCAAGCTCAACGAAAGATTAAGACAACCTCATAAGAAAAGGCTCGCTGAATGTATCGACCATTGTTTTGGTGAAAAGAATTCAATTACAAAAGCCGCCTTTGTAAAAGCTCTCAGTGCTGAAAGCATTTACGTCCTTTTCCGGCAAAATGAAGAAGGCAGAGTCTATGGAATCACTTTCGTGGATAATAAGACCAAAGTCGTTTTCAATGGAAGTGATCTTGGCAAAACTTATGGGGCGAAGGCTATCACAGAGCGACTGACAAACATTTCAGCTCCAGCACAACAGCCAATCACAATCAAGCCTATTCCGAAAGCGGAACAACAACCTGATTCGGAATTAATCAAGATGGCGAAGGATCTCATCGAGGCGAAACAATTTGATTTCACTTCGCCTGATTCGGCAATGAAGAGACGGAGGAAAAAGAAAAAAGGACATTCGATTTAGCATTAATGACTATGGCTCATACTGGAGAAAACGAGCAAGCATTGCAAAAGATAATCGACTTTATCAGGTTGTTGAGTATTGTCGTATTGCTTCTCAATTTTTACTTCTTCTGTCATCGCGCATTTCAGCAGTGGGGAATAGCCTTTGAGATTGCGGATCGCATTTGCATGTCAGTTGCAAATACTGGAATATTTTCAGGGATACTTCCATCCAAACTATTTGCCTTGGGCTTGTTAGTCATTTCATTGGTCGGTGCCAAAGGCAAGAAAGATGAAAACATCAAATTAAAGGAAGCTTCATACTACGTTGCAAGTGGCCTTGGCTTATACTTGCCTAGCCATTTGTTTTTCTGGTTCACTTCTTCAAGCACATTTGTCGCAGGCATTTACATTTGTCTGACTTCCACTGGATACATCTTGATCCTGACAGGTGGCACGTTACTTTCGCGGTTGATTAAATTCAATTTCAGTAAGGACATTTTTAACAAGCTTAACGAATCATTTCCGCAGGAGGAACGATTCCTAGAAAACGAATACTCCATCAACCTTCCCGCTGCTTATACACTAAAAGGTGAAAGAAGAACAAGCTGGATTAATATAATCAACCCATTCAGGTCACTCTTAGTCATTGGCACTCCTGGAGCTGGCAAATCTTACTTTGTTGTGAGACACATTATTACGCAGCATATCCGAAAGGCGTTCACCATGTTCATCTACGATTTCAAGTACGATGATCTTTCAATTATTGCTTACAACACGCTTTTGAAGTTCAATAGACAGTATAAGATCACACCAAAATTCTTTGTCATCAACTTTGAAGACCTTTCAAGATCGCATCGTTGCAATCCACTTGACCCAGCAACGATGGAAGATATTACCGATGCCACAGAATCTTCCCGAACAATCATGCTGGGATTAAATCGTGACTGGATCAAGAAGCAAGGAGATTTTTTTGTTGAGTCACCTATCAATTTCGTAACAGCTATTATCTGGTTTCTGAGGAAACATGATAACGGCAAATACTGCACCCTTCCGCACGTAATTGAGCTGATGCAATTGGACTATCCACATCTTTTCAAACTTCTTAGATCAGAACCCGAAATAGAAGTGCTAATAAACCCCTTTGAGTCCGCGTATCGAAATGAGGCTATGGAGCAGTTGGAAGGTCAGATCGCGAGCGCTAAAATTGGAATGGCACGTTTATCTTCACCGCAACTGTACTATGTATTATCGGGGAATGATTTCACTTTAGATATTAATAGTCCGAAAGAACCCAAGATAGTTTGTGTGGGTAACAATCCACAAAAGCAGCAAATCTATGGTGCAGTATTGTCTCTTTATATTTCTAGGGTAATTAAACTTGTCAACAAAAAACATCAACATAAATGCAGTCTTGTCTTTGACGAATTCCCAACAATCTACTTTAATGGCATTGACAGTCTCATTGCAACGGCAAGAGCAAATAAAGTTGCCACCACTTTGGCCGTTCAGGATTACAGTCAGCTGAAGAAAGATTATGGTCGCGATCAGGCTGAAGTAATCATGAACATTGTAGGAAATGTGATTAGCGGCCAGGTGGTTGGAGAAACTTCAAAACTTCTCTCTGAGCGTTTTGGCAAAATTGTTCAGGAGCGCGAAAGTATTTCGGTGAATGCTGCCGATACTTCTATTAGTCGTTCAACGCAACTGGACTCAGCAATACCACCTTCAAAAATTGCGGCTCTTTCATCAGGTGAATTTGTAGGAACCGTGTCGGATGACCCTGACCAAAAGATTGACCTAAAAGTTTTTTATGCCGAAATACTAAATGATCATGCAGCTATCCGGAAGGAGGAAGAAAGTTATAAACCAATTCCTGCTATTCGCTCCATTAGCCATTACGACATCGAACAGAATTATTTCAGAATCAAAAAAGATATACAACACATTCTTGAAACAAAATTGAAATAGTCATGCACACTAAAACCTTAGACATTAAAACATTCTCTGATCAGCTTTTTAAAAACATGAAAACAGAATTAGAGTCAGTTGGCGAGGACAATCTTGAGACTATTGCCAGGGCAAGCAAATCTCTACCTATAATTAAATCTGCCGTAGGGAAACTCAAGGAATACGTCTATGAATACGAGTTTGCCAGTAAAGGTGAGGAAATTATTTTCTTCAAAGTAGTCAAGCCAACTTTCACCAGCCAATATTACTATTTCGAGAAGCTACTTTCGATGAAAGTGAATGAGCCTGTCAATGGTGTTGACACCCTGAAAACCTATTACTATCGCGAGCTGGACATCCTTCAAGAATATATAAGGACGCATCAAGAGTTTTATAAATATTGTGTCTCTGACTCAACGCAGTTTGATGAGCAATACTTTCTCCGCGAAAACAACTCGATTAATTGTGTGGAGGTGGATTGCCGATTCTCGACCGGCTACGACAATATCTTGGCAATGATCCATACGAATCAATTGATCAAAGACCATTTACAAAGTTTGATTAGGAGAATCGACTCCGATCACGCTGAAAATGGCCTTACCTGGACTGGCACGAAAACCTCGCTAATTGAACTGATCTATGCTTTGCACGGCATGGAAGTGATTAATGGTGGAAAGACCGACATAAAACAGATCGCTACCTCATTTGAGAACTTTTTCAAGATCAGCCTTGGCAATTATTACCGTCATTTTCAGGAGATTAAGTTGAGGAAAAATGGCCACAAGAATTTTATAGATCAACTGAAGGAAAAACTTAGTAAGCGATTGGACGATCTTGAATAAGCCATGAGAACGATTGGCGAAACAAAGGTCTATCAGTGGGATGAAATAAAAGATTCTTTTAAGGGTGCTGACATTTTCCTTGGCAATGGTTTTTCAATTAACATCAATTCATCTTTAAATTACCGTTCTCTTTTCGACAAGTTTCTTTCTTTTCTAAGCCCCTACGAACAGTCTCTGTTCAAGAAATTCAATTCAACAAATTTTGAGGGAATCCAAAATAAGCTGATGGATGCAATTGAAGTCAACGCAATTTTCGGAAAGGACAATACCGAAATAGATACAACCCTGAAACAACTAAAATGCGGACTATTAAATGCGATCAAAGAGTTGCATCCCAACTATTCATCTATTGATCCACAGGTCATTTTTAATTTGTCCCAAAAGCTTGATTGGTTTGAAAACATATTCACAACCAACTATGATATTTTTTTGTATCACATCATTCTCACTACTTCTGATCGGTTTAAGAGAGGCAATGGCATAAAGCGATATCAGGACTATTTCAGAAAGGACGACTCAGGCTTAGGATTTAAGGAGCAACCGCTACCAGGATTCAAAAACATTTACTATTTGCATGGAGCGCTATTCCTTTACAGAGAGTGTGGACAAGAATTCAAAATACAAAGAGGATGCAAAACAGATGAACTCCTCGATTTAGTCAGACTGAAAATCCATATCGGGAATCTGCCAGTCTTTGTATCCGAAGGTAAAGCAAAATCAAAGGAAGAAGCTATTCTGAAAAGCAAATACCTCTCCTTTTGCCGATCGACTTTTCGCTCAAACCGAAATAATTTGGTCATTCATGGGTTTTCATTTTCAGAGTCCGACGATCATTTGGTTGACGATCTTAATGCTGTAAGGAGGAAAATTGCAATCGGCCTTCACGTTAATGGATTGAAGGATGGAGGGATTTTAAAAAAAACAAAAGGCATTGAGAGGAAGCTGTTCAAATACAAGTCAAGCATCATCAAATACTTTGATTCAAAAAGTTTATTCTAAGGTTGTCAATCCAATTAGTTGTAATTTCAGTCTATTATAATAGATGGCGTCCACAAGGAAGAGAGCTGTGAAGCAAATTTTCAAAGATCCCAGGAAATTAAGCAACCGGGAATTGAATATACTTTCTCTGATCTGCAAAGAGTTTTCACCAGGCGAAATAGGTCGAAGACTTACGATCAGTACCAAAACTTACTTTAATCACAGAGCCAACATCCTCGCAAAGACCAAGGCCAAGACTAATGTAGGTTTGCTTAAGTACGCATTGCGGCATGGCCATGCGAAACTTTAGTCACAGCAGGTGGTTTTGACATCTTATATGAGGTAACATTTACGGAGGACAGATTCCAATTTGCCTCTCGTGAAAGAAGAGGAAATCCTGTCAAATCTGTTAAAGCGGGTCGGGGTAAAACTGACTGAGTTGCGCAAACAAAAGGGCTACACCAGCCATCAGGACTTCGCATTTGATCATGACATACCTCGTGTCCAGTACTGGCGCATTGAAAAGGGGACTACTAACCTCACCCTCAAGAGCCTTGTCAAAATATTATCGATTCACGAATTGACGGTGGAGGAATTCTTCGTCCTGCTTTACAAGGACTCGAAGAAATAGTCGAGTTTCCATTAAAAAGACTTCGATTTAGGTATTTTAAATACCTAAAAGGCAACATAATTAAAGAAATGCCGATCTGGATTCCATTAAAAATATTGTAATTTTGGTATTATGGATACCCAGAACGAGTCAAAATTAAAGAAGTTGCTAAGCCTACACAGGCCAGGGACAGTTTCTTTGGCGAAATGGCTGGAAGGTCAGGGTATCTCGCGCGATCTTCAAAAAATATATCGCAAAAATAAGTGGCTGGAATCCGTTGGGTCAGGTGCACTCAAGCGATCTGGTGATGCGATCAACTGGCAGGGTGCGCTGTACGCGATGCAGCAACAGGCAAAGTTGCCTATACATGCCGGTGCACTAACAGCGCTTTCGTTACAAGGGTTGTCTCATTATTTCCGAATGGCGGAAGAAACTGTCTTCCTATTTTCTCCACAGAAAACAATACTGCCAAGTTGGTTTGCAAAACACAAATGGGGTCAATCTGTTGAGCATGTAAAAACAGCTTTCCTTCCAAAAGAACTTGCGTTGCTAACCCATGACGATAGAAATTTCTCAATAACGATCTCCACTTCCGAACGGGCAATACTGGAGTGCTTGTACCTCGCTCCCAAAAAACTCGACTTAGTAGAGTGTTATCACCTAATGGAAGGCCTTTCTAATCTCAGACCAAAAGTGGTGCAAGAACTACTTGAAAAGTGTGCCTCTGTAAGGGTGAAAAGGCTTTTCCTTTACATGGCTGACAAAGCGCAACACCAGTGGCTAAGTTTCATCGACCGAAAAAAAATAGACATTGGCACAGGAGACAGAAGTATAACCAAAGGAGGTTTGTACAATGCTGAATTTAGAATAAGTATTCCAAAAGAACTCGCCTGAAGATGCAAGCTAAATACAAAGCACAGGTCGATCTTTTACTTAGCATTTTGCCACACGTCGCAAAAGAAGAAAGCCTCGCGTTAACAGGAGGCACGGCCATCAATCTCTTTGTGCGCGATATGCCCAGGCTCTCGGTAGACATTGACCTGACGTATGTTCGATGGGAAGACGGTCGGGCAACTGCATCGCAAAATATCTCAGGCGCTCTTGATCGAATTGAAGAACGCATCAAAGCTTCCATCGCAGGAATATCCATAACACGAATTCCGCCAGGGCAAGGACAAGACGTAAAACTAAATTGCCAGACACCGTCAGCGCATATTAAGATAGAAGTAAATACAACTATCCGTGGAATCCTTTTTCCGGTGCGCATGATGCAGGTGACTCAGAGCGTGCAAAATGAATTTAAGAAGTTTGCTGCTATCAATCTTCTGTCTCACGCGGAATTGTTCGGAGGAAAAATATGTGCTGCCCTTGACAGGCAGCACCCACGTGACTTGTTTGATGTTCATCTCTTATTAAAGAACGAAGGCTTTACAAACGAAGTTAAATTGGGGCTCATCATATTTATGCTGAGTCATGCGAGGCCGATCCATGAATTACTCAGCCCACATTTTCTCGATCAACATTCTGCTTTTGAAAACCAGTTTGCCGGAATGACAGCAGCATCATTCTCCTATGAGTTTTTTGAAGAAGTTAGAATGCAGCTTCTCGAAGAAGTTCGTAAATCCTTGACTGATGATGATCGAAAATTTCTTTTGAGCTTTAAGAAGGGCGAGCCGATATGGGAGTTACTCCCACTCGTCAATCTTAAGAATCTTCCGGCAGTACAATGGAAGTTGATCAATATTCAGAACCTTAAACGAACTAATCCGGATAAACATTTGGCTATGGAAAGGGCTTTGGAGACGAGATTAAAATAAAAACTGCAAGTGGCACCCGATAAAACTAAGGCGACATAATTTTTCAGTAAATTTCAATGCTCTAAGTTGGACAATGAATCAAAACCCCGAACAAATCACCCGTAATCATGTTGATCAACTGCTTGTACAAAGCGGGTGGATTGTTCAGCCTAAAAGTAAACTCAATCTGGCTGCTGGTTTAGGAGTTGCCGTTACTGAATACAGAACGGATACTGGCCCAGTTGATTACCTACTCTTCATCGACCGAAAACCGATTGGCATAATCGAGGCCAAGAAAGCGGAAGAAGGTGTAAGGCTCACCACTGTTGAAGACCAGTCGCTTCGCTATGCCGATGGAAAACTGAAATACTTTGACAACGATCCGCTTCGCTTCGCCTATGAAAGTAAGGGTGCGTCTGCGATAAGTTGGAAGAAACCATTACCACCAGCCTAGCCCAAGCCGAAACGCACCGGCTAAGTATTTTAAAGAAGGCGTTTGAGGGGAAGTTAATATGACAAAAGACGAGCTTGAAATAGAAAACGAACGATTTAAGTATAAAGGTTTCAAACTAATTAGTCTTGAACTTACAAACTTTACTTTTTTTGGAAGTATAAAATATGAGTTTATTGACAAAGATGATAAGCAAGATAAAATCTATTCGACAGTAATTATTGGGCCAAACGGTACTCGAAAAAGTTTACTTTTTAACCTTATCATTTACATTTTCAAATGTATCAGTGACCTCAAAGAGCATAAGGAAATCGATTACAGCAAGTATAGCAAAGGTGACTTTCATTTAATTTATGCTCTGAATAATGAGATTTATGAAATCATCCGAACACATAGTGTCGATGCGGGAAATCACAATCTATATGCTTATGGTTTAGGAATTAATAAAGAAACAAAAAAGATTAAGGATTTTGAACTGCCTTTAACCATAATTGGCAATTCCATAAACATAACCGATAAGTTTCCATTTTATAAAGAAAATGAATTTCCAAGATTTCAGTACTTAGGGATTAAGTACAATCCTCAATCGGCCAGCACGAAGTCTTATATAAAAAGAACAATTGATTTTGTTGCCAAGCTTTCCTTTTCAGTATCATTTCTTAATGGACTTAACTTAATCACCGACACATTTATTGGCAAAAATAAATCGATCTGCATCTCATATAGGACAGTGAATTTCAAAAGATTCTATGATGGAACCCTGAACGTAAATAAATTAGACGAGTTCTTCACAGACATAGAGAGAAGATTTAAAGAGAGACAAAAGACTCCACCATACAAACTCGGTACCTATAACGGATTGAAATCAAAAGGGAGTGTAGAATTAAGCCGCGCAATTGATTATTGTAATGTTTTAGCAAAAAGTTCATATCTGCAAAGAATCAGCGGCTCTTCGAGTAGGTTATTGAAATTTGATCTTTCAAATCAAGAGGATTTAGAGAGACTGAAACTAAATGGTGAAGCAATAAACACGTTGTATTCACTTAATCTATTGTATGATCCCAAAATAGAAATATTCAGCTCAAATGGTGATGAATATTCCTTGGACGATAGTAGTAGTGGCGAGCATAATCTAATAACCTCTCTAATTGGTTTAATGGCAACCATTAAGCCCGATAGTTTGCTATTAATTGACGAACCCGAAATCAGTTTGCATCCTAATTGGCAGATGAAATACGTTTCATTTCTTAAGGATGTTTTGGCGAGTGAAGCTTACAATACTTCACATATCTTAATCGCATCTCATTCACATTTCATTGTCTCTGATTTGGAGGTAGAAAGTTCGAGGGTTATTGGGTTATCTAAAGGAGAAGAAATTGAAGTTATTCCATTAGCCAAAAATCTAAATACGTTTGGTTGGTCAGCCGAAGATGTTTTATACAATATTTTTAATGTCCGTTCGCCATTAAATTACTATTTACAAGCTGACTTAACAGAGTTGCTGGGAATGATTGCAAACAATATTAAAGATTCGGAAAAAATTGGTTCAATTCTTAATAAACTCAAAGCATTGCCTAAAAGAGAAAATGATCCGTTACAAGAAATTATTGTAGAAGCTACTGACTATTTAAGTTCTATACAATGATAAATCAACTTGCAACGCCATATAATTTTTCACCACAAGAAACAAATTGCGTTACAACCGCTGCAAATAGTTGGGACAGTCAAACAAATTGTATAAAAGCTTTGAAAATTGCAATGAACGCTCATTTCGATACTCATCAAGGAGAACGCTGTTGTTACTGTGGCTTATTGTATGACAGAACAGGTAGAGGTGAAATTGAACACATTGCTCCAAAAGGCTCAGCCTTATATCCTCAGTTTTCTTATACACCAAATAATTTGGCAAAAGCATGTCAACTATGTAACTCATCTTCAATGAAACATACCTATGATACCGTCAATGCAGTTGCCGTTGTTTATGAACAATGTGAATTTAAAATTGTTCATCCGTATCTTGATGACCACACCTTGCATTATAATTGGAGCTATGGATTAAGGAATGTAGTAATTTCAGTTGCTAACGACTCTGACAAAGCCAAAGAATCAATAAGAATATTTGAATTGGCCTCTGAAAAAAGGACAAGAGCAAGAGCAATTGAAAGAAACCAAGAGCGATTAGATGATCTATATAATTTATCAGCTGCTATAAAAAACAGAATTAAAGCAGTCTTAAAGTTTAAAACATGAGTAACAACACATCGAGTATAGTCAGTAAAGTTTGGAGTTTTTGTAATACCCTCCGAGACGATGGAGTTGGCTACGGAGGTTATTTGGAGCAGCTTACTTATTTGCTGTTTCTTAAAATGGCAGATGTACACCAAACCACCACACAACCGCACGTTCTCCATTCCTAAAAAATACAACTGGGAGAAACTGGTGCCGCTACGAGGATCTGATCTGGAAGCACATTATACCAACACCCTACGTGACTTGGGGAAAGAGAAGGGCATACTCGGCCAGATATTTACCAAGAGTCAGAATAAAATACAAGACCCTGCCAGCTCAGCAAGATTGTAGCCATGATCGATAGCGAGCAATGGCTGATGATTGGCGTGAAAGACAAAGGCGATATCTACGAATGTCTGCTGGAGAAAAATGCCGAAGATACGTCTTGGCCGAAGAAATTATTGAGAACCTCGAGGCAGGTCTTGCTAGTTTTCAACAAGTATTAATTGGCCTCAAGAGCAAATAAATCTTCCCCATCTTCCCCCCATCTTGTGAATTTCTGTTTTAGGTAGCCTACACCTTCGCCTTCGTAATCAAAAACACGAAGGCTATGTTCAATACAATTTCTTGGCAAGAATTTCTTTCGGCAATCACAGTGATAGCTGGAGGATACTACATCGTAACCGCATTGTTACTCTATGGCAACGAGATCACCAACATCTTCAGGCAAAAGGAACCAAAACTTATTGCAACAAAGATCAGCGCAGATCAAAATGATTCAAATGAATCCATCGATCTCATGGGTGGAATCAAATATGAATCCGAAGTAAATGTTCCACATGAAAATGTGGTCGAGTCAAATGAAGTCAGCGTGCAACAACCCTCCGCACCAGATGAGCCAATCGAATCAAGGGATTTTCTTTCAGATGCGTTTGAGGAACTAAAAAATGAAATCAGAATAATAGCAGACGGCCTCTCCTCCGAAAGTAAGGATGAGAGTACCTTGTTGTTTAAATCTCTTGTACTGCGATATCCTCAGTTAGTTCAAACCCAGTACGAAGAAAAGATCATTCAATTCATTAATGATCTCATCAAAGAAAAGCAAGCGTTTCATTTAACACCAAACGAAATCAAATCGTGGTTGAGTGAAGCTGAAATATCGACAGACAATCATCAATAACAATCAAACTAAATCAAATGACATGAAGAAGATAATTCACTTCACAGTCAGAAAGGGCAAAGCATTGGCGTTTGCCATTCTGGTCTATGCGTTGACTTTAGCAATTCCTTCCAATGCGCAAGATGGCAATGCGGGCATCAACGAAGCTACCATGCGCGTGCGCAGCTACTTCACTACGGGAACAAGTCTTATGTATGCCATCGGTGCAATTCTCGGCCTTGTCGGAGCTATCAAAGTTTATCAGAAGTGGAACAGCGGTGACCCTGATACTGGAAAAGTTGCTGCCGCGTGGTTTGGCAGTTGTGTTTTTCTAGTGATCGTGGCAACAGTGCTCAGATCATTTTTCGGTCTCTAACTTTTTCACTTATGGCAGCAAGCGTTTATAAAATCAATAAGGGAATTAACAAACCCATTGAGTTTAAAGGACTGAAGGCACAATACATCGCATACCTGGGTGCAGGCCTGATCGCGCTTTTGGTCCAGTTCGCCATTCTCTACATCGCTGGCGTGAATATGTTCATCTGTCTTGCACTTATCGGAGCCCTCGGAATCGCGCTGTTTATGTCAGTTTACAGGATGAGCGGCAAGTACGGTCAATATGGGTTGCTTAAGAAATTGGCAGCCCGAAGCCTCCCCGATTCAATCATCGGTACAACGCGCAGAATATTTTTTGAATTGTCAAAGCAAAGCTGATGTCATGGCACAGCCTGTTAATCTTTCAAAAGTTTTCCCGCTCTATAAAGTAGAGCACGATTGCATCTTGTCCAAGCTCGGTGATGTGACGCTAGCTTATGAAGCTACGTTGCCAGAAATATTCTCTTTGTCCGACCAGGAGTACGAAGCATTGCATCAAGTTCTCATAAAGGCCATCAAAGTTCTTCCACCGAACTCCATATTTCACAAACAAGATTGGTTTTACTCAAGGAAGCACACGGCAGACTTTCAAAGCAAGGAACTCACTTTCCTCTCTCAATCGAGTGAGCGCTTTTTTAGCGAGCGTCCTTATTTATCTCATAGGTGTCACATCATGCTCACCCGAAAGCCAGTAAACAGAAAACCATCAAGTTCGGTTTTCTCCAACCTCATCCGAAGAACATTGGTGCCGGAAGAAACAATCAATCCGCAGCGGATGCAAGAGTTCCTTGACAGCGCAAGCCAATTTGAAAGAATTCTCAAAGACAGCGGATTTATTTCACTCCAAAGGATAAAAGATGATGAACTCGTAGGCACACAAAAGAAGCCCGGCCTTTTAGAACGTTACTGCTTTCTCCTTTCCGATTCTGACAAGCCTATCATCAAAGACATCCATTTAAGAGACGAATTAAGAGTTGGTGATCAGCATTGTCAGTTATACTCGCTTGCCGATGTTGAAGACCTGCCCTCGTTATGTGGATCAAGGATCAACTACGATAAATATTCCACCGACAAAACTAAGTTCAGCGTTGGCTTTGCCTCTCCGGTGGGTCAATTACTTTCATGCAATCACATTTTCAATCAGTACATATTTATCGAGGATGTTCACAAGACAATCAAGCAACTTGAAAGCAAAAGATTAAGACTTCAGTCCCTTTCCACCTATTCGCGCGAAAATTCTATCAGCAGAGATGCTACTAATGATTTTTTGAATGAGGCAATCTCTTCACAGAGGCTTCCCGTAAAAGCGCACTTCAATGTCATGATCTGGACAGACAGCAAACAGGAATTAAAAGAATTGAAAACTCAAGTGTCATCAGCCTTGGCTCAAATGGATTCGGTTGCCAGGCAAGAAACAAACGGAGCACCGCAAATCTTCTGGGCAGGACTTCCTGGGAACGAAGCTGACTTTCCAATGAACGACACCTTCGATACGTTTGCCGAACAAGCATCCTGTTTTCTCAACCTTGAAACGAGCTATCAATCTTCTGTCAGTCCGGTTGGTATTCGATTAGGAGATCGTCTCACAGGCAGACCAATTCACGTTGACATTTCAGATGAACCAGTTAAGCGCGGCATTTGCACAAATCGCAACAAATTCATTTTAGGTCCATCGGGCAGTGGTAAATCTTTTTTCACCAACCACATGGTGCGATCTTATTATGAACAGGGCACTCACATTGTTCTGGTAGATGTGGGGCACTCCTATAAAGGTCTATGTGATCTTGTAAACGGTTACTACTTCACCTACGATGAAACTAATCCGATCAAGTTCAATCCATTCTACATTAGTGAGGGCGATTCACTTGACACCGAAAAGAAAGAAAGCATTAAGACGCTTTTGCTGGCACTGTGGAAAAAAGATGATGAGACATTCAATCGCTCCGAATATGTCGCGCTATCAATTTCTCTTCAGATGTATTACAAACATCTGGACGACCACAAAACATTATTTCCGTGTTTTAATTCGTTCTATGAATTCCTTCGCGATGTGTTCGTCATTACGCTAAAGGAAGATAAAGTCAAGGAAAAGGATTTTGATGTCGAAAACTTCCTTTATGTGCTGAGGCCTTACTATAAAGGAGGTGAGTTTGACTATCTCCTCAATGCTACTGAGAATCTTGATTTGTTAAGGGAACGATTCATCGTCTTCGAACTTGACAACATCAAAGATCATCCGATCCTGTTTCCTGTTGTCACCATCATTATCATGGAAGTCTTCATTTCGAAAATGCGTAAGCTAAAAGGCATTCGCAAAATGATTTTGATTGAAGAGGCGTGGAAGGCAATCGCTAAAGAGGGAATGGCAGAGTACATCAAGTACCTGTTCAAAACCGTGCGAAAATTCTATGGTGAAGCGATTGTAGTGACGCAAGAAGTGGAAGATATTATCAGTTCGCCTATTGTGAAGCAGGCCATCATCAATAACTCGGATTGTAAAATCCTCTTAGACCAGAGTAAATATCAAAACAAGTTTGATCTGATACAGGAATTACTAGGTCTTACGGAAAAAGAAAAAGCATTAGTCCTGTCGATCAACAAGGGCAACGATCCAAAGAGGAAATACAAAGAGGTCTTCATCAGCCTGGGTGGAATGCTTTCAAAAGTATATGCAACGGAAGTTTCGCTTGAAGAATACCTCGCTTACACCACCGAAGAATCGGAGAAGATTAAAGTACAATCCTATACCAAGAAATGGGGAGGTGATATCCGAAAAGGAATTGCAGAGTTAGCAAATGATATACGATTAGGTAAAGCAGCTTAAACAAAACTACAATGAACCGACATAGGAAAATATTACTCCCACTGATGTTTACCGCTTTCATTTTCACAATTTCTCCTCAAAGGGCCGAGGCACAAGTACTTGAAATCATCAAAGCAGCGGTTGTTAAAGTGATCAAAGCGATTGATCTGAAAATACAACGGCTTCAAACAAAGACGATATGGCTTCAAAACGCTCAGAAAGTTCTGGAAAACAAACTTTCCAAATTCAAACTTCATGAAATCGCGCAGTGGACCGAAAAGCAACGACAGCTCTACAAAAAGTACTATAATGAGCTCTGGCAGGTTCGCAATACCCTTGCTACCTATCACAGGATTGCTCTAATCCTTCAACGACAGAAGCAATTAGTTCAACAATACAAGTTCACCTGGCAAATGGTGAACCAGGACAAACACTTTTCGAAGTCTGAGATTGACTACATGTACCTCATCTACACGGGCATCATCAATCAAAGCGTTTACAACATTGATGAGTTGGCTCAAGTGATTAATTCCTACAAAACTCAAATGTCAGATGCCAAACGATTGGAGACCATCAACAAGGTCGGTGACAACGTAGAGAAGAACTATACTGACCTCCAGCAATTCAACAATCAAAATATCCGTTTGAGTATCAACAGGGCAAAGGATGATAAGGAAGTTAAAACTGTGAAACAATTATACGGATTACCAATTCAATAATACCATGAAACAATTACTGCTCATATTCTCCTTAGTGTTTTGCTTCCAATGTTTCCAATGCAGTGCACAGACATTTGATGAATGGTTCAGGCAAAAGAAAACACAAAAAAAATACCTGATTCAACAGATCGCGGCTTTGCAAGTTTATCTCGATTACCTGAAGAAGGGTTACACGATTGCGAGGAATGGGCTTACTGCAATTGAGAACATCAAGAATGGCAACTTCAATCTTGATCGTGATTTTTTCAAATCGCTCAAGAATGTAAAGCCCGCTATTCATAACTCCGCTAAAGTGGTAGACATCATTGCTTTTCAGTATGCCATCATCCGAGACATGAAGAACGTCTATCGGTTTTGTCAAAACAATAAAACCTTCACGCCAGAGGAAATCCGTTACGTGGCGCGCATACATACCAGTATGTTGTTCCTGTGTGACGCTTCCGTGTCGGAACTACTTACAATCATCAAATCGGATAATGCCCAAATGACAGATGAAGAAAGACTCCTGCGGATTGACAAAATCTATGACGATATGCAAGACAAGCAATGTTTTGTCCGTGCATTCGGTAACGATACTCGTTTGCTGGCACGTGAACGAGAAAAAGAAGGAATTGAAGTCAACCAACTAAGACAGTACTATGGAACATTTTAGAAAAATCATGCTAGGCGTAATTGTCATCGTTGGACTTATTGTCCACAATTCAGTCTTCGCACAAAGTGACGAGGCACAGCAGCTTATTCTCGATTGGAAGAAACTTCAGCAGCTGGAGAAAATCCTGGATAACATGTATGACGGGTACAAGATTCTCGACTACGGCTACACCACGATAAAGAACATAGCTGAAGGCAACTACAAATTGCATCAGGCGTTTCTAGATGGCCTATTTCTGGTCAATCCCGCTGTTAGAAACTACAAACGCATTCCATATATAATAGACTATCAAAGACTCTTGGTAAAAGAGTACAAGAATTATTACACGCGATTCAAGAATGATCCAAATTTTTCGCCACAGGAAATAGAATATATCGGCAACGTTTACAATTTCCTTATTCAGGCAAGCCTCCGAAACATTGACGACCTCACCATGATCATCACCGCTACCAAACTGCGCATGAGCGATGATGAGCGGATGAAAGCAATCGACAGGGTTTACAATGAGATGGAAGGGAAAGTAGTTTTCGTCAGGAGTTTTAACAACAACACCCAGTTGCTTGCCATCCAACGCGCGCACTCAGCGAATGATGTAAGAACGCTTCGACACATCTATGGTCTCGATTAAAAGCAAAAGTTATGAAACCGAAAAAATATGTCTCCAAGCTAAGCCCTTCCCCTTTCGGGGGAAGGGTTGGGATAGGGGTTACAATATTTCTCACCGCGACTTTTTTACCTGGCGTATTGTGTGCTCAGAGTTTCGCGGGAGAGATCCACAGCCTGCAAAGTGTATTAGACCAGCTATACAGTGAAATGCTGCCTTTGTGCAGTCAACTGATCGGGGTTGGCCGAGGGCTGGCAGGCTTTGCAGCGCTGTGGTATATTTCTTCAAGGGTATGGAGGCACTTGGCCAATGCGGAGCCAATAGATTTTTATCCGCTGCTAAGACCTTTTGCTCTTGGATTGTGTGTGGTGATGTTCCCGTATGTTCTGGCATTTATCAATGGCGTGCTCCAGCCTACCGTAACAGGCACAGCTTCAATGGTAACAGGTTCAAACAATGCCATCGCTTACTTATTGCAATTAAAGGAACAAGCGATCACGAAAACACCCGCATGGCAAATGTATGTTGGCACGGACGGAAGCGGAGACCGCGACAAGTGGTATCAATACACACACCCAGACGGGACAAAAGAAGGAACATTAGATGGCTTAGGCAACGACATCAAGTTCGCG
>Ga0210403_10002135_pt1 | contig 18205 bp, 21 predicted proteins | sample IncBWC19MmetaG_FD_150863 | JGI IMG/M metagenome (GOLD analysis project Ga0210403, IMG submission 150863) | Forest soil microbial communities from Barre Woods Harvard Forest LTER site, Petersham, Massachusetts, United States - Inc-BW-C-19-M | ecosystem: Environmental > Terrestrial > Soil >... | reverse complement strand
ACGGTCTCATCAAACACACTCCTTGATGTCGATCAGGCGTAGACGGAGCCCGCGCCCGCCAAGATGTGACACTTACAGGCACAACACTCCGCCCTATCAAGGCACCCCAAGCTTCGGAGAGCCGTACAACATCGAGCAGAGTCCCAGGCGGTCCCCGCTATGTCAATGAGTTTCTGAGAATGTCTCCGATGGCCCAGGCAATCGGAGACAAGACAGCGAAGCGCTTGACGGCGTGGCCCCGCGACCCGAGACTATTGCCACCTTTGTTGTTCCTAGTCACTGGGTTAATCCTCTTCTCGAAAAACGCCCGACTCGGTATGACCCAGATCGCGCGCACCCTCGGCATATTCGGCTCGGTCCTCCTGGGCGCTACGGGCGCGGTCGGCTGTGGCGGCGCGTCCTCCGCCTCCGAGCCGGTAGTCGAAATCGGACGAACCGTGATCACCATGTCCACCTTCGACCACTGGATGCACGTCGCAGCAATCCGGGACTACCAGCTGCGACCGCTCACGCCACCGCCGAGATGGGCGATACCGGACCCGCCGAAGTACACCGTCTGCGTGGCGCACCTGGAGCAGACCGCACACCTTCCGACCGCGCCCAAGCCGGCCCCGACCGTGTCACAGCTCAAACGGCAGTGCGAACGGCAGCAGGAGCAGCTCAGGCAGCAGGTGCTGGGCTCTCTGATCACCGGCTGGTGGTACATCGAGGAAGGCAGGAATCGGGGGATCGTCGCGACCGACTCGGAGATCAAGCGACGATTCGAACTATCCTGGAAAAACAACTTCACGAGCAAGTCGGAACTCGACACCTACCTGGCCAACACCGGCGAAACGATCGCAGACCAGCTGTTCCGCGCAAAGATTAAGGTGTACTCGACGCGACTCGAAGAACAGTACGGCGTGCGTGCGGGCGGTGGGTCGACAGCTCAGCAGCGCGCCTTCGGGGAGTTCATCTCGGCGCTCCCACGCAAGTGGGCACCGAAGACCACCTGTCGCGCAGGATACGTCATCCCGGATTGCCGGCAGTACAAAGGCCCGACGCCTCCTACAACTCAGCTGCTGTAGCGACCGAGCGCTCGCGCGACGCTCGCCACGGCTCTTTAGACGTGAGTGCCCTTCGCTGGGGGCGCAGGCGGCGATGAGCGCCTTTGCACCCGCAGAGGTCCGATGTGCGAGCACTCTTTGAACCCGGCGTGCCGTGAGGCTCTCAGCAGCCTTTCGTGGAGCTTCGCTTTCGACGCCGTCAGCGACAGGACGGCCGCGACGTCGTTGACCTGGGCGTCTCGAGCGAGCTCCACGAGCTCTTGCGCCAGCCTCTTTCTGTAGTCGACGATCTTGCTCCAATCGCTCGCCAGCGAGCGGGGCGGTACGAGCCCGCCGAGCGCCGTGGCCGCCTCGCTCTCCATGGCCGCGTTCTGGGGAGCCGTACGCGCGATGTCGCCGATGCTGGGGTGAGCGGTCTTGTCCCGAGGAAGCTCGTCGTTGAGCCGCTTGCAGATATCTTCGGCGGCGGCTACGAACGTGGAGGTCGAAGGACCATTCGTCGTGGCTCTCGGCGTAGCGGTGCGCGCACCGGCCGGCGGGCCCTTGCTCGTACCGCCGCACCCGTTTGCCACAAGCGCGAGCGCCACGAGGGCGGCGGCGACGAGCGATGTCAGCGACCCGAGCGCGGTTGCTGGTCGCGGCGTGCCCTGTCCCATATAGCGAACCTACGGTCGGCTAGGGCTGCGCGTCAAGGTCCGCCGAGGCCATGTCTCCCACTCGATGCAGGCCGATGGTCCCGCCCAGGTCGCCGAGCGTCCTGACGGTCTCGGCGGCGTTGCAGACGGAAAAGGCCGCTCGCTCAGCCGTCGAAGGCGCCTACGCCGGGGGCTGGCGAAGCACCGCTAGCCACGTGGCTCGGTCCGCGTTGAGTGGCTCTGTGCCGCCGGTGGATCAACGCCCGTGGTCCGCACGACGGTCTGTAAGTCGCGTGACGTCGGGATGGGCTGTTGGGAGCAGGTCGGTGGCGAGTTCAAGGCATGACCCCCAGAGCGGCGAAGGCACGCGGCGGTAGTACTTCCGCATCTGCCCCGGTTCGGCAGGCAAGGACTCGATCAGCCCCACTGCGGCGAGATGCTTGAGGAACTCGCCGACATAACTTGGCTCGCATCCGACGTCTTTTGCGATCTGGCCTTGATAAAAGCGATCTTCCTGCGCGATCACCAGCATGACCTCAAGCGCATACTGGCTCTTGAAGACCGCTTTGGAGGTCAGCCTAACGCGCGGTCGCTGGGAGTCGTCCAGAGGGAGGGGTATCTTCATGATTCATGAAGGTCATAAGACGCAGGATAAAGAAGCCTATCCCGTCTTGGCTTCGGCGTCGGAATATAGGTTGGTGCGCTACCATACCGATCGGACGGAATCCCGTAAATCGTGGGGTTTTGGGCCGCCAAGGCTTGCTTTTTGCGGCCAAACGCGAAAGGCTGCCCCATCTCTTCGCTGCGATGCCTCCGCGCCCCTTCGGCGGCGGATCATCGCCAACGCCATCAGATCACCATGTCCAAGGTCATCAAGCTTCCTTCTCGCGGCCGTCGAGGTTCTCGCATGAATGATGGCCGAGCATATTTCAAGCAGCTGGCTTCCGAGTACCACATAGATGGGCTAGACCCAGACTCAATCGCCGAGAAACCGCTACCGAGGCTTAAGGGCGGGTCTGCGGAATCCAAGCTCGGCGGGCGCATTACTCGTGATCTCAAGCGCGTGGAGGCCAACGAGGCAGCGGAGCGTCGCAAGCAGTCCGAGGAGTTCCTCAAGCGTCCAGCTCGCGATTTTCCCGCTGACACATAGCACTCTCTCCATAAGCGCGCCACAGCGTCACGTAGGATTCGCCGTCGGTGACCGAGCAAGCTGACAGCGGCGACGCAAATGATGATGGTCGACGTACTCTCGCATCTAGGCACTCTGGCATCTCGTCAGGATCTGACTCCCGAGCAGCAGGCCACGCAGCTTTCCAAGATCGAGGAGCACCTCAGACGGGCAATCATCGAGCACCCGGAGGAGGTTGTCCGTGAGCGCATCGTCGAGGTGGCCCGCCTATGGTCCGAATACCAGCGCGAGGCATACACCTACCGTGAGCAGGGCGTGCTCCGTGGCGTTCCCCGCCACCAAGACCTTGAGGAGACGAGGAAACGCATTGACGTCCTGATGGAGTCGGTTCGGAAGGTCAAGCCGGACGAGACGACCTGGGAAGAGTCACTGAACGCCGCGGCGGCCATGACTGAGGCGGCACATACGACGGGGGAACTCGCTGACAAATTGGAGCAGTGCATCGGTGCCGCAGTCCGAATCACGAAAGAGCGAGAACAAGCGCAGCTCGCGACGCACCGCGATAACCGATCGGTGCTGCTTTGGGTCGTCGCCCTCATCGTCGCCGTCGCGATCGCTGCCGTCGGATTCCTTGTCGGGAAAGGCGATGCGCCCACATCTCATGCACGGTCCAGCTCCGGCGTCACCCAGTCGAGCCACACGACATCTAGTCGAACAGGCCCGTAGGCGCGCAGAGCTAGACCACCCTCACGGCTTGGGATGGTGGGCCTGTACGCGGACGTGGAGCTGCAACGTCGCATCGAGAGCAAGCGCGAACCGCTGGCTGTACGGCGCGGGGTCGATGAGCGCCGCGACGCGATCGAAGCGGTCGCGACTCAGTTGCTTAACCCGCTCCGCCGGCTCGCGCCCGAGCTGCTCGTGGATCAGAGCCGTCAACGAGCCCTCATCCGCCATGGCGAGCCCGAGCGTCGGGTATAGCTCGCACGCCGCTACGACCTCCTGCGCCGTCTCGAACTTGGGCTCGGTCGCGCCGCTCTCCCACCGGGCGATCGTCACCTGCGGGTGCCCAGCTGATTTGCAGGCAATCGTGAAGATGGGCCGTCCGGGAATCGAACCCGGAACCTTGGGCTTAAGAGGCCCCTGCTCTGCCGGTTGAGCTAACGGCCCGTGAGCGAGCCGGCGGGTGGGCCGGCTGGAGCGAGGATTCTACCGAGCCGCGGCCCGGCGCCTCGGCTCTATTTCTTCTTGGTGGTGCTCGTGGAGCTGCCGGCCGGCTGGGGAGTGGTTTTGACTTCGGTCGCCTGGAGCGTCCCATTCGGCTGCAGCTTGCCCGCGTAGGTTTTGCCGTTTGTGGTGGTCGTGTAGGTCTTTTCGCCGCTCGGGTTGGCCTTGGCCTGCGCCAATTCATTGCGCAAGCGGATACGTTGGGTCGTTGGGGCGAGGCTCACGGCCCTGGCAGCCGCCAGATCGCCGATACGGGGGTTCTTGGCCTTGTAGGCGTACAAGGCGAGCAGGCTGTAGTAGCTCGCGCTGGTGGGGCGCGCAGCGGTCACGATCTCCAGCACCTGGACCTCCTGCGCCGGCTGGTTTAGGCCTTCTTGGCTGTACACCGACACCATCAGCTGGGCGAGTTCGGGGTTCGGCTTGGGCGGGTTCAGCGCGAGGTAGCTGTTCCACGCCTGCGCGGCCTGCACGTACAGTTCCCGACCCTGGGGAGTGAGCCCGTTGGGCGACACGCCTGCGGCTTCGTGGAGGAGGTTCTTGGTCAGGCCTTCCCACGCCGGCAAGTTGGCGGGCTGCTTTTGGATGAGCTTGCGGTACTTCTTGATCTGGTTTGCGAAGCTCGCAGAGTTGGACCCCTGGTTTTCGGTCGCCGCGGTGAAGATCCCGCCGCCGCCGAAGCCGCCCCCGACCCCGAAGCCGATGAACCCCACGCCCATGAGCAGGGCGAACCCGACGTAGACGACGCGCACGGTGCGGCGGCGGCCGCGGCCGCGGAGGTCGAACAGCATCTCTACAGCCTCGGGTCTACGTGGTCGATCATGTCCTGCACGGTTGGCTCCACTGGTGGTGGGTCAGGTTCGTTGGCGGGCGCCCCCTCGGAGTCCCGCCCACTCGCTTTACCAGCGCTGCCCGCCTCGTGCGGTTCAGCGTCAGCTCGCTTCACGAATGTTGCCAGCAGGATACTCGCCTCGTAGAGCACATACAGCGGCACGGTCTCCAGCACGAGCGTGACAACGTCTCCGGGGAGGAAGGCCGCGACGGCAGCGCAGGCCACGAGCGCATAGCGGCGGTTCTTGCGCAGCTGGCGCGGCGTGACCAGCCCCACGCGGGTGGCACCGAGGATCAGCACGGGCACCTGGAACACGAGCCCCATCGCCAGCAGCACCGTGGCGGCGAAGCGGTAGAACTGGCTCGCCTGCACGAGCACGTTGAACTCGCTGGAGTTGAAGTTGACGAAAAAGCGCACCGCAGCGGGCAGCACCACGAAGTAGCCGAAGGCCACGCCGGCGGCAAACAGAAACGGCACGGCCGTGAGCAGCGGCACCGCCACGCGCCTCTCCTGCGGCGCGAGCGCCGGCAGAATGAAGCCGTATAGCTCGTAGAGGATGAACGGGAGGGAGACAATCAGCGCGAAATAGAGCGCGATTGTGATCGTGGTGGTGAACGGCTCGCCCACACCAAGCGTCACGGGGTTGTCGCCGGGCGCTTCGCGCGGGATCCTGGCGACATCTGCCTTCAATGCCCTTATCAGCGGCGTGAGCTGCGCGCGAGCCGCGGTGGAGAGACCGCTGCCCGGCGCGGCGAGCACTGCCACGGCGGCCTGCGTGTCGCCGGCGATGCGCAGCAGGCCCTGTTGCGCGAGCACCGCCTGCCCCACCGTTCCCTGCCCCTTGGCGACCTGCTTCTTGGTCTGGCTCTTCAGCGGCTCGTTGATGATCTTCAGCAGCGCGTGGTTCTGCCACAGGCAGAAGCCGAACGCGACCGCGAGCACGCATGCGCTGACGATCAGGCGGGAGCGCAGCTCGTCCAGGTGGTCAACGAGGCTGAGTCGATCCTCGTGACCGATCGTGCGGATCGCTCTCGCCATGCCCCCGTGAAGCTACCACCGCCGTCCGTTGGTCAAGCGACGGTAAACCACGCTAAAGGCGCCCGGCCTGCGCGTCGATGACGAACCAGAGCCGAAAATGGACCCAGACAACAACCAAAACATCATCCCCGACGCACAGCCGCCGAGCAGCCCGCCGCTCGTGTATGGCGAGCAGCGCCGTGCGGACGGCACCTGCGCGCCGGACCAGCTCCACGTGTGCTTCAACTGCGCCGGCGAGCTCGTCTACCCGCTGGACTGGTCTGAGGAGGGTCCGCGCCATTGGCGGATCGTGCTGCGCTGCCCGGAGTGCGAGGCACGCCGCGAGGGGGTCTTCGACCAGTCCGCAGTGGAACGTCTCGACGACGAGCTCGACCGCGGCTCGAGCGCCCTGCTCGGCGACCTCAGGCGCATGACGCACGCCAACATGTCCGAGGAAGTCGAGTTCTTCGTGCGCGCCCTAGACGCCGACCTGATCACCCCTAGCGACTTCTAAACCGTCAGCGGTAGCGCTCCACCACAGCGTCGGCCACCAGCTCCAGAAGCGCCGAGCGGCCGTCCGGGAGGATCGCCGGCAGCGCCGCCTTGGCTTCGGCGACCACAGCCAGAGCGCGCTCGCGCGCCTCATCCAGCGCGCCGGTGGCTGCGATGCGCTCGCACAGCACCTCGGCCTCCTGCGGCCCTGCCAGCGAGGCCAGGTCGAAGGCCGCGAGCTCGGGCTCGCGCTCGCTCGCGAGGATGAACGGCAGCGTGACGGTGCCGTCGAGCAGGTCGGTGCCGCGAGACTTGCCGGTGCGCTCCACCGGTCCGGAGACGTCGAGCACGTCGTCGAGCATCTGGAAGGCGAGGCCGATCCGTCGCGCGAACGCGCCGAGCGCGTCCGCCAGGCCACTCGACCCGCCCACCGCCGTCAGCGCTCCGAGCCGGCAGGCCGCCTCGAACAGCGCCGCGGTCTTCAGCTCGCAGCGGCGCAGATAGCGCGCGACCGCAACGGGCGCCGCGTAGGCGTCCTCGCGCTGCAGCAGCTCGCCCGCCGCGAGCGCCGAGCTCGCCTCTGAGAGTGCACACAGCTGAGCGGCGTCCTCGTTGCGCGCCAGCTCGGCAAACGCTCGCGAGAACAGCAGGTCTCCGGTGGCAACCGCGACCTGGCGCCCGGCCACCGCAGCCACCGTGGGGTGGCCGCGGCGCAGCTGCGCGCCGTCGATGAGATCGTCGTGTACGAGCGTGGCGGAGTGCACGAGCTCCACCGCCACCGCTGCGCGCACGAGGCGCTCCTCGCCGTCCGGCGAGTCGGGCGGCCCGCCCGCGGAGTTGGCCGCGAGCACTACCAGCAGCGGGCGCAGGCGCTTTCCGCCGGCCACCACGGTGGCGTTGGCGTAGGAGGCCAGCGGGGCGCCCGCCTCCGCGGTCACGCGCTCCAGGTGCAGCTCGGTGCGCGCCATCAACCGCCGCAGCGTTGCGCCGCCGCGGCGCATGATCTCCTCCAAGCCGTCGGCCTCCGCGGGCGAGCCGTCGGTTGCGGCGCTGCCCACGGCGCTCACCATTCCCCCTCCCTCGGCACGGTGCCGGCGTGGATCGCCACGATCCCGCCCGCGGCGAGCACGTAGCTGACCTCTAATAGGCCCGCCCGCTCCATCTCGCCGGCCAGCGCAGCCGGATCGGGGAAGCGCTTGACCGAGCTCGGCAGGTACGCGTAGGCATCGGCGATCGCCGGCTCGCGCCTGCCGCGCGCCCGCGCCCCCCCGCCGAGGGCCACCCCGGCGAGCCGGCCAAGCACGGGCACGAGACGATCGAACCAGAGGCCGTAGAAGATCGACAGCGGTGGCCGCCTCGGGGTTGTGATCTCGAGCACCACCACGCGCCCGCCGGGGCGCACCACGCGGGTCATCTCCGCGAGGCCGCGGGCGAGGTCATCGAAGTTGCGCGCGCCGAAGCCCACCGTGGCAGCGTCGAAGGAGCCGTCCTCGTAGGGGAGCTCGAGGGCGTCGGCCCAATCGAAGCGCGGCTCCACCCCACCGCCCTCGTGCGCAGCAACCTTCGCGCGAGCCCGTGCGAGCATGCCCTCGGCAAAGTCGCTGCCGATGACCTCGCCACCCGGCGAGACCCTCGCAGCGAGCTCTATCGCGAGGTCCCCGGTGCCCGTGGCGACGTCCAGAACCCGGCTCCCGGGGCCCACCCGTGCGAGATCGGCGGCGCGCGCACGCCAGCGATGATGCAGGCCTGCCGTCATCGCCGTGTTCATCAGGTCGTACACGCCGGCGATGCGGTCGAACATCGCGCGTACCTGACCCGCCTCGAGCCTACCGGCCTGCTGTGCTCCGCGGGGTGGGCCGGCCCCCTGACGAGCAGGCATGGGCCGGCTACTTGGCTTGTGAGAGGAAGTTGACTATCGCTTCGAACTTCTTCGGCGGCAGGTTCTTGAACGATGGCATCGGCGCCGTGGGGTTGACGAGCGTGCGCGCTATCCCCTGGCGCGGCAGTCGCGAGCCGATATGGGTCAGGTCGGGCCCGGGGCCGGAGTTGCCGTTCTCGCCGATCTTGTGGCATGCCAGGCACCCCGACTGCGCGACCACCTTCTTGCCGGCTTCGTATTCCGCGAACGTCTTCCCGCCCGCCTGCACAACGGCGGCGGGAGTGCCGGTTTCGATCGCGGTGGGCGAGCCTGCGCTCGCGCCCTTGTAGGTGAGGAAGGCCATCGCCGCGATCACCGCGATGCCCGTGAGCGTCGCGATCGGTCGCCGCTCGGGGCGCCGCTCCGGGCCACGGTCGTAGAACGGCAGCAGGAACAGCAGGATCATCCCGATCGTGGGCACCCCGATCGTGGCCAGCGGCACGAGGCTCGGCGGCTTGATGACGCGCAGCACCTCGAACAGGAAGAAGAAGTACCACTCCGGCCGCGGCACGTAGGTCGTGGTGGTGGGGTTGGCCTTGGAGCCCAGCTCCGCTCCCAACACCAGCGACATGGTGATGATGATCGCCAGCACCACGCATGCCATCGCCCCGTCCTTGGCCACCGCGTAGGGGAAGAACGGCTTGCCCTGTGCCTTCAGGATCGCGTACTCGCGAAGGTACTCCTCCTTCTCACGCTGGTTCATACCTCCGCCTCGCGCAGCTCTGAGCGCTTCTCGGCCTTCAACCACGGCGGCGCGGTGGTGCCGAGCTTCGACACGAGGTAGAGGTGCGCCCCGATCAGCGCCACGAGCGCGCCGGGGATCAGCAGCATGTGGATTGCGTAGAAGCGCGAGAGCGTGGTGGCTCCGAATTCCGAGCCCCCTCGCAGGAAGTCGCTGAGGTACGGGCCGATCAGCGGCCCCGTGCCGTTGATGTTCACGCCCACGATCGTGGCCCAGTAGGCGCGCTGGTCGAAGGGCAGCAGATAGCCGGTGAACGACATCACCATCGTCAGGATCAGCAGCACCACGCCGATCACCCAGTTGAGCTCGCGCGGGTACTTGTAGGCCCCGAAGAAGAACGTGCGCCCCATGTGCAGGAACACGAGGATCACCATCACGCTCGAGCCCCACTTGTGCATGCCGCGCACGAACTGGCCGAGGAACACGTCGTTGGTGACATGCCTGATCGATTCGTAGGCGCCGCCCGAGGCGTCGGGGCGGTAGTACATCGCCAGGAACACTCCCGTGACGGCCTGGGAGAGGAACGCGAACAGCGTCGCCGAGCCGAGCGTGTAGAACCAGTTGGTGCCTTTGGGCACCTTGCGGAACAGCAGCCAGCGCGTGGCGCCGCTCAGCGAGGTGCGCTCGTCCACCCAGTCGACGACCGCGATGCCGCCCTGCTTGGCGGCCTCGATCGGGTCGCCCCTGCCATCGGCCTGCCCGGGCCGCGGCGGCGGTTCCTGCAGCGCCGCGGGGAGCGGAGGCGCTGGGAGCTTGGGGAGCTTGGGCACTGTCGGGCCTGCCTGTTCCTAGAGTTTCTGCGCGCCGGGCCGCGACGGGTAGAGGTACTGGCCGATGCCGTCCAGCGGCTCGCCGGGGTCGCGTGGGGAGAAGCGCCGCAGCTCGCTGTTGACGCTGAAGCGCGGTCCCACTTCCACGTTTTCGCCCGACACGCGCGTGTAGAAGCGGTCGAGCGGCCGCACCGGCGGGCCGCCCACGCGCCGGCCGAGCAGGTCGTAGACGCCGCCGTGGCACGGGCAGATGAAGCGCTCGGCCGCGTCCACCCAGCGCACCGGGCAGCCCAGGTGCGCGCAGCGGCTGGAGATGGCGATGTAGGGCGTTTCGCGATCGTAGGGGTCGGTGTCGATTTCGGGGTTGAACTTGCGCACGTATACGGTGGTCTTGCCGGCCTCGCCGATGCTCGGCGCGACGGTGAGCACCACGGGCACGTAGTTGCTCTCGCTGAACATGCCCTCGGGGCCCACGGCTTCCCAGCGGTGGGGCGTGCTTTTGAAGATGGGGCCGAGGGCGAAGCCCAGCGCGGGCAGCGCAAACGCGCTGGCCGCGATCGCCCCGGCGGTGTGGGCCGTCCCCGTCATGAACCGCCTGCGGGTCACGGTCTCGCCCTCGAACGCACCCGGCATTCCTCGGTCGAGCGTGTATTTCGACTTATGCTTTGCGCGCTTGTCTGGCACCGGCGCTAACAATATCGAGGCGCGATTCAGGGCGCGCTTGGCACGACCTGGGCACTTGTGCGCATAGCCTCGATCGCTCCGGGGGCGCGCGCGAGCAGCAGATCCTTGGCGCGCCTGTGTACGTCGCTCGGCCCCCAGCCCACGGCGCGGGCGCCCGCCCTCCACACCGCTTCGGCAAGCTCGCGCTCGCCGGCGCCCTGGGCGAGCGCACTCAGCGTGATCGTGTCGGCGAGCTCGGCCACCGACACCGTGTCGCCCAGCGACACCAGCCGCGCCAGCCCGATCGCGTAAAGCTGATCGCCGGCCAGCAGGCAGAGGTCCGCCTCGGGAACGCTCAGCACGCGCGGCGCGCCGTAGTGCAGCAGGTAGCCCTCGTAGATCGCCTCGATCAGCAGCTCGTACTCCTCGCGCCTGCCCGCCGCACGCGGACCCTCTGCGGCGAGCATCGCAGGGCTCACACGGCTCGCCCGCGCCTCGCCGTCACCACGGCCGTTGGCCCGCGCGGGCGCCACGAGCGAGGCCATCAGCCCGCCTTCCTGGCGCAACAACGCGCGCAGTCGCTCGAGCCCGCCTTCGCTCCCCGCGCGCGCGTCGCTCATCCGCCAGCGCCTGGCTCGGGCAGGCACGCAAACGCAGCCGCAGCCGCCTCCAGCGTGCGCTCGATGTGCTCCTCGGTATGCGCGAGTGAGGGGAACCAGGCCTCGAACTGCGACGGCGGCGGGTACACGCCGCGCGCGAGCAGCTCACGGCACCAGGCGGCGTGGGCCGCGTGATCGCAGGCGCGGGCGTCCTCGAAGTTCGCCACGGGATGCGCAGAGAAGAACACCGTCAGCAACCCCGTGGCGCTCACCACCTGGACGGGATAGCCGGCGGCCGCTTCGCGCAGCCCCCGCGCAAGACGCTCGGTCGTGTCGCTCAGGCGCGTGTAGGCAGCCTCGTCCAAGAGCTCCAGCGTGGCGAGGCCGGCAGCCACCGCCAGGGGATTGCCCGAGAGCGTTCCCGCCTGGTAGACCTCCCCACTGGGGGCGAGCATGCCCATCACCGCCGCGCGCCCTGCAACCGCGGCCGCGGGCAGGCCCCCGCCGAGGATCTTGCCGAGGATCGTGAGGTCGGCGGTGATGCCCGAGCGCTCCTGCGCCCCCCCGCGGGCCACGCGGAAGCCGCTTATCACCTCATCGAGGACGAGCAGCGCACCGCACGCATCGGCTCGCTCGCGCAGCAGTTGCAGGTAGCCCGGCTGTGGCGGCACGAGCCCCATGTTGGCGGGCAGCGGCTCGGCGATGATCGCCGCCAGCTCGGTCGCATCGGTGGCGGCCTCGAGCGCCTGCTGGTCGTTCCACGGGACCACCACGGTGTCGGCGGTGGCGGCCGGGGGCACGCCTGGGCTCGCAGGGAGCCCCTGCGTAGCCAGGCCCGACCCCGCCTGCACGAGCAGGCCGTCGAGGTGCCCATGGTAGGCGCCCGCGAACTTGAGGATCCGGGTACGTCCCGTCGCCGCGCGCGCGAGCCGGATGGCGGTCATCGTCGCCTCCGTGCCAGAGGAGGTCATGCGCACCATCTCCGCGCCCGGCACGCGGCTCACCACCTCGCCCGCCAGCTCCACCTCCCCCGGCGTGGGCGCGCCGAAGCTCGTGCCGCGCCCGGCGGCGGCGATCACCGCCTCGAGCACCTGCGGGTGGGCGTGCCCGTGGATCAGCGGGCCCCACGAGCACACGTAGTCGATCAAGCGGTTGCCGTCCACGTCCACGATCTCTGCGCCCTCGCCCGCGGCGATGAAGATCGGGTCGCGCCCGATCGCGCGCATCGCCCGCACGGGCGAGTTGACGCCGCCGGGGATCAGCTGCTGCGCGCGCCGGTAGAGCTCTGCCGATCGCGTGTCGGTGAGGGAGGCCGTCACGAGACCACGCTCAGGCGTGCGTGCGCTCCCAGTCCTTGAAGTCCTCGGTGAAGTACAGCAGCCGGATCTTCTTGAACTCCGTGGAGGAGTACAGCGTCGCGCGCTCGTGCACGCCGGTCTCCTGCGCGATCGCGTCGAGCACCGCATCGCACTCCTCCTTGGAGCGCCCGTGGGCCATCGTGAACACCGAGTAGGGCCAGTCCTCGTACGTCGGGCGCTCATAGCAGTGGGAGATGCCGCGGAAGGCCGCCATGCGGCAGCCGATGTCGAAGATCTGCTCGGAGGGAACCTGCCACACACCCATGCCGTTGGCCGAGAAGCCGGCTCGCCGGTGGTAGAGGATCGCTGCCACGCGGCGCAGCAGGCCGCGCTCCTGCATCCCGGCGAGGTGGTCCAGGAAGCGCTCCTCGCTCAACCCGACCTCCGCCGCGGCCGCGCGGTAGGGCTCCTCGCACACCGCCATGTCGCCCTGCAGCGCCTTGATCACGGCGATGTCCAGCTCGTCGTAGGGCTGGCGCTCGAGCTCGATCGGCTCGCTCGCCTCGGCGAAGCTCGACAGGGCACGCGTGTCGCCCTCCATCTCCAGGTCCATGCGGATCTTGAACAGCCGCAGCGTTGGCAGCTGGCGCACCGACTCGGCGCCGGCCGCGCGCGCGAGCACCTCCAGCGTGCCCTCCAGCCCGAGCGCGGAGTCGGGCTCGGTGGCGATCGTGAACCACAGGTTGAACTCGTGGTTGCGCAGGTAGTTGTGAGAGACACCGGGATGCTCGTTGATCACCGAGGCGGCGCGGTGGGGGTGCTCCGGGTCCACCTTGGCGGCGACCAGCATCGATGAGTAGCCGAGTGCGCGCGTGTCGAAAATCGGCGTCACCTGGCGGATGATGCGCTTCTCCAGCAGCCACTGCACGCGGCGCATGGTCTCCTCCTCGCTCATCTGGGCGAGCTCAGCCACATGGCGATAGGGACGCGGCGCCATCGGGAAGCTGCCCTGCATGAGGTTGAGGAGCTTGCGATCGACGTCGTCCAGCGGCACTGCCGCGCCGTCCTTGCGGCTGCGGATCTTGGGCACCGCTGCAGCCGCCCGCTCGCCCTCGGCCGTGTCGCTGCTCAGCTCTGCTCTGCTAGCCATCGGGCTGCATCCTTTGCGTGATAGGTGACAATCGTCTCAGCGCCCGCGCGGCGCAGGGAGGTGAGGATCTCGAGCACGGTCGCGCGCTCGTCCAGATAGCCGGCGGCCGCCGCGGCCTTGACCATCGCATACTCGCCGCTGACGTTGTAGGCCGCGACCGGCAGGCCGGTGGCCTGCTTGACCGAGGCGATCAGGTCACCGTAGGCGAGAGCAGGCTTGACCATCACCATGTCGGCGCCCTCCTGCACGTCGAGCAGCGCCTCGCGCACCGCCTCGCGGCCATTGGCAGGGTCCATCTGATAGCCACGGCGATCGCCGAACGCGGGCGCCGAGTCGGCAGCCTCGCGGAATGGGCCGTAGAAGGCGGAGGCGAACTTGGCGGAGTAGGCGAGGATCGGCGTTTCGGGGTGGCCATCGCCGTCCAGCTCCTCGCGGATCGCCTGCACGCGCCCGTCCATCATGTCCGAGGGCGCAATGATGTCGGCGCCCGCGCGGGCATGACTGACCGCGGTGCGCGCGAGCAGCTCGAGCGTGGCGTCGTTGTCCACAACGCCGTCCTCGCGCAGCACGCCGCAATGCCCGTGGGCGGTGTACTCACACAGGCACACGTCGGTCACCACCAGCAGCTCGGGCACCGCCTGCTTGATGGCGCGCGTGGCCAGCTGGACCACGCCGTCCTCCTCCCACGCGCCGGATCCGTGCTCGTCCTTCGCGGCCGGGATCCCGAACAACATCACCGCAGCGACGCCGAGCGCGGCCGCCTCCTGCGCCTCGCCCACCGCGGCGGCGAGCGAGAGGCGATCGACGCCGGGCATCGTGGCGATCGGCTCGCGGCCCGTCGGCTCCCCGCCCGCCGCGTGGCCGACCTCGCTGACGAACAGCGGCAGCACGAGCTGGCCCGCGCGCAGGTCGGTCTCGCGGACGAGGCCGCGCAGTCCGGCACTGGCGCGGAGCCTACGCATGCGCGTATTGGGGAAGGCCATCGTCCCCAGGTTAGAGCCTCATTCTGCGCGTCGCAGGCCAACTCGCGCGAGCGCGCCGAAGAGGATCGTAAGACCGGCGAGATGCAGCAGCGAGCCGCCTATCGCAGGCGATGCGCCGTTGACGGCCGCGTCAAGCGCCTGTAGCGCGGCCTTGAACGGGAACACGAAGGACACCGCGCCGATCGCGTCGTAGAAGCCGCGCGCCACCGAGCCCGCGGGCACGAGCGCCAGAAACGCCAGCGGCAGCGACAGCAGGAAGGCGAGCAGCGAGGCCGCCCGCACCTCGCGCGCAAGCGCACCGATGGCCAGGCCGAGCGCCCCGAAGGCGACGCTCCCGAGCGCGAGCGCGAGCAGCCACAGGCCCGCACGACTCCAGTCCAGAGGCACGAACGCGCCCACGCCGGCGAGCATCGCCAGGGACACCGCGAAGGAGCAGCCGGCTGCGAGCAGGCCCTTCTCGGCGAGCAGGGCCTCGCGCGAGATCAGGCCGCGAACCAGGCGCGCCAGCGTGTGGTCTTCGCGCTCGAGCGCCACGCCCCCGGCGGCCAGCAGGACGCACACGAACATCAGCGACACTGTCACGGCCACCACCACCGCGAACGTGTTCAAGGGCGTGCGCCGGCCGTGCAGCAGCCTGCTGTCGACCTGGATCGGCTGACCGATCGTCGAGAGCACGCGCTTGCTCAGGGACAGGTTCTGGGCCGCGAAGCCCGCAAAGGCAGCGATCCTTTCCAGCTGGCTGCGACTGCGCCCCGGCGGCTGGCGGGAGATGACGCGGGCCAGGGCGCCCGGAATCTCATCGAGCCCGATCAGGTTCGGCGGAGCGCCGAGGATTGCGAGGTCCCCGCCGTGCAACAGGGCGTCGATCGCCGTGGCAGCGGCTCGCTGGATCTGCTGGGAGAACACGAGGTTGGCCTGCGCGATCGCCGAGCCCAGCGTGGACTGCACGAGCGACTGCTCGAGCGCGTCGCCGTTGTAGAGAACTTCCAGGGTGCCGCTGCTCACGCCCGAGGAGATGCGCGCGGCGATGTCCGGTGGGATCACCACCGCAGCGATCACCGCGCCCGACTTGACCTGGTCGATGGCGCGCGCGCGTGAGGTCGCGGGCACAGACTGGACCTGGGAGAAGAGCTCCTCGGTGTATCTGCTCACCGGCACACGCTGGCTCCCCACCTGCACGGTCTCCCCCGCAGGAGTCTGATCGACGATCGCCACCCGCGGGCGCGCGGGGCTGCGCGAGATGGCAAAGCCGATCAGTAGCGCGATCGCCACGGGATAGAGGATCAGGAGCGCCACCAGCAGACGCGAGCGGGCGAGGATCAGAAGATCCTTCTTCAGCATCGACCTCATCGGCTGGGCTCCGCCACGGCCGCGCGACGCTCCAGGAAGACCACGAGCGCCCGCTCCATGTCCGCGGGCTCGTCCTCGCCCGCCTCGCGCATCAGCTCAGCGGGTGTGCCGTCGAACAGCAGCCGCCCCTCGGCCAGCACCAGCGCGCGGTCGGCATAGCGCTGCGCCTCACGGACGTTGTGCGTGGAGAACACCACGGCGGTGCCGCCGTGCGCGAGCGCCACGATGAACTGCCACAGGCGCTCGCGCTGAGCGGGATCGAGCGAGGCCGATGGCTCGTCCAGCGCCAGCACGGGCGGGTCGGCGAGCAGCGCCAGCGCCACATTGACGCGCTGGCGGTTGCCGCCCGAGAGCCGGCCCACTCGCTCGCGGGCGCGCTCGCGCAGGCCCGTTTGCTCGAGCATCCGCTCGACCGCGGCGGAGGGATCGCGCACCCTCTCCAGACGCGCGAACAGCTCGAGGTTCTCCGCCACCGAGAGCTTCGCGTAGAGCGCGGCCTGCTGCGGCGCCCAGCCCACCCGCTCGGGGCGCGGCTCGACGGTCCCCGAGCTCGCCTGCTGGGTCCCCGCGATGATCGACAGCAGGGTGGTCTTGCCCGCGCCGTTGGGGCCGATCACGGCGACGACCTCACCGGGGTCCGCATCAAAGCTGACCCCCCGCAACGCCTCAAGCTCCCCGTAGCGCTTTACGAGCGCGCTGACGCTCAGTGCTGCGCTCACAACAGGCCGCGTCCCGGCCGATCCCACGACTCGAACGTGAGGTGGCGGCTGAGATAGACCGCCGTCTCGCGCAGGACCGACAGGATCGGCAGGGCAACGAGCGCGCCGATGACCCCGTACACCTCGAGCCCGAGAAGCAGCGCGAAGATCACCAGCAGCGGGTTGATGCGCAGCGTGTGGCCGAACACCTGCGGCGCGACCACGTGGCCCTCGAGCTGTTGCAGGCCGACGAACAGCAGCCCCACCCACAGGGCCGTGATCGGGTTGGTGAACAGCGCCACCAGGACCGGGGGCAGCGCGCCGAGGATCGGCCCCACGTAGGGCACGAGCTCCATCACGCCGTAGAACATCCCGAACGCCAGCGCGTAGCGACGACCGTCGGGGAAGACCCCTATGGCACCGAATACGTACAGCGACAGGCCGGCGGAGACGCCCATGATCGCGCTGAACAGCAGCTGCCCGCCCACGTAGCGGGAGACCGCGCGCTGCACCAGCAGCGGGTAGTCGTCCGCGCGCGACCCGTCACCCGGGGGCATCACGCGGCGCGCGAGCGCTCCGATCTGGCGGCCGTACAGGAGCATGTACACCGAGATCACGAATACCAGCACGAGATTGAAGATCGCGCCCGCTATTTCGGTCAGCAGCGCGCCTCCAAAGGACGCGAATTTGCTCGCGCTCTTGGCCACTTTGTCCTGGATGCTCTGCAGCGCCGTTTTGCCGTTCTTCGTGAGTTCGAGGTGGATGCCGTTCCGGTTCAGTTCGCCCTGGAAGGTGGCGAGCTTCTTGTTGGCTTCGTTGACGATGTGCGGAAGGTTGTTGGTGAACGTGCGCACCTGGTGGGAGATAGGGTTGGCCAGCAGGAAGCCGATGCCGGCCAGCGTGAGGAAGAATGCGAGGTACACGGCGAGCACCGCCAGCCCCCTGGGGAGGTGCATCCGTTGCAGGAACGTGACGGCCGGATTGAGGATGAGGGCGATGAGCCCGGCGATGATGAAGACCAACAGCACTTTCCCCGCGGCTTTTGCCAGCGCCCATGCCGCCAGAACGGCGAGCGGCAGGACGACCAACTGCACCCAGCGCGGGACCAACACACGTCCGGGCGCGGGGGGCAACGTCGCAGCATCGCCCGCGAGCTCCACCTCCCCCTGCTCCCGCGGCGCCGCCCGCGGGAGGTTCTCGGTGCCGCCGCTCACTTGCCTCCCGCCATCGGCAGAGTATGGCTGAGTCGCAGGCGGTCGAGAGCGGCGTGGAGGCCCACGCGGGAGGCGCGAAGATCCTGTTTGTCGGCGACGTGGTCGGCGGCGTGGGGCGCAACACCCTGCTGGACTGCCTGCCGATCCTGCGCGAGCGTTTCCACCCCACGTTCGTGGTGGTCAACGGCGAGAACGCTGCGGGCGGGCTGGGGATAACGCCCAAGAACGCCGACCAGATGTTCGCGGCGGGCGTGGATGCGATCACGCTCGGCAACCACACCTACCATCGCCGCGAGATCTACCCCTACCTGGACTCGCACAGGGCGATCGTGCGGCCGGCCAACTTCCTGCGCAGCCAGCCCGGGCGAGGCACGTGCGTGGTGGAGCGCGATGGGCTGCGCCTCGGCGTGGTGAACCTCAGCGGCAACCTCTACCTGCGCGCGGGCCG
>Ga0210403_10002132_pt1 | contig 18217 bp, 15 predicted proteins | sample IncBWC19MmetaG_FD_150863 | JGI IMG/M metagenome (GOLD analysis project Ga0210403, IMG submission 150863) | Forest soil microbial communities from Barre Woods Harvard Forest LTER site, Petersham, Massachusetts, United States - Inc-BW-C-19-M | ecosystem: Environmental > Terrestrial > Soil >... | reverse complement strand
AGCTCGTGCCGGAGCGCGTCGTCCTGTTGCACGGGTTCAGCGGCACCCACCGCGCCTACGACGGCGTGATCGAGCGGCTGGACCGTGAACGGTACCTGCCCCTGGCGCTCGATCTTCCCGGGCACGGCCAAAACGCCGACGGCGAGCGCCCGATCACCTTCGAGGGCTGCGTCGCAAGCGTGCTCGCGGCCGCGCCACCGCGCTTCAGCCTATGCGGCTACTCCCTCGGCGGGCGCGTGGCCCTGCACCTCGCGCTGGCTGCGCCGGAGCGCGTGCAGGCGCTGCTGCTGATCTCATGCAATCCGGGCATCGAGGACCCCCTGGAGCGCGCCGCGCGCAGGGCCGCCGACGGGCGCCTGGCGCAGGAGCTTGAAGATCGTCCGTTTGAGGAGTTCATCGAGCGCTGGCGAGGACAGCCGCTGTTCGCCGATGAGCCGCCGGAGGTTGGCGCCCTGGCCCGAGCCGACCAGCGCCGCAACCATCCGCGGGCGCTCGCCGCAGCGCTGCGGGGCCTGGGCGCGGGCGAGATGCAGCCGCAGTGGCGGCGGCTCGGCGAGCTGCAGATGCCGGTCAGCGTGCTGGTGGGCGCGCGGGATGTGAAGTTCCGCGCCATGGGCGAGCGCATGGTGGGGGAGATACCCGGCGCGAGGCTGCTGATCGCGCCCGGCGGCCACGGGCTGCTGCTCGAGAGTCCCCAGGCGGTGGCGGACGCGCTCGCTACCCTTCGGCCGCCGCAGCGATCGCAGAGAGGGCGTTGAACGACGGCCGCACGCTGCCGCTCGAGTCCATGAAGCCGAACGCGCCCGTGCTGTCGTCGTGGGACTGGTACCACCAGATGCCCGCCACGTGCGGGTCGGCCATGAACGCGGCGTACGCAGCGCGCAGCTTGCTCGCCTGTTCGGCCTGCGAGCACGCGCCGATACCGGTGCCGCAGCGCCTCAGGTCGTAGCCGAACTCCGTGATGTAGAACGGCGGGATCGCTCCCAACACCGCCCGCGCCACCGCTTCGTCGGCGGCCGCCGCGCGCACGCCGTAGTCATCGTGGACGTTGTCGCCGAGCGCCCCGTAAGGGTGGATCGAGACCCCGTTTGCGAGGATCGCGCCGGCCAGCCCGGGGTTGCCCCTGACGGCGTCCCGCAGCCAGCCGCCGCCGCCTGAGTCCTGCGACCAGCCCTGAGGGTTCCCCCAGCTTCCGTGAGGGTAGTCGCCGGTCATGTTGAACAGCAGCGGGACGTGGATGCCCTCAGCCCTCATGGCGGCTATCGCCGCGAGGTACATGCGCCCGTAATGCACCGGGTTGGCAACGCCGCCCTTGAGATAGCTCTCGTTGCCGGCCTCGGCGAGGCTTATCCCGGGGTGCGAGGCCAGCTCGGCGGCCACGCCGGCCCCCCATTTGCCGGGATCAACCTGGCTCAGGGGCGTTCCGTCGGGGACCGCGTTGGCGATTGCGAGCACCTTGAAGCCGTCAGCCCTCGAGTCCGACACCGCCAGCGGCCATGACCCGATTTCCACGCGATCCCAGCCCACGTGGCCTGCCCGGATCACGCCTGCAGCCGCAGGGCCCCAGCCGGCGCCGTCGTTGGTGCCGATGATCAGGCCAGCCGTCTCGCGGCGCAGCGACGTGATCGGTTCGCTCGCTTCGGCATTCAGCGCTTCCGCTTCGCCGCCTTCGGCTTCCGCCGCTTCCGCGCCGCCCGGTTCGGCGGAGGCTTCCACTTCAGGGACGCTCACCACGGCCTCGTTCGTGGACCACACGTGCCCGCCGTCGGCGCTCACGCCCACGTAGGCGGTCTGCCCTGGCTGCAGCTGTGGCGTGTAGGACTGGGCTTCGCCCGCGGCGCGGGCCACCGTCACGTAGCTGGTGCTCCGTTCGCCGCTTTCGCGCGGCGCGTTTGAGATGGCCACCTCGTAGGAGGACTCAACCCCCACAGGGGCCCATTCCACCGTGGCGCCGGCTGCGCGAGGCGACGGCGCGAGGCCTCCGGACGGCAGGTCGGCGCTCGCGCCCGTCGCGGCCCAGGCGGCGGCCACCACGAGCGCCACCACAACCCACCAGGCCGCAGCCCTCAGCAGTGTTGCGAGATTCCCTGAATGCATGCTCGACTCGTCCCCTGGGCTCGATGCGTGCAAGCAATGAGGCTACAACGGATCGACGCCCAGTCCGCCGCCAACCGGCACCGCGATGCTGCCGGCGCGCGCCGGCAGCGGGTCGGCGAGGCCTGCGAACAGCCCGAGCGTGGCCAGGCCACAGTGGGGCATGGGTCCGCGCGAGGCGAGCGCGGCCGCGGCGTGCACGCCCGCGGCCACCCCCAGCGGACCGTCGAAGGTGGAGGCAACATAGACCTCGGCGCCCGATGAGCGCACCAGCGCGGCCGCCACGAGCAGGCCCGCGATGCCGCCGCAGCGCGAGATCTTCAGGCACACGGCATCCGCCACACCCGCGCCCAGCGCGCCGGGCTCCGCCGCCGTCTCATCGATCGCCACACGCACCGCCACGCGCTCTCTCACCTCGCGAACCGCGCGCAGGCCATGGGTCGGCTCCTCCACCAGCTCCAGGCCGGCCGGGGAGAGCGCGTCGATCGTCGCCACCGCCTCGGCCACGCTCCAGGCGCCGTTGGCGTCGAGGCGCAGCGCGGCGTGCGGCCCCAGGGCCGCACGCGCGGCCGCCACGCGACCGGCGTCGTCGCCCACGCCGACCTTCACCTTCACGCACTCGAAGCCGGCGCCCACCGCCGCTGCCGCCTGCCGGGCCACGCCGGCCCGATCGAGGGCCGTCAGCGTGGCGTTCACCGGCACCTCTGCGGCGGGCGCGTCGGTCAAGAGCGCGGCCACGGGGAGCCCGCGGCGGCGGCCCGCGAGATCCCACAGCGCCAGATCGATCGCGGCGAACGCCTGCGGCAGGTCAGCCACCTGCCGACACGCATCGACCAGCTGCGCCCCGTTCATGCGCTCCGCGTCGTGGCCCGCGACCACCGCCACGTAGCTCTCGAGCGCCGCCCGCACGCGGGCGCTGCTCACGCCGTCGTAAGCCTCCAGCGGAGCGGCCTCGCCGTAGCCCGTCACGCCGTCATCGGCGGTGATCGCCACCTGCCAAAGCTCGCGCTCGCTCACCGGCCCGTAGGAGGTCTGCAGGGGACTCGCGAGCTCGAGCGTGCGGCGCTCCAGCTCGAGCTTCACGAGCCCACGCCGCCGCTGGCGAGGATGCCAGCCGCGAACAGCAGGCAGAACAGCAGTTGCAGCGCGCCCGTCTGTGCGAGCGCCGCGTTCAGCGACGGGCCATCCGTCCGCGTGAGCACCACGCGCTGCACGCGCGCAGCCAGCGGCAGTGCGGCCCAGGGCAGCAGCAGCCACGCGCTCATCGAGCCCAGCGGCCACGCCAGCGGCGCCGTGAGGAAGGCGCCGGCGAGCATCGCGGTGTAGAGCGCGCGTGTGCGCTCCCGGCCCAGGCGCACCGCCAGCGTGCGCTTGCCCGCGCGGCGGTCGGTCTCCAGGTCGCGCACGTTGTTGACCACGAGGATCGCGCTGGCAAGCAGGCCCACCGGCACCGCGCACAGGAACGCCTGCCACGGCAGCTGCTGCACCTGCACGAAGTAGGAGCCCGCTACCGCCACGATCCCGAAGAACAGGAACACGAACACCTCGCCCAGGCCCTCGTACCCGTAGGGCCTCGGCCCGCCCGTGTAGAGCACCCCGGCGAGGATCGACGCGGCGCCCACCACGAGCAGCTCGGGACCGGCCACGGCCACTAGATAGGCCCCGCACCCGACAGCCAGGCCGAACGTCACGTAGGTGGCGAGCAGCACCTGGCTGGGGGGCACGAGCCCTCCCGCGGTGACCCTCACGGGGCCCAGGCGGTCCTCGGTGTCGGCACCACGTCGCGCGTCGGAGTAGTCGTTTGACAGGTTGGTGCCCACCTGGATGAACACCGCGCCCAGTAGCGCCGCCACGAACGCCAGCGGATGGAAGCGGTTGGCGCCCAGCGCCAGCGAGGTGCCCACCAGCACCGGGGCCACCGCGGCCGGCAGCGTGCGCACGCGCGCCGCCATCACCCAGATGCGCACCGCGCTCAAGTCAGCCACTCAGGCCCGCTTGGGGAAGCGCGAGAAGTCAGGCCGGCGCTTCTCCCTGTAGGCGTTCCTGCCCTCCTGGGCCTCCTCGCTGCCGTAGAACAGGAGGTTCGCGTCGTGGGCCAGCTGCTGTATGCCGCTGAGGCCGTCCTCGGCGGCGTTGAAGCTCGCCTTCAGCAGCCGCAACGCAAACGGCGAGAGCGCAAGCATCTCCTCGCACCAGGCCACCGTCTCCTGCTCGAGCTCTGCCAGAGGCACCACCGTGTTGACGAGGCCCATCGCCAGCGCCTCCTCGGCCGTGTACTGCCGGCACAGGAACCAGATCTCCTTGGCCTTCTTGGGGCCCACCAGGTTCGCCAGCAGGCCCGCGCCGAAGCCACCGTCGAAGGAGCCCACCTTGGGCCCCACCTGACCGAAGCGAGCGTTGTCGGCGGCGATCGTGAGGTCGCACACGAGATGCAGCACGTGCCCGCCGCCGATCGCGTAGCCGGCCACCATCGCCACCACCGGCTTGGGCAGGCGCCTGATCTGCACGTGCAGGTCCGTCACGTGGAAACGGCCCACGCCGGCTTGGGCGGGATCCGTCTCTGCGTCGCTCAGGTAGCCGGAGTCGCCGCGCACGCGCTGATCGCCGCCGGAGCAGAACGCGAGGGGTCCCTCGCCGGTGAGCACGATCACTCCCACCTCGGGATCCTCCCGCGCGAGCTCGAACGCCCGGGACATCTCGATGACGGTGCGCGGGCGGAACGCGTTGCGCACCTCCGGCCGGTTGATCGTGATCTTGGCTATGCCCTGGTGCGGCGCTGCGGAGCGCTCGTAGCGGATGTCGCTGAAGGGGCCCTCGCCGGCGGGCGTCGCGTCTGTCCAGGTGGTGCTCACGGCGCGAAGGCTAGCCTGTGAGCCATGTTGGTCGAGGGATGGCTCGCGCGCGCAGCGGCCACACAGCCCGAGCGCGTCGCCCTGCAGACGCCCTCCGGGAGCTGGTCATACGCGCAACTGGAGGCTGCGGCCCACGCCGGCGCGGGCGAGCTGGCGGCGCGCGGCGCTGCTGCCGGCGAGCGCGTGGGGATAGCGCTCGCGCCCGGCCTGCACTTCGCCCAGGCGCTGCACGCGTGCCTGCTGCTCGGGGCCGTCGCCGTGCCCATCGACCTGCGTCTTGCAGCTCCCGAGAGCGCGCGCATCGCCGGCGGCTGCGCGTTCGTGATCGAGCATCCACTCACATGCGAGCAGCCGCCCGCGGACACGCGCGACGGAAGGCTCGCCGGCGCCGCGCACCACGGCTTCAGGCACGACCTCGACGCGGTCGCCGCCGTGATCCACACCTCCGGCACCACTGCGGCGGCGCGTCCGGTGGAGCTCACGTATGGCAACTTCCTGTGGAGCGCTCTCGGATCCGCGGTGGCCCTGGGGCTCGATCCGGGCGAGCGGTGGCTGTGCGCGCTGCCGGTCTCGCACGTGGGCGGGCTCTCGATTCTGCTGCGCTCAGCGATCTACGCAACCACGGCCGTGGTGCACGAGCGCTTCGACACCGACCGCGTCCTCGCGAGCCTGCGCGCCGACGGCGTCACGCTCGTGAGCCTCGTGGCCACCACCCTGGACCGTCTCCTCGACGCCGGCCTGCAGCGCCCGCCTGCGCTGCGCTGCGCGCTGACGGGCGGCGGTCCCGTGCCGCCGGCGCTGCTCGAACGCGCACGGGAGGCGGGGGTGCCGGTGAGCCTCACCTACGGGCTGACCGAGAGCTGCTCGCAGGCGACCACCACGCCGCTCGCCGAGGTCTCCGCCGCCGCGGCGAGCGCGGGGCCGCCGTTGTTCTGCACGCGTGTGCGCATCGCCGCCGACAGCGAGATCCTGCTGCGCGGCCCCACCGTGGCGCCCGCAGCGAGCGCCACTGACGGCTGGCTGCACACCGGGGACCTCGGCGGCCTCGATGAGAGCGGCAGGCTCCACGTGAGCGGGCGCAAGGCCGACACGATCGTGACCGGCGGCGAGAACGTCGCGCCGGCGGAGGTCGAGGCGGTGCTCGAGGCCCACCCACGGGTGGCCGAGGCGGCCGTGGTGGGTCGCCCCGACGAGCGCTGGGGGGAAGCCGTGACCGCGTGGGTTCGCCCCCGTGACGGCGCTGCGCTGGACTTCGCGGAGCTTGACGCGCACTGCTCCGGCGCGCTCGCGCCCTACAAGATCCCCAAGCACTACACCGCCACCCAGCGGCCGCTGCCGCGCACGCCGTCGGGCAAGCTGCTGCGCCGGGAGCTGCGATGAGCTTCGACGCCAACGCCCACCGACAGGCCAGCCTCGAAGGCTGGGAAGAGGCCGCGTCGGGCTGGGTGCGCAGACAGGCGCTGTTGCGCGATCTGGGCGCGCCCGTGTCGCATTGGATGATCCAGGAGATCTCCCCGCAGCCCGGCCAGCGCGTGCTCGAGCTGGCTGCCGGGCTCGGTGAGACCGGGATGCTCGCCGCCGAGCTGGTGGCGCCCATGGGCGGGGTGATCGTCTCCGACCAGGCCGCGGGCATGCTCGACGGCGCCCGCGCTCGCGCGGCGGCGCTCGGGCTGGGCAACCTCGAGTTCCAGGTGCTGAACGCCGAATGGATCGACCTGCCGCTGGCGAGCGTGGACGCTATTCTGTGCCGCTGGGGCTACATGCTGATGGCCGACCCGGCCGCGGCGCTCACGGAGACACGGCGCGTGCTGCGTCCCGGGGGTCGTGTTGCGCTCGCCGTGTGGGACCGGATGGAGAGCAACCCGTGGGCGCTGTTGCCGGCGCAGGAGCTGCTGGAGCGCGGCATCACAGGCCCGGCCGCGGGCGCTGAGCCGGGGCCGTTCACGCTGGCCAGCGTGGAGCGCGTGCACGAGCTGCTGGCCGAGGCGGGGTTCGCCGAGATTCACGTGGAGGCGCTCGAGCTGCGACGCCGTCACGAGACCTTCGAGGAGCTGTGGGACTCCACGCTCGATCTCTCCCGCCGCTTCCACGACGCGGTGCTGTCACGTCCATCCGTTGAGGTGGAGGACATCAAGGCCTCGCTGGCTGAGCGCTTCTCCGCTTTCGCCGCCCCGGACGGCGGGTTGGAGATACCCGGGCGCACGCTCGTGGCATCGGCGAGCGCGTGAGTCGCGAGCGCCCGGCGGCCTTGGCCGCGTCAGTTGGATAGCCTGCGGCCCCATGATCTACGACGACGACGCTGACCTGACGCTCCTCGACGGCAAGACCGTCGCCATCATCGGCTACGGCTCTCAGGGCCACGCCCACGCCCTCAACCTCAAGGACTCCGGCGTGAACGTCGTCGTGGGCCTGCGCCCCGACTCTCCCTCCGTCGCCAAGGCGCGCGAGCAGGGCCTGGAGGTGCTCTCGGTGGTGGAGGCCGCAAGCCGTGGCGATCTCGTGATGGTGCTGCTCCCCGACGAGCTCCACCGCCAGGTGTGGGAGGAGGAGATCCGTGACGGGGTGGCCGAGGGAAACATGCTCCTGTTCGGCCACGGCTTCTCGATCCACTACAAAGAGGTCGATCCGCCGCCCGGCGTAGACGTGGCGATGATCGCTCCCAAGGGTCCCGGCCACCTCGTGCGTCGCCAGTACACCGAAGGCTCGGGTGTGCCTGGTCTGATCGCTGTCGAGCAGGACGCCTCCGGCAATGCTCGCGCGCTCGCGCTGGCCTACGCAAAGGGCATCGGCTGCACGCGCGGCGGCGTGATCGAGACGAGCTTCAAGGACGAGACCGAGACAGACCTGTTCGGCGAGCAGGCGGTGCTCTGCGGCGGCGCCTCCGAGCTCGTGCAAGCCGGCTTCGAGACGCTGGTGGAGGCGGGCTATGACCCGGAGATGGCCTACTTCGAGTGCCTGCACGAGCTGAAGCTGATCGCCGATCTGATGTACGAGAAGGGCCTCGCCGGGATGCGCTACTCGATCTCCAACACCGCCGAGTACGGCGACTACACGCGCGGTAAGCGAGTGATCACCGACGAGACGCGCGCGGCCATGCGCCAGATCCTCAAGGAGATCCAGGACGGCGACTTCGCACGCGAGTGGATCGCCGAGAACCGCGCAGGCCAGGAGAGCTTCAAGCGCATGCGCGCAGAGCAGGCCGACACCCAGGTCGAGCACGTCGGCCAGGAGCTCCGCTCGCACATGGACTGGATCAAGCCGGCCTTCTAGGAGCGCCACCGTGCTCGCCTACGTCTTCTGGCATCGCCCCGGCGAGGGCACGCCGGAGGATGTCTATGAGCGCGAGCACCTGGCCTTCCACCGCTCGCTGCAGCGCAGCCCGCCGGTGGGGTTGCGCGGGTCGATGGTGGTTCGCCTCGCGCAGATCCCGTGGATGGCGGCCGGCGGCGGTGGCGCGTCCGAGGTCGATGGCCCGGCGGTCGATGCCCCGGCGCTCCAGCCACCCGTGTCCGGCGGCGGGGCGGGGATCGCAGGCGGCTACGAGGACTGGTACCTGCTGGCGGACTTCACCGCGCTGGGCGTCCTCAACGAGGCGGCGGTGGGTCGCGGTCATCGCACGAGCCACGATCGCGTTGCGCGTCACTTCGGCACCGGCGCCGGTGGGCTCTACTGCCTCGTGGAGGGCGAGCCGCTCACGAGCCCAGGGGCACTTGCAGGGGCGTCCCTGGCCGTGTGGATCGCGCGCGCGCCTGGTTCGAGTCGCCGGGGTCTCGGCGATCTGCTCGGGGACGGCATGGACCCGTGCCACGCAAGCCTTTGGCGCCGTCAGCTGGTGCTCGGCCCCGCGCCCGAGTTCTGCCTGCTCACCAGCGAGCCCACCTCCGGGGTGGCGCACGCGCGACTGCCCGCCGGCTGGAGCGCCCATACGCTCGAGCGAGAGCCGCTGTTCGATGGCTGACAGCGCGATCGCAGGCGAGCTCGCCTCCGGCGAGTTCCGCCGTCAGGAGAGCCGTTTTCGAGACTGGGTCGGCGCTGACCCTCGCACGGCCCAGACGCGCTCTGCGGTTGAGCGCAGCCGCTACCACCTGTATGTGTCGTTGGCCTGCCCCTGGAGTCACCGCACCGCGATCGTGCGCGAGCTGGCCGGCCTGCAGGACGCAGTGGGGATCTCCTACCTGGCGCCGTTCCGCGACGAGCGCGGCTGGGCGTTCAGCGGCGAGAGCTTCGGCGACGGCCCAGGCGGGCGCTATGTGGACGCGCTCGGGCGCATTAGCTTCCTGAGCGAGGCCTACCGCGCCGGCGACCCGTCCTTCGCAGGGCGGGTGACCGTGCCGGTGCTGTGGGACGCCGTCGAGGGCCGGATCGTCAACAACGAGTCCAGCGACATCATCCGCATGATGAGCGACGCGGGATCTCTAGGCGGCCTCGGGCACGGGGAGGAGCTGCAGCTGTACCCGCCGCCGCTGCGCGAGCAGATCGACGAGCTCAACGCGCGGATCTACCGCTCGGTTAACAACGGCGTCTACCGCGCGGGCTTCGCGCGCCGGCAGAAGGCCTACGAGGCGGCGTTCGCCGAGCTGTTCGAGAGTCTGCGGTGGCTGGAGGGCCTGCTGGGCGAGCGTCGCTACCTGCTCGGCGAGCACATCACGGAGGCCGACTGGCGATTGTTTCCCACTCTCGTACGCTTCGACGAGGTCTACAACCTGCACTTCCGCTGCAACCTGCGCCGTCTCGTCGACTACCCCAACCTGTGGGCCTACGCGCGCGAGCTCCATCAGCTGCCGGGGGTCGCTGCGACCGTGGCGATGGAGCAGATCAAGCGCCACTACTACACCACCCACGACGAGCTGAACCCGAAGCGCATCATCCCGGTGGGCCCGGGCTATGACTGGTCCGAGCCGCACGGGCGCGGGCTCACTGCGGGCTGAGCGGGCGCAGGCCCGGCGCCCGAATTCTGGGCGGCGCGCGAACGGCCCGGCGCTGAGGCGGCGCTCGGCCGGCCCGGCGCCGGGGGTTCGCTACACTCGCGTTCCTCGTCGCGACTGGCGCTCGGGTGGAGTCAACCACCGGGGAGCGACGACTCATCACCGCCGCGCGCCTGGGCACCTCCGATCATCGACATCCATCGAGGTCCGACCGCGCGAGGAGCCCACATGACGCCGAGCCAGCTCACAGCACAAACGCCACTGGTGATCCCCGAGGATCTGAAGCCCGCGGACGGGCGCTTTGGCTGCGGGCCCTCCAAGGTGCGCCCGCAGGCGCTGCAGGCGCTCGCCGCGCGCGGCGCAGAGGTGATGGGCACATCGCACCGACAGAAGCCGGTGAGGTCGCTGGTGGCGAGGGTCCGCACGGGCCTGCTCGAGCTGTTCGGCGCGCCCGAGGGCTATGAGCTGGCGCTCGGCAACGGCGGTGCCACGGCCTTCTGGGACGCCGCCGCGTTCGGCCTGATCGAGCGCCGCAGCTTGCACCTGGCCTACGGCGAGTTCTCTCAGAAGTTCGCCACGGTCACCACCGGCGCGCCCTTCCTGGAGGATCCCGTGGTGGTGTCAGCCGCCCCCGGGGGCGCCCCGGATCCCGCCGGCGTGGGCGCCGCCGCGGCGGCCGGCGTCGATGCGATCGCGTGGGCGCACAACGAGACCTCAACCGGGGTGATGGTGCCAGTGCTGCGACCGGACGGTGCCGAGGATGCGCTGATCCTGATCGACGCCACCTCCGGCGCGGGCGGGCTGCCGGTGGACATCTCCCAGGCTGATGCCTACTACTTCGCCCCACAGAAGGGCTTCGCCTCCGACGGCGGCCTGTGGCTCGCGCTGCTGAGCCCAGCTGCGCAGGAGCGGATCGCCGCGCTGCACGCCTCCGAGCGCTGGATACCCGAGTTCCTCTCGTTGCACACCGCGCTTGAGAACTCCATCAAGGACCAGACATACAACACGCCCGCCGTGGGCACATTGTTCCTGCTGGCCGAGCAGATCGACTGGATGCTCGCGGGCGGCGGCCTCGACTGGTGCGTGGCGCGCACCCGGGCCTCTTCGGAGCACCTGTACGGCTGGGCGGAGGCGAGCCCGCTGGCACGGCCGTTCGTTGAGGACCCCGCCAGCCGCTCGCTGGTGGTGGGCACGATCGACTTCGAGGACTCGGTGGACGCCACCGCGCTCGCCGCCACGCTGCGCGCCAACGGCATCCTCGACGTGGAGCCCTATCGCAAGCTCGGGCGCAACCAACTGCGCGTGGGCATGTTCCCCGCGGTCGACACCGACGACGTGCGCGCGCTGACCGCCTGCATCGACTGGGTGATCGAGAGGCTCGGCCGATGAGCGCCGCCCCCGAAGACGCCACTGCGCCCGCCCGCCCGCGCGTGCTCGTCAAGGAGAAGATCGGCGACTCCGGCGTTGAGCTCCTGCGCCGGCACTTCGACGTGGACCTCGGGGCCGACTGGCCCGACGGGGAGCTCGCACAGCGCATCGGCGAGTACGACGGCATCCTCATCCGCTCCGCCACCAAGCTCACCTCAGAGCTGATCGAGCGGGCCGACCGCCTCAGCGTGATCGGCCGGGCGGGCGTGGGCGTGGACAACGTGGACGTGGAGGCGGCCACCAAACGCGGCATCGTCGTGGCCAACGCGCCCGAATCTAACGTGGTGACGGCCGCCGAGCACACGATGGCGCTGCTGCTGGCGCTCGCGCGCAACATCCCCCAGGCCTACGCCTCGCTCACCGCCGGCAAGTGGGAGCGCTCGAAGTTCTCCGGCGTGGAGCTATACGAGAAGACCCTGGGGATCCTCGGGTTCGGCCGCATCGGGCAGCTGGTCGCCCAGCGCGCGCGCGGCTTCGGCATGCGCGTGCTGGCCTATGACCCCTACGTGAGCGCCGAGCGCTACCGCGAGCTGGGGGTGGAGAAGGCCGGCAGCGTGGAGGACATCTACGCGGAGGCGGACTTCATCACGGTTCATCTGCCCAAGACCCCTGAGACCGTGGGCTTCCTCGGCGAGGCTGCGTTCGCCGCGATGCGCGACGGCGTGCGCGTGCTCAACGTCGCACGCGGGGGGCTGGTGGACGAAGTCGCGCTGCAGCAGGCGCTCGACTCCGGCAAGGTCGCGGGCGCAGCGCTCGACGTGTTCCCCAGCGAGCCGATGACCGAGAGCCCGCTGTTCGCCTACCCAAACGTGATCGTCACGCCGCACCTCGGCGCCTCCACCGCAGAGGCCACCGACCGCGCGGGCTACCAGAGCGCCGAGCAGGTCGTGGCCGCGCTCACCGGTGGGGTGGTCTCCACCGCGGTGAACATCCCCGCGATCGGCGCCGAGGACATGGAGATGCTCGGACCCTTCCTGCCGCTGGCCACCCAGCTTGGACGCCTGGCGATGGAGCTGGCCGAGGGTGGCTCGGTGGAGCGCATCGAGGCGGCCTTCCTCGGCAGGATCGCCGACTACGACACGCGGCTGTTGGGGCTCGCCGTGATCGTGGGCGCGCTCGAGGGGCGCACCGAGGAGCAGGTCAACCTCGTCAACGCTCCCACCATGGCCCAGCAGCGGGGGATCGTGTTCGAGGAGAAGGTGGTCTCCGAGGCGGAGGACTTCAACGAGCTGATCCGCGTCACCGTGGTCGGCGGCGGCGAGCGGGTGGCCGTGGCCGGCACCGGCATCGGCCCCAACCGCGTGCCGCATCTCGTCGAGGTGCAGGGCCGGCGCCTGACGATCGAGCTGGAGCCCTACGTGACCGTGTTCCGCTACGAGGATCTGCCCGGGATGATCGGCCGCGTGGGCACGGCCTTCGGCGCGCACGGGATCAACATCTCCTCCGCCGCCGTCGGCCATACGCCCGACGGGGGCGGCGAGGGCGAGGAGGCCGACGGGTCCACGGGTCACCACGGCCTGGCTGCGATGGTCGTCACCACCGACGTGCGTGTGCCGCAGGAGGTGGTGGGGGAGATCGTCGCCTCCGACGGGTTCGTGGGCGGCTGGTCGGTGGACCTGGGTTGAGCCGCAGGGCTCGACCAGTCGGCGACATCGGCCGATCGGTTAGGGTGGCCATATGAGGGCCGTGGTCATCACCAAGCACGGCGGGCCGGGCGTGCTGCAGGTGCAGGAGCGCCCCGACCCCGTGCCCGGCGCCGGGCAGGTGCGCATCGCGGTGGCCGCCGCGGGGATCAACTTCGCCGACGTGATGGCGCGAATGGGGCTCTACCCCGACGCACCCAAGACGCCCTGCGTGGTCGGCTACGAGGTGGCCGGCACGATCCTCGAGCTGGGGGAGGGGGTCGAAGGCTTCATCCCCGGGGAGCGCGTGCTCGCCGGGACGCAGTTCGGCGGCTACGCATCCCAGGTGGTGGCGCTCGCAGGCGATGTGCTCGCGCTGCCCGAGGCGCTCACCTTCGAGCAGGGCACAGCGATACCCGTCAACTACGGCACCGCATGGGCCGCACTCGTCGGCTACGGCAACGTGCAGCCCGGCGAGCGCGTGCTGATCCACTCCGCCGGCGGCGGAGTGGGCATCGCCGCCACGCAGATCGCCAAGCGCGAAGGTGCCGAGGTCTACGGAACAGCCTCACCCGGCAAGCACGCGCGCATCCTGGAGCTGGGCGTGGACCATGCGCTCGACTACACATCGGCAGGTTGGGAGCGGGGCCTGCCGCAGTTCGACGTGATCCTCGACGCGGTCGGCGGCCAGAGCTTCCGCCGCAGCTACTCGCTGCTGCGCGCCGGCGGGCGGCTCGTCGCCTTCGGCGCCTCCTCGCTGGTTTCCGGCGAGCGCCGCAACGTCGTCACCGCCCTGCGTGGGGTGGCACGCATGCCGCGCTTCAACATGATCAAGCAGATGTCCGAATCAAAGGCCGTGATCGGCCTGAACATGCTCAGCCTGTGGAAGGACCGCGGCACGCTGCAGCCGTGGATCGAGCCGATGCGCGAGCTGCTGCGCGACGGCACCGTCAAACCGGTGGTGGCGGGCGCGTTCAGCTTCGAGGAAGCCGGCGCCGCGCAGAGCATGATCGTGGAGCGGCGCAACGTGGGCAAGGTCGTGCTCACGCCGTAGCGCGCAGCATCCTCCGTACCGAAGCGGTGCTAACCTGGCCGCTGGATGTCGTTTCACTTCTCGCTTCTCTCTCTTCTCCTGCTCCCCCCTCGGGGGGAATAGCGCGTGGCGGCCGCGTAGCCGCATACCCAGCAGAGAGGAACCGAAAGCGAGATAGAGAAGGAGCACGAACGACATGAGCACCTCGACGGGGAAACGCAGTGACGCCGACCGCGTCCTGATCTTCGACACCACGCTGCGCGACGGCGAGCAGTCGCCCGGCATATCGCTGAACAAGCAGGAAAAGCTGGAGATCGCCCATCAGCTCACGCGCCTGGGGGTGGACGTGATCGAGGCCGGCTTCCCCATCGCCTCGCCCGGCGACTTCGAGTCCGTGCAGGCGATCGCGCGCGAGGTGCAGGGCCCCGTGATCTGCGGGCTGGCGCGCACCTCCCATCAGGACGTCGAGGCCGCGTGGAACGCCGTGCGCGACTCCGAGCGTCCGCGCATCCACACGTTCATCTCGACGTCGGACATCCACATCGAGCACCAGCTGCAGACCACGCGCGAGGACGTCAAGGGCCAAGCGCGTGCCGCGGTCGCGCAGGCCAGGGGGTACGTGGAGGATGTCGAGTTCTCGCCGATGGATGCGACGCGCGCCGATGTCGAGTTCACCGCCGAAGTGGTGCAGATCGCGATCGACGAGGGCGCGAGCACGATCAACGTCGCCGACACCGTCGGCTACGTGATGCCCGACGAGTTCCAGGCGTATCTCGCCCGTCTGTATGAGCTCGTGCCTGCGCTGAGGAACGTGACGCTGTCGGTCCACTGCCACGACGACCTCGGCCTGGCGGTCGCCAACTCGTTCGCCGGCGTGCTCGCCGGTGCTCGGCAGGTCGAGTGCGCGATCAACGGCATCGGCGAGCGCGCGGGCAACGCGGCGCTGGAGGAGATCGTGATGCTGCTGCGCACCCGCCGCGCGCACATCGGGCTGGATACCTCGATCAACACCACCGAGCTAGCGCGCACCAGCCGGCTGGTGTCGCGGCTGACCGGCTATGTGGTGCAGCCCAACAAGGCGATCGTCGGTCGCAACGCGTTCGCGCACGAGTCGGGCATCCACCAGGACGGCGTGCTCAAGGAGCGCACCACCTACGAGATCATGGACGCCACCACGGTCGGCGTGAGCAGCAACTCGATCGTGCTCGGCAAGCACTCAGGCCGCCACGCCCTCCGCTCGGCGCTGGAGGAGATGGGCTTCGAGCTCGACGGGCAGGCGCTGAACACCGCCTTCAAGCGCTTCAAGGCGATCGCCGACCGCAAGAAGCAGGTCACGGCGATGGACCTCGAGGCGCTGGTCACCGACGAGCTGCGCGAGGAGATCGCCGGCTTCACGCTCGACTGGTTTGAGGTCGAGGCGTCCTCGCTGCGCCCGCCGCACGCGAAGGTGTCGGTCAACCTCCCCGACGGCAGCACCGCGAGCGGCAGCTTCACCGGCGACGGCCCGATCGACGCGGTCTTCCAGGCCATCAACGCCGCCACCGGCGTCGCGGCCAAGCTCAGCGACTTCACCATCGGCGCCGTCACCGAGGGCCAGGACGCGCTCGGGGAGGTGTCCATCGTGCTCGAGGTCGACGGCTCCACCGGCGCCGGGCAGGGCGTCTCCACCGACATCATCGACGCATCCGCGCGCGCCTATGTGCGGGCGCTGTCTGTGGCGGTGGCGCGCTCTGCCGCTGGCGGCGCGATTGGGTTGCCGGAGACTGCGGGGGGCTGAGCACGATCGGGTTACCGGCGACCTCGGGGGCGCGCGCTCGGGGTGCCCTCAGGTGTGCGGCGAGCCGGCGTGGTTGAGGTCGGCGTCGTAGGCGAGACGGCAGTTCTTGCCCGCCGCCTTGGCGGCGTAGAGGGCTTGGTCGGCGTCGCGCAGCAGCGCGTCGGGGGTGGCGTAGTGGCCCGTGGCCACGCCGACGCTCGCAGTCACCGAGATGAGCTCGCCGGTGTCCTGCAGCTCGACGGGCTCGCGTAGGGTGCGGACGATGCGGGTGGCCAGGTGGTCCAGCGTGATGCCGGCCACCGTCAGCTCGCCGAGCACCACGAACTCGTCGCCGCCGATCCGGCCCACGGTGTCCTGGTCGCGCACCGCGCTACGCAGGCGTTCGCCCACCGCCCGCAGCAGCTGATCTCCGGCGGAGTGTCCGAGGTTGTCGTTGACGCGCTTGAAGTCGTCCACGTCGATGAACAGCGCGCCCACCAGCACCTCCGGTTGCCGAGCGGCGCGCGCCAGCAACTGCTCGGCACGGTCGATCACGAGCGCGCGGTTCGGCAGCCCGGTGAGCGTGTCGTGCAGCGCAAGGTGGGACAGCTCCCGGTTCTTCTCTGAAAGCTCTGCGGTCTTCTCGCGCACCATCGACAGCGCGCGCCGGCGCCCGGTGACGAGGATTAAGATCAGCAGCCCCACCAGGACGCTCAGCAGGCTCCCGCCGAACAGGAGCACCTTGGCGCTCAAGTTGTCGAGCACGCCGCGGTGCAGAGGCGACCCCACCGTCGTGAGTGTCCACCCTTCGCCGGCGGTCCCCGGCACCACACGGCCGACCACCAGCGGCACCGTGTCGCGCTGCCCGCCCGCCGGTGCCGAGCCGCGGGAGAACGTCACGCTCGAGAAGCGCGATTTGTAGTGGAAGGTCACCGCCAGGCCGGCGTGACCCTGTAGCGCCGCGCTCAACACAACACTTGGTTCGATCCACTCGCCCACCCAGCCTACGAAGGCGCGCTTGCGAGCCGCCGCGCTTGCGGGCGTGGCGCCGCTGCGGTAAACGGGAGTCGCCACGCCCAGTGCGCTGGCTCCTCCTATCGCCTCCGGCGCATAGGCCGCGAGACCGTATTCGCTGTCCAGCACCAGCTGCGGCGTGAGCGCGCAGTAGTCAACGCCGGCGGGCAGATAGGTCGCGAAGCTCCTGGCGATGCCCGCCACCGCGAGGCAGTAGTACGGGCGGGATCCCGCGGGGAGGACTTGGAGGCTCTTTTCCGGAGGCTTCGAGCGCGGTCCGAACGGAAGCACGGGATGTGCGGCCAGACGAGCTTTGAGCGCGGCAAGGCCCGCCGCCGGCTCCCTCACCACGAGGCCGATGTTCTGCAACTCCGGAAAGCGGCTCAAGGCATGGACCGATTCCAGCCACCGGTCGAAGTCGGCTGGAGACGCGCTCGGGTTCACAGCGAAGAACCCGCTTGCGCTGACCACCAGGTCTTCCTCGTGAACGATCGATTGCCGCAGCGACGCCGCGACCTCGGATGAGGCCAGATGGAACGCCAGCCGCGCTTTGTCTGCGTCCGAGCGCGCGATCGCGCGTGCTCCCAGCACCGACGCGAGCATCCCGGCGAGCACCAGCGCGACCACGACCGCAGTCGAGGCCCTCGTGCGATGGCGCATCAACGCATGGCTGCTGTCTTCTCCCACTTTTGGGGTATCGGCACAGCCGGCATGCTGCTCAACCCTCCGGAGCACGCGCATGGACCGTTTCAACAGTTATTTGAGCGTGCGCGCATGGACCTTTCAACCGCCATGCGCAAGCGCGCCCTCAGGGCAGCCGTCTGTGATAACGTACGATCGTATGGCCACCGTCACCAAACGCCTCGCGGGAACGCCGGTCCGAGACGCCGTCCACGCCGGCGTTGCCGCTGACCCTCTCGACCCCGCCGTCATCGGCGCCCGCGTGAAGGCCCTGCGTGAGGCCTCCTCGCTGTCGCTGCGCGACCTCGCAGCGCGCAGCGGCGTGAGCGCGCCGATGCTCTCCCAGGTCGAGCGAGGAGAGACGAGCCCCACGCTCACCGTCGCCGCTCGCATCGCCGCCGGCCTCGAGCTGCGTCTCTCCCAGCTGCTGCGCCTGGACGAGGGCGGGTCCGTCACAGTCGTGCGCGCCGACGAGCGCCAGCGCGGGGGAAGCAAGCGTCGCGGGCACGCCTTCGAGGTGCTCACCTCGCCCCAGCCCGGCCAGCGCGCCGAGCTGTCCCGCCACACGCTCTCTCCGGGGGGCGCCACGGGCGCCGCTGACGATCCCCCCATGCACGAGCCCGGCAGCCGCGAGACGGCGCTCGTGGAGCGCGGCGCCGTGGTGCTCGTCTGCGATGGCCAGCGCCACGAGCTCTCCGAGGGCGACTGCGTCACCTTCGACGCCGATCTGCCCCACCACTTCGAGAACACCACGAGCGCAGAGGCCGCCTTCCTGGCGGTGGTCGCCGCGGGACTGAGGCGCAGCTAGATGC
>Ga0210403_10002130_pt1 | contig 18220 bp, 17 predicted proteins | sample IncBWC19MmetaG_FD_150863 | JGI IMG/M metagenome (GOLD analysis project Ga0210403, IMG submission 150863) | Forest soil microbial communities from Barre Woods Harvard Forest LTER site, Petersham, Massachusetts, United States - Inc-BW-C-19-M | ecosystem: Environmental > Terrestrial > Soil >... | reverse complement strand
CTGTGATCAAGGGTGCTGGTATTCGAAAAGCCTTGGTGGTGTTCCAATTTTGCATTTCTCTTTGTCTGGTTATAAGTACTTTGGTTGTCTACCATCAACTACAGTTTATTCAGGGCAAGTCACTCGGTTTCAATAAAGAAAATATTCTAAGAATAAATAATGCCTACCCACTGCAAAAAAATGGTGAATCATTTAAGGAAGAGCTATTAAAATATCCCGGAATAATAAGTGCAAGCTATTCCGAACGGATGATTCCCGATATCAAGGAGGCATATGCCATTCTTGCCATTGGCGCTGACCCTGAGGAGCACTTGGCCTCCATGTATAGCGCAGATTGCGATCATCTTCAAACCATGGGATTTCAGATGGCAAAAGGGAGGTTTTTTTCCAGGGAGTTTCCTTCTGATTCTACAGCAATCATTATCAATGAAACGGCTGCACGGGATATCGGCTACAGAGAATTTGAAGGGAGGAAAATAAAAGGAGGAACCCCCGACACCTTCCGTATTATCGGTATCATTAAAGATTTTCATTTTCAGGGCCTTCAGAATCCTATCAAGCCGCTCGTAATCACGTTGTGCCGTGCCAAGGATCAGAACAAAATGGCTATTCGACTTGGCAAAGGAGATGTAAAAGAAAAGATAGCATACATTGAATCCATTTGGAAGAAATTTGTTCCCCAAACTCCGATCAACTACAGTTTCCTGGATGATGAATTTGATGCGCAATACCGTGCTGAAGAGAGATTAGAAAAGGTCTTTTACATGTTTACAGCACTGGCCATCGCGATCGCCTGTCTTGGTTTATTTGGCTTGGCCGCGTTTACTGCCGACCAAAGGACAAAAGAAATTGGCATAAGGAAAGTGATGGGTGCTTCACTACAACAAGTTATAGTGTTGCTTTCAAGGGATTTCGTAAAACTGGTAGTTATTGCCTTTATAATTGCCGTCCCCATTTCATGGTATATCATGACCCAATGGTTACAAACTTTCGCTTACCGAATTAATTTTGAAATAACTGATTCAATTTGGGCCGGTGCTTTGATTTTGGTCATTGCTTTACTCACTGTTAGTTACCAGTCTATCAGGGCAGCTAATGGAAATCCAGTTACAAGCTTGAGAAGTGAGTGAAAATTTCTCGTTTCAGGAAGGGCTCGATCCTGTAAACGATTGTTCAAATTTATTGGACATTGGTTTTTGCCTGGATCAAATCGTCAGAAAAGACTGAGTGGGTTTTACTGGATTCATCAAATGTAAATTTCATTCGGGTTAGGCATTTATAGGCATATATAGGTAAAAGAGAGAGACCCCACGATAATCACAATCAAAGAAGAGCAAATCTGAAATCGAGGGTTAAAACTCTCTGGAGGAATGTTTAAGAAAGAGGGTCAACTTGTCAACCTTGATTGTATACAAGTAAAACCAAATAGCTTTTTGATTTTGCTTGAACCAATCATAACCGAACGAATTGTGGATATCACGATGTTGCCCGTCAAATCACATGGAACGCGGAATGACCGTATAAATATCTTCTTGCAAACAGTTCAGATAAGAAGCCACTAAAATATAGAGGTGAATTCTTCGTTCGGTCAGGCTGCATTAGAAGAGTATGGAAAATTGAAAGGCCGAAATTGCCTATTAATTCGGGCCGTAGAGGGTACTAGAAGATATTTATATTAACCTGAAAATCAGCTATGTCGGATATCCGGACGCCACGTCTTCAAAAGTTCGTGGAGGTTGCAGGGCATCTTTAGGCAGATATAGGCATTAATAGGTAGAAGATTCCGGCCCACGTTAATCACAACACACAAGTAGAGATTTTGGTCTTATTGTCACCTGCTATTGCTGGACATGCCGTCTCTTAAAAACTGACGGGTTTTCCCCAGTTAATTTCTTGAACAGTTTGTTGAAATATGAAAGGCTTTCAAAGCCAACTTCATAGCAAGCTTCCGAAACACTTATATCTTTTAACAACAATGTTTTTGCCTGAGTAATTCTGTATTGATTAACAAAGTCCGTAAACGTCATTTTTGTTTGCTTCTTAAAATACCGACAGAATGCTGCTGTGCTTAAATGAACACTAGCTGCAACTGTATTTACGTCAGGATTGTCGTCATAGTTGGCATGAATGTATTTGTAGACAGACCCCATTCGTATCTTGTCATCCAAAAATAATTTTACGCTCGTATCTTGTTCATTTAGTTGTATGACTTCCTTTGAAGTTGCCAGTATCTGAAAGACTTCTAATAGATTTAATAGCTGGTTAAAAGGCGCATGTGCCTGCATTTGCCCAAGTCTTTCCGCTACTATTCTTTTAGTTTCTCCACTAAATGATAATCCCAGATAAGCTCTCTCAAAGAGTTTATTAATAGTTGAAAACTCTGGAGTGTCTTGAAACGCGCCACCCAGGAAATTTTCTTTAAGCTGCAATACAATTTGTCGGTATTCTGTTTTTATCCCATAGTCGAAATTCAAATGCGGCACATTGGGTCCTATCAATATCAAATCGCTTTCCATGAAGCTGGATATATGTTGGCCGACATGTCTGATGCCGCCAGTAGCTTCAACATAAACCAATTCATATTCTGGATGATAATGCCAATAGAAGTAGTTTTTTAAACTTGGCCTAAACAGTTTAAAAGACTGACCGGGGTCTGGCAACACTATTTCCTTTTGAATTTTCAAGGTGATTTTCCTGACAAGTTATAAAAATGTTGATATAAACAGTAAAAATGTCAATGGAGAGCAAATAGTGGTCATTACAAAGGCTGAAAGGTCTTCGGCATAGAGGGAATTTTGGGTCATAAAACACTAAAATCTATGAAGCAGGAAACTATGACACCAACCATGACTCCAACGATGGGTACGGCCAATGCTCATAAAGACATTCCAGGCAATCCTTCGACTTCCAAGAGCAGCAAAGTAAGACTCAATGATCGAAGTAACGGAAAGCCACTTCGCATTCTTTCAGAAGAGGATTGGAAATTCTGGATATACTATGGTTACATCGTAATTAAGAATGCTGTTCCTAAAGAGCAAGTGCAGCGTTTAGCAAATTTTCTGTGGGAGTTTGAAGAAAAAAATCCCAACGATCCTGAAACATGGTACGCACCGCCACGTGCAGAAATGAAGATGAAGGAGCTTACTAACACAGGTATGGTTGAAGTGTACAATCACCAATACCTATGGGATAACCGGCAGTATCCAAAAGTGCATCAGGCGTTTACAGACATATGGGGCACAGAAAAACTGTGGGTGTCAATCGACCGAGCAAACCTGAACTTTCCGATTCGCCCGGGGCACGAGTACAAAGGCTTCATTCATTGGGACTATGATCCTGAAACAAAACCGCAAAATGTGCAGGGTGTTTTAGCCCTGGCTGATCAAACCGATGAGAACATGGGCGGATTTCAATGCATACCCGAGCTGTTCAGAACCTATGACACCTGGAAGTTAACACAACCTGAAGATAGAGATCATTTTAAACCTGATGTAACCGGATTCAACCTTGTGAAAGTAGCCATGGAAGCTGGTGACCTCTTAATCTTTAATAGTAGTCAGCCACATGGGATCAGGGTAAACAAAAGTGGCAATAAAGTTCGCATGGCACAATACATTTCTATGATGCCCGCAGAAGAAGAAAATGAAGAACTTCGCCAATGGCGCATTTCATCCTGGCAAGAAAGAAGAGCACCTGAAGGCTACGCCTTTCCTGGCGACCCAAGAAAATGGGAGCAAACAAAATACAGCACAGCTAAATTATCTCTTTTAGGAAAGAAACTTCTGGGTCTAGAAAAATGGTATTTTTAGGAGGGCGACCAAATTTTGGAACCCAAAAGCAATATTGCAAACATTTTGCAGTGTCATTTAGACAAGCAAAGTAAAGTACGGACAAGAGAATTTTACTAGTTGATCACGGGAGCGATCACGGCATATATAGGCATAAATAGGCATTTATAGGTTGGCAGCAAGTGGTCTTGCCACCTTCGTAGGCATCTTTAGGCATGTATAGGCATATATAGGTAAAAGAGAGAGACCCCAGCGGGATCACAAGTAAGATTAGAAACCCTTCAAGGAGAAGCCCGAAAGGCATATTCTTGAGGGGTTCTTTTTTTGGGGTAAACGATGGGGTAAACATTTGACCAAAAGTACGGACTTTCAAGGCTAAGGTTGGGCTTATAATAAATTATAAACCGAGAATTTGAGGCGAGAAAAAATGGGTAAATATTCTTCTTGTATCCCCCGGATTTTCAAGAAAGTAGGATCGCAAAAGATTTTCCAAATAAAGGATACACAATTCCAATCAGTGTCCAACGGGAGGGGTGTGAGGGGGGAGCATTTAGGGGGCAGGGGGCGGGTCTTCCGTTAGCGGATCAACATTGCCTTCAATTTACGGTTCATTTCACTGCAAACGCACTTTTACTTGCTTGAATAATTGAAGGATGTTGGAATACGGTACTCGTAAGTGGCAATAATTTCAAATTTAAGAGGTAGTATAGAACCTTCTTAGATGCACCAGTTACCATGACCGACCCAAAAACAATCTGCGACCTCATGAGGAAACGATCAATCGAGAATCGATCGGCAGTTCAATTACTTTTTTCAAATGGACTAATTGGGCAAGTCCTTTCTGTCATGCGACAAGAACTTGATTCAATGGTCAGGGCGATTTATCTGCTGAATATTGACGACCTATCGGAAAGAAATAATTTAATAAGCTAAACCCTATCTGGACAAAAGTGGAAAAGAAATAAGAGCCAGATTACCGATCGACAAATGGTAGACATTGCGGACAAACTTAACGGATGGACTCAGTCAGTGTATAAATTCGGATGCGGATTTATTCACCTATCCAGTCTTCATGATTACCTCACAGACGACCCATTCAAGAAATTGGAAGCTGACGAAATTGCAGACATAAAAAATCATTTGAACAACTATCATGATTTCCCATTGACGAATGAGTTGACGATGACAACAATCAAACCCTATTTGCCAAAAGTGTTCGATAAAATCTCAAGCAACCTTGAGTGTTACATTAGTTACTTGGAGCACGAGAGAATTGACTTTGACTGAATAAAGAGCCCCTAATATTATCTAATTGGGAGTACCTCATTAATATCTGATTGAATCCCCTGTTCCTTATATCCTGAAACAAGATTTATTTGAACAACCGTTCTGTTCTTTTTCCAATGAAGTATTGCGATTAACCCAATTGACAATTGGACTTTAAAATCTAATTCGTCCATTAAATCTGATGCCCATTGCTCTCGAATTTTACTATTGGCACTTTCGCTAAGATCGATCACCGATGCGTAAAGGTTTATTTCTTGCTTGATAAGTTCTAATTTAGATTCTTCAACTTCTTGCTTTTGCAAGTCGTGAAAAACTATTGAAGGCAAATCACTATTTTTTATTACAAAAACTACGCCTTGAAGAGAATGGTCTCGATTTGGCACAGGGAAATGAATGTTTTTATAGCCACTTTTCTCAATTACTTCAATTACATCTTGACCTATTCCCATGCTAACAATTACAACGTTCTTTTGGTTATTAATTACTCTCTCCAATCCCAATCCTAAGGCTTTAATTTCTAAGAGATACCGTACGGTTCTTGCACTCGTGAATGAATGGGGTACTAATCTTTTTATTTTGTCGACTATCTGTCCACCGAAAATACTATCGTAGTCTAAAGTTGGAATGTCATTATCCGTAAAGGCAGATTTTGAAATTATTGTTCGCCCTCCTGAAATGACATGTTTGAGATCATCATCATGAACGTCCCCTTTGTCTGTTGGAGATTCCACGCAATGTGACCACTCTTTTCCGTTGCAATGTGACCACCTGATTCCGCGGGAAGCTGACCACCGTTTTCCGCAGCAAACTGACCACCAAATTTGAAGGAGTAAAGTGTATTGAGATCGGTTGACCCATTGGTTGATTGAATGAGCTACTTGCGCTCATAAATTAAACCAAATGATGGCCAATAAACCGATCCTTATGAGCAAACTCCGACACGTTTTAAAGTTACACTGCCAAGGGCAGAACAAATTACAGATCAGCGCAGCGACCGGCCTATCGCGCAACACGGTCAAGAAGTATCTCCATGCCTTTACCGGATTAAAAACTACTTGGGAAGATATCAACCGGCTACTGGATAAAGAGCTGGATGAGTTGTTCTGTCAAGAGCCAGCACCGATCCTGGATGAACGCTTAGCCCCACTGTATGATTTTTATAAGGAACAAGAGAAGCGCCTTCGGCAACGCGGTGTCACCCTACTTCGCCTATGGGAAGCTTATCATAGTCAATTTCCTGAAGGATATAAGATCACCGCCTTCTATAACCATTATAAACTTTGGAAGAAACGCGTGCTTCCCAGCATGCATATGACCCACAAGGCAGGAGACAAAATGTTTGTTGACTACACCGGGGAAAAGCTACAGGTAGTGGATCCTTTGAGTGGAGAAGTAAAAACCATGGAGGTGTTTGTTGCCATCCTGGGTTCGAGCCAACTTACCTATGTTGAGGCTGTGGAGAGTCAGCGCGTGGAAGATTTTATTAGCTGTTGCGAAAATGCACTCCGTTATTTTGGTGGCGCTCCTAACGCAATAGTTCCTGACAACCTTAAATCAGCTGTCATCAAGAGCAGCAAGTATGAGCCCAAACTCAATGAGAACTTCGAAGCCTTTGCCGATTACTATGGGATGGCTGTTATTCCTGCCCGTGCCTATAAGCCCAAAGACAAAGCCCTGGGCGAAGGCGCTGTGAAAATTACCTACATCCGCATCTTTGCTTCTCTTCCAGCGGATCTTCCCACCTCACTCTCTGAACTGAACGCACGCATACGTGTACTGCTGGATACTCATAACCGCACCGCTTTTAAAGGCCGTACTTATTCACGGCAAGAACAGTTCGATGAAATGGAGCGGGCCACTTTACACCCATTACCGGAGAAACGTTTTGAACTGCGCAATTCTTCCGTGGGTACAGTGATGAAGAATGGTCATGTGTGTCTGGGTGTCGATAAGCATTACTACAGCGTCCCCTATGGCTATATCAGCAAAAAGGTAAAGGTGTTGTTCAGTAAATCCATGGTGGATGTTTTTTATAAATACGAATGCATTGCCTCCCACCAACGCGTGCGCAGCGCCCATAACTATTCTACCGATCCATCACATATGGCCACCCAACATCAGGTATTGGCCGAATGGAACCCGGAATATTTTTTAGCACAGGCCCGGGTAATTCATAAAGATGTAGAGTTCTATATCGCCCAGGTACTCAATAAAAAGCCACACCCCGAACAAGCCTACAAATCTTGTCAGGGGATATTATCATTTGCTAAACGGGTAGGCCATCAACGGTTGACTAAAGCCTGCCAGCGCGCTCATCAATATGGTTTGTACTCCTTCCGGGCCATTGAGGATATCCTTAACAGAGGATTGGACTTGTTTGATCTGGAGGAAGAGCGGCAACTCAAAATGCCCAGTCATGATAATATACGGGGTAAGAATTACTACCAGTAAACCAATGAAGAATCAATTAAAACCAATGTTACACTTAAACTTTTAAAACGATGAATGAACAGATGATGGGAAAAATGAAATCCATGAAGCTTCATGGCATGGTGCGGGCCTTCCGCACCAGCCTGGAGGCAGGTAATGAAAACAAATGGACAGCAGACGAACTGCTTTCCATGATGATAGACTCCGAGTGGGATGATCGCTCTAATCGAAAACTCAACCGTAATGTCAGGAACGCACGCTTCCGTTATAAGGCGGCTGTGGAGCAAATCAACTTTGATACACCTAGGGAACTTGACAAGAACCGTATTCTGCGTCTGGCAGACTGTGACTTTGTTGACAAAAAAGAAAATGTGCTCATTACTGGCAGCACCGGTATTGGCAAAAGTTACATTGCTTCGGCATTGGGACACCAGGCATGTTCCCTCGGATACAAAGTACAATACGAACACACCTCAAAACTTTTTGCTCGGTTGAAAATGGGGAAGGCAGATGGAACCTACCTGAAGGAAATAACAAGAATAGAAAGGCAAGATCTACTCATCGTTGATGACTTTGGTATACAACCTTTGGATCAACTGAGCCGAACCATTCTCATGGAAATCATTGAGGACCGCCATGGTAAGCATTCAACCATGTTCACTTCACAGGTTCCCGTAAATCAATGGCATGAGGTAATTGGCGAACAGACTATAGCCGATGCTATCTTGGACCGTATCATCCACGATGCACACCGACTTGAACTCAAAGGGGAATCGATGCGTAAAAAAAGAAGTATCTTACCCGAAGAAATGACAGAAAACGAAAATTAAAACCAGGCTGTGTTTAACCGAAAACTCGATACATTTTTTTCTCCATTTTGCCAGTTAACTTTTGGTGGTCACGTTACAGCGGAAAAGAGTGGTCACATTGCGCGGAATTTCCACTAAGCCACTTCAAAGAAAAATATAAAATTGATAGGGCGTTAATCGTTGTTGTCCGTTGTGGGCTTTACACAAAATTCAATTGGGCAATGTCAAGAAATGTATACGCACATGAAGTCAATAATTATTCAATAACAACCATTCACTCTGAAATAATAGACCTTGACCACAATTCCATTATTTACCAGGGTAGAACCAAAGAACGAGCTTCAATTAAATTGGGAAAACGAAGGGCAAATTTGCGGTTTGACGAGATTGAGAAATTGATCCTAAGGTCTTTTAACAAGGCCATCTTGAGCGAACGCATGAAATATGGCTAGATTATTTTGCGTGGCTCGCGGACTGACTGAGGTAAAGTGTTCCTACACTTCTTATATGCGTCTGCACGCCTCTTCAGATTGGCTGACTAAACTTAATGCGAATGGTTGGTTTGATGACTGTGTGAACAACTTCGACGATGCTAGGGAATAATCGACGAGTATTTCAAATCTCGTTGAGTCCCACTCAGCACGTAACAAAAGCCTCATTTAATGCGTTTTTGGGGTTACCCCCGGAACTATTGTGATATAAATCACTGTTTTATTTTTAAAAAAATAACAGGCTTACATATCGAAAATGTTCGAGATACGTTTAAGTTTGTGTATAGAATACTTTCGAGTGGTTTCTAAATCTTGTCAAAATGCGGAATAAGAGCGAGCAAATAAAAAGTGTTGAGTTGTTGATTGAGGGTGCTGAAAGCATTTTTGATATTTATGGTGAGTTTTACTTTAACTCACATCGGAATTACAGTGCTTCTCAGAGTGCTAAAGTGGTTTGGGAAAACGTTGGCAGTTATTTCGGGAATGCACTTGAGAAATTTGAGTTCAGCAACTATCTATCTGCTAAGTTTGAAGCCAACAAAAAATTTGATCCTAGTAAAGAGTTAGTTCCGAATGGCTGACCCAGTTCCCCAAATTCCTGCTAATTTTTCCAATTTAGATCTTGAGCAGGCAATTAAGAGAGCAAATCCACGTGCGCTTGACGGGTTAAATCCAAAAAAGAAAGCTGAACTTCTCACGGCTTTTAAGAATAGTTTAGGGGTGCAAGTTACTGCAAGTATGCAGAGCCTACGCATTGCTCCAATGCCTACACCTGAGGATTTGGAAAAGTATAAACTTGTTGATCCAAAGTTCTCGACATTAATTGGTGACATGGCCGAAAAGGAACAAAACTTCGGTCATTTGAGGGACGCTGAGATAAGGAAGAGAGAATTTTGGTTAAAGACTTCTGGACAGATATTTGCGTTTATTATTACAATGTCATCATTGGGCGGTGGCTTATATGTAATTATGAACGGTCACGAAGTGGCTGGTACTATTTTTAGTGGTTTAGGCTTAACCGGGTTAGTGTCGTTGTTTCTCAGAGCAAAACAAAAATAATACTTGCTCTATGAAAAACCCTTGAAAGCCAGGACAATAACCCGTTTTTTTATTTGGTTATTTTCTTTCTAATGGACTCAAAATCGTCCTGAAACTTCTTAATTATTTTCGTCGATTCACTTTTAACTAGGTTGTCAACCTCGTCAAGTGATAATTGTGTCTTGTCAAAATCTAGAACCTCAGCCTTTTTGTAATTCGATTCTTCAATATGCGGTTGAATTAACTTACTCAATTTTTTGAACTCACTCTCGCCAAAGTAGATCCTTGCTAAAAAAAGCTTAGACATAATTTTTGATTCCACATCGACCAGTCGGGTAAAGCATTCATCTATTTTTTGATCTTCATTTCTTGATTGCAAAATTGCATCTTCGCGCGTCTTTGGATGGCCGCCTTGAAACGACTTTATTGCAACTAGGTGTATTCCATATTGATTAGAATATTTAACCATTGTTTTTCTTAGATTAAAAAAAATGTACACCAATTCAATTAGTTCAGGCTTAATTCCATTCTTGATTTTATTGGCTTCGAGTCGAGAAGTCACCCAGGGCGTTATGCCGCCCCGATCAAGACGCCGATTAAAGGAGCGATAATATTTAAAACGGTAAACCAATCCATAAGGTTGAGAACCAAATTACAGAATCTTGTCGGCATTTGTTTATATTCGGATACTGTAAACAAATTCCTATGACAAATTATAGTGGCTCCAAGTGCCCCAACTGCGAATGGACAGCTTTCGAAACTGTCGAGGATACTCCCTTAAACTCAAACTACAAACTTTACTTTGTTCGCTGTGCGAAGTGCAAGACCGTTGTTGGTATAAGAGATTACCTAAATACAGGAGCAGCCCTGCAATTAATTGCGGATAAGCTCGGCGTAAAGTTATAGGGCACGAAACCTTACTTAATTGGAAAAACTAAGCGAATTAATTAACTCACTGAAAGAGCGGGTTGTCGAGCCCGCTCATCTATTCATTTCTCATTTCTTGGCTAGTTTTCAATTGGAGAATTACGGTTGGCTTAGTGTGGTTGAGCCCGACAGAGATTCACAACATGGGCTATAAATCCATTTTTGATTTGATTGCGACGGAGACTCAATGCAATTATTCATGGGGCATTCCTTTATTTTTTGCTGTTCTCTACACCTTTGCCGCCCCTTTATTTAGAAATGTAATTAACGCCTTCAACGCATGGATGACTAAATGGGGTAACAAGTGGTTCTTCAGTATTTCAAAGGATAGTTACATTTCGACGTCAAGATTTTTGAAACTTAGGGAGAAATATGAAAAACTTTCCTTTGAGCTTAAAAAACTGACTTTCGCAATAGTGTAATTCAGGGGAGCGTATTTTATATGTTCTAATTCTAAACCAAAAGGACTAAATGAAAACAAAAATGGTATCACTATTTCCTCCAACATTCGAAACGGACAAGACTGCCAGGTTATGACTGGACAATATTTTCATTCCTCGTATCGATTTTGACACAGTTTTAACACCGAAGTGAGTATCAATTCGAGCATTTTGATACTCATCGATACTATGGTTGAATCGGTGAGTTCTGTGTGTCATTTAGTACTCATTAGTACCTTGAACAAGTTCCAGCGGGATCACGGAAGGCATTTTAAAAACCACTTTAGAACACCCTAAAGTGGTTTTTTGCTTTATAAGGATGATCTTATTGCCCGGTTTATTGCACGAAATAGGATGAAATCAAATGTTAAGTCATCTGAGGTTTCATGTCGTCACGGCCTAACTGTTGGCACCAACTGCACTTGCCTCCGTTATCTTCGTCCGCAGACATTTCAGTATTGCCGGAGTCAGCTCAATCTCATTTCCGATTCTCAATTTAGTAGTCTCACTTTCCATTGTACTGGCCAGATTGTTTTTCGTAAATGAAAGCCCCCATTTCGCGGGTGTAACCATCAAGATCAACAATGCACTTTTTAAAACTGTTCACAATTTCACCCCACTGCTCAGTATGGATTGCGTTCATTCGCAGTAACTCTACCAAACCTAGCATCGTGGCAATTGGCCCTCGAACATTATGAGAAGTCATGAACGCAATATGCTCCAGGTCGCGGATATATTTTGCCTTTTGCAATTCTGCATTCTTGAGGTCAGTTACATCCCTACCAATGGTAATGATTTCAAACAGCCTTCCGCCCGAATCAAATATCCCTTTGATGCACAAAGAGACCCAGAGCTTTTCTCCTAGAGAATTTTCAAGGTGAAAAATTCCAGATGCCTCAGGCTGATCAGTGCTTAGCTTAAATATATTTTGGGTGAATTCAGGCAAAATTCCGCGAAGGGGCAAGTTCTGTATGTTCGTGCCGATAAGTTCATGGAAAGATTTGCCAAAAAAATTACAGTAATTATCATTTACATAGATTCGGGTGCCATCGGCCAGACAAAGCGAGATCAGATCAGATTGATTTTCAACCAAAGCCCGATAGCGGTCTTCACCTTGTGTGATTTTTTTCAGGGCAAGGTCTTTTTCCTCCAATGCTTTTTTTGTTGGCGTAATGTTCGTATTTAACAATAGGTAAGATTCAATTTTACCGGAACTATTTTTAATTGGAAGGATCGTTGTCTTCACCCAGAAGACAACCCCATCCTTTGCCTTACATTTAATTTCACCCGACCATTTCGCTCCATTGGAGATGATAAAAAAAACGGCCCTAAAGAAATTTGGGTCACCAAAAGCTAAATTCAACTCAACAATTGATTGACCGATCAGTTCCTCCTCTTTATATTTTGTAAGGTCACAAAACGGTTCGTTCACCCAAATTATTCTACACTGTTGGCTCAATACGGCCAGGCGGATATTGGAAACAATAGCGTCCGCGTAGGCTCCCAAATAAGGAGCTATTTCAATTTGGAAAGAATCGTTTTTTGTTGTGTCATTCATACACTTAATTTTTACCAATGGGGACACCTTTGTTTTCTTCTTTCAAAGATTCCTCATTTTATTTTCATAGACGTAATCCCATCCACGACAAAACAGTAGTCAATTCAGTGGACCGAATTGTGGACAACGAGGGAAAAATGCACCTGAATGGGCACGCAAACGTTTGTTGAATTTGCGATCGATTCTTCCGAACTTATGGATATTCACCATGGATGGTTTAGTAATGAACAAATCCGCCTTCCTTTTCTGCGTCCTGATCCTCTTCTACAGAGAACGAGTTGCTTGTCAGACTGGGATCGAAAAAGTTAAATTTTCCAGAATAGCAAACAGCTACGGATTGTCAAATTCTAATGTCCGTTGCATCCTCCAGGATTCAAAGGGTTTTCTGTGGGTTGGCACCGAAGACGGATTGAATCGATTTGATGGTTATGGTTTTAAAGTTTACAGAAAAACAGAGTATGGAAGCACTGGCCTAATCAAGAATAGCATTAACTCACTTTTAGAAGACAGCAATGGCACATTGTGGGTAGCTACACGCGGCGGCGGTCTGCACTGTTATGACCGAAGATTTGACCGGTTTATTCGTATTGCCCAATTCTCCTTTAATTGCGATATCGTAGGGATGCTCGAGGACTCCAACAAAAATGTCTGGATCGCAGGTACGCGGGAGGGCAAAGCGTTTACAGCCCAATTTGATTATGTTACTAAAACATGGAAATATTTTACACTCTTCAACTCGGTTGAACCAATCTGTTCGATCATTCAGGAATCAGAGAATGAATATTGGATTGGCGTGATAAGAACGGGATTCTTCAAATGGAATTCAAAAACTAATACTGTTGAAAGTTTTCTGCCGGACAAGAAAAAAACAAATAGCATCCTTGGCAAAGACATTCGCAAGGTTATCAAGGATGGTCAGGGTAATCTTTGGATTGCAGCGACGGAAGGCCTAAGCAAATTTGAGATCACCGCAAAAAAATTCATCAATTTTACCGCAAGCCAAGGCAATGCCATGGCTGTGGATGCTATTCGCGACCTTACTTCCGATGAAAACTTCATCTGGTTAGCGACTGAAAACGGAGGGTTAAGCCGGGTTAGCAAGTCGAGCCTTGAGTTCACTAATTTTCTTTTCGATAAAAACGATCCGCATTCCCTCAGCGACAATTCAGTTTGGTCAGTGTATATTGACCACCAAGGACGAACCTGGGTTGGGACATTTTCGAAAGGACTCTGCGTGATCGATGATCTAGGCGAGAAATTTTCAGAGCTAAATATAGAGCTCAAAAATGACGTAGTCAATGCTATTTTCGAAGACAGTCAAAACCGTATCTGGATTGGAACAGAGGGAGGGCTGGTTGTAAAGGATAGAACTCATGTGCGATACTATGAACATGACGTTAACCAGAAAGGCAGCTTGAGCGCCAATCCGGTGTTATCCATTTTTGAAGATCACAAGGGGCGACTGTGGGTCGGCACATGGGGCGGAGGGCTTAACAGGTACGACGAGAAGGGAGACCGTTTCATCAATTATTCAACGGAAAAAGAAAATCCAACGAGCCTTTCAAACCCGAACATTTATTCCATCAACGAATATTCGCAGACTCATCAATTACTGGTGGGCAGTTACAGAGGATTGAATGTCCTCAAAGACGAGCAGCACGGTCAATTTGAAAGGCACATCGATGAACATCATGAATCAAATAACTATTTGCGAACGATTTATGAAGACGGTCGGGGAAATCTATGGTTAGGGTCTATTGCCGAACTTTATCTTTATTCACCGGAAAGTCGGAAACGCACACGCTTCAATTTGGGTCCCGATTCCATTTCTTACGATTTTTTCATCAACTGCATGAAAGAAGATAAACTCGGGAACTTGTGGGTGGGCACCAATAACGGTCTTTTTGAATTAACCGACAAGAAAAAAAATGCATCCTACACTGTGCGGAATGGCCTGCCCAGTAATATCATTTGTGGAATACTGGAAGATCGCAAGGGGAACCTGTGGTTGAGTTCAACCCAGGGGATTTCGCTCTTCAATCCGCACACGAAGACAGTTGTAAATAATTTCACAGTTGAGGATGGACTAAGCAGCAACGAATTCAAACCAAATTCGTGTCTAAAGAGCAAAAGTGGTCTTTTCCTTTTTGGTGGAAATGGGGTGAATGTATTTAATCCCGAAGAGATTAAACTTAATCCACATATTCCACCGATCTATCTCACTGATCTGAAGATTTTTAATCGTTCAATTCGAATTGGGGAAAACGATTCTTTATTGCGCACTCAAATCAGCGAGACAAAAGAAATAACTCTTCCCGAGAAATTAAATTTTTTCAGTATCGACTTTGTTGCATTGAATTTTTCTTCCAGCAACAAAAATCAATATGCCTATAGGCTGGACGGATTTGACAAAGACTGGATTCAGATCGGGAACCACCGATCTGCGACGTTTACTAATCTTAGCGCGGGAACATACACTTTTCATGTAAAGGCAAGCAACAATGACGGTCTTTGGAACGAGCAAGGCATAGTTTTAGTAGTTCATGTGCAGCCTCCGTGGTGGAAAACGTGGTGGGCAAAGTCGTTGGCGGTGCTGATGCTGGCGACAACAGCTGTCTCCATTTATACCATTCGCGTGAAGGGAATACAACGGCAAAACTTAACGCTAGAGAAATTAGTAGCTGAGCGTACCATGGAGCTCGAAGCCGTTAACGAAGAACTTCGTTCGCGCGAAGATGAGATAAAGGCACAAAATGATGAACTTTTCGGACAGCGGGAAGAACTTGCCACTCAAAATGAAGCTCTCGTTGAATCAAAAAAAGAGCAACTGAACTTGTACACGCAGAGTATTCTCGAGAAATCCGAAATCATAAATCAAATAACCGCCGAACTCGAACTGGCAAAAAGCAAACCACTGGTGGAGCAGGAGCAAATCGAAAAGTTCAACCAAATTCTGCAAATCACTATCCTGACTGATGACGATTGGGAATATTTCAAAAATGCATTCACCGATGTGTACCCTAATTTTTTTGGAAGTCTGCGTTTCCGCTTTCCCGATATCACCGCGTCCGAGCTTAGGCTATCGGCATTGGTCAAGTTGAATCTTTCCAGCAAGGAGGCCGCTAACACGTTAGGTATTTCGGCTGACAGTGTAAAAAAATCTAGGTACCGTTTAAAAAAGAAATTCTTGCTACAAGAAGATGATTCTCTTGAAGAGTTTATTAGGAAATTAACCTAAAATCAACATATGGATATCTCAATAAAATATCACCACCAACGGCTATAGGGTCATAACTGAACATTCAAATCATAAAAGCCTTGGCCATGCCTGTGGTCAGCTCTTTTGAGAAGAAGGGATGCCATATAGCCTATGCGAAGTGCCATTATTTTCCCGAATTAGGAAAATTTATGCCAGGTCGAATTGATCTACGGTGGCACCCTTGGCCATCTTCACGTAGTTCTTGGCTCACCTTTGCTTGTTAGTTGCAATAGTTATGATGATGAGCAAAAAATGGAAATCATCGCGCGCCATTTTAAAGCCATCATGGAAACCCTTGGCCTTGATTTGACCGATGATAGCTCGAAAGGAGCACCGGCGCGAGTTGCCAAAATGTATGTGAAAGAAATTTTCAGTGGGTTGGATCAAGCCAACAAACCCACGATCAGTCTCTTTAACAATTCTTATCAATACAATGAAATGCTGATCGAAAAGAACATCACACTTTACACTTATTGCGAGCATCATTTTGTGCCGATCATCGGCAAGGCTCACGTTGCTTATATCCCTGAGGGAAAAGTTATTGGCCTATCAAAAATAATCGATATTAGGAGTTCACTTTCATCTGATAACGTACATCAGAATGTCGCTTAGCTATTAACAACTCAGTTTTCACCAAGTGGACTTGGTGATATTTTGGCACGTTGAGCTTCGCGCAAAGTTGGTCACATAGGAGACTAACTCACCTTTTGCTGGTCTCAGTCCTTGACGCAGCGGACAGGAATGCCAAAGTTTTTCTTGCCTACAGCTCTGAGCAAAGCGTTATCATTCTTTTGCAGAATTCGTGTCCATGCTAAAACATCATTGAATGCCGTTGAAGTCCACCAGTTGCCAGTCTGGTGAATACCATAAAATGAAATTGCGTTACCGGTACTCGTTTGCAATCCCCCACCTGGCAGGCCTGCGAAACCACTGCTATTGGTTCCGTTGCCGTTGTTGTCCCATCCCGAAGTACTTTTCAGTGCAACGGCTGCTTTATCCACTCCACCAACTTGTTCAGCCAATGTATTCCATTCATTGTCACTTGACACATGCCAACCTTTAGGGGCAAGGCCGCGAGGGTCATTCACGGCGTACCAATTGTAAAGTTTTCCATACTTGATTCCATTCGAAGGGTCGTAATCAAAATAACACCAAGCGGGTGTCTGCTTGTCTAGTGCGTTTTTCCACTCTTCAGTAGATTTGGCTTGTGGAATTGGATCACCATTGGTGAAAGAGCTGACATCCAAATCCTTCGACATCCATATTTGAGAGCCAATCTTAACAGATGAAACGTCAGATTGTGTTGTTGAAGCATTGATCTGCCCCGAAGATTGTTTTGAAAAGATAAATGATATTGTGCAACCTGTCGATGGTTCAAGTACGGTCATGGTAAACAAGTCACCGACAATAGCAAATGTAGTTGAACTCTTCTCACCACTAGAGGATGTTGTCGAGATAATATTGCCTTCAATCGAATACGTACCAGTCTGGGGGACTGCCGCTCCAGGGGCATTTTCAAATGTATATTTACTGTCAGCAGTAAATTTTATCACCCAACATTTTGTAGCCCCACTGTTCTTACATGGATTGGCACTATTACTCTTAGGATCTTTGCAGCCAGTTTGGGTTGTATTTATTATTGTCCATGTACCAACTATCGGACTAAAAAACGCAAAGCTCGCTTCACCGTGAATAAAAAGAAGCACTAACACCACAACTGACACCTTGTTAAGTTTTTTCATAAAAGTTAATGTTAAAGTGGAATGGGTAACTGTTAAAGTTAAGAAAAAACGTTCTTAGAATATTGATAGGCTACCTATGTCTACAAATTCCCTCCATCGTCTATTCAATTCGCCGACACTATATATAATTATAGAGTATTCTTGGAGCTCATGGGAAATACTGGTAGTTGCTGGTTGTTGTAGAGCCAATTTCAATACTTCATCCCGTTCTCTAGGTATTTCCTGGCGGTTGCGGGTTTATCCTGGAGTAATATTATGTTCCCAGCGGGATCACAATGGGCCTCAAACAACACTGTTTGAGGCCTTTTTTATTGACAGGTCACTGGAGAGATCACGGCATCTTTAGGCATTAATAGGCATTTAAAGTAATGCATATCCATTCACTCCATAATAACAAGGCATTAATTGGCAGATATAGGCATTAATAGGAAAAAGATTGTGACCTCACACA
>Ga0210403_10002128_pt1 | contig 18223 bp, 14 predicted proteins | sample IncBWC19MmetaG_FD_150863 | JGI IMG/M metagenome (GOLD analysis project Ga0210403, IMG submission 150863) | Forest soil microbial communities from Barre Woods Harvard Forest LTER site, Petersham, Massachusetts, United States - Inc-BW-C-19-M | ecosystem: Environmental > Terrestrial > Soil >... | reverse complement strand
CGTTGAGCCTTCGCTCCCAGCCACGCCAGTCGAACTCGTGGGCCCAGTAGGACACGAGGCGTCGTAACCAGTCCAACTCGGTGCCCTGTGCCCAGCCTATACCGGGTATATGGTCGGGCCATCTTGTATGGCGCAACCGTGCCTGCAAATCATTGAGCACCTCATCCGCGACGTGAATCCGAAATGGTTCCACTACAATAAGCCCCTCTTGGCCGTAGCCAGTGGCCAGCCGAACGCGGAGGCAACGTCGCACGCGGTCTCGTCGATCACAGTCGACAGACAACATCGGGCGTTGCGGCCCGGATCAATCAACGTTACGACGTAGTTTAGATCATGCCCTCTTTTCACGGATGTAATGTCCTTCTACCGTGGCTGAACTAGTCTAAAAAAACTGCTGACAGCAGTCTTTGTGAACGACTCTTCGGTTTCGAGATGATCCCGTCTGGATCACGAGCAACCCGGTAGTTGAACCCATGGTGCGAGGCAGCAGCCTCCAGAAATTGGAGAATCAAAACTTGGACGAGGGTAATTGGAGCCCCTCAGCTCTAAACCTACGAAAGGTAGTGGTTTGTGCGACTGACCCCCTGGTCTTGGAAGATGCGAATAAAATGGGAGTTAACTGATTGAAGGTATAGGTCGGGGAGAGAGGATTTGAACCTCCGACCCCCTGGTCCCGAAATTCTGGGAATCGGCCAAGTCCATTCTTATTAACGAACACAGAAGGTGCTCCAATCGTATAAGCCCTTCTCATTCTTGCTGGTCACTCTCGTTTTTGGAGGAATTGGAGCCCCAATTGGAGTCCCAGGGGCGAGGCGCTTCAACGCTGGAAAGAAGCAGCTGTTTAACGATTGATGACGGCTCTCCTATATTGTGGACGTTCGTCCTCACCTTCCTCAATGTGCTGCGGGACTTGGTTCCTGGGGTAACTCTGCTCCAGTCATTCGTGTATGTGTTTGGCTGCTTCAGTGTGGCTGTGTTCTTTTACGTGTTCCATCGAGCGCAGTAGTGGTGATTGTTTGCCCGCCCTCGCTCCTCAGGCTTGCGAGCAGTCCCGAATACCGCCTCTGTGGTCGGTCATTATGAACAGCGATACCCAGCGCCTTTTTCTGCCCGATGAGGACTACCAGCTTCTTGCCCCGTGTAATGCCTGTGTAGATCAAGTTCCTTTGCAGCAGCATGTAGTGTTGTGTGGCAAGCGGGATCACTACCGCTGGGAACTCCGATCCCTGTGACTTGTGGATGGTCACTGCGTAAGCTGGGGCAACTTCGTCCAGTTCCCCGAAATCGTATTTCACTACCCGGTCATCGAAGCGAACCACAACTTGATGTTCCACTACATCGATCCGTTCCACCGTTCCGATGTCCCCGTTGAACACTTCTTTGTCGTAATCATTCTCGGTCTGGATGAGCTTGTCGCCAATCTGGAACCGCCATCCAAATCGCTCAACGGTCGATTGACCGGACTGATACGGGTTCAACGCCCGCTGAAGCGAAGTGTTCAGTTCCCGCACCCCGAGCGATCCCCGGTTCATGGGGCAAAGAACCTGAACATCACGGATCGCGTCTAGATGAAATCGCTCTGGAATTCTCTCCTGCACCAACTTGACCAGCGTTGCCACGATCTTCTCCGGGTCGTCCCGCTCGACAAAATGGAAATCTTTACTCGGGTCAGATTCCCTTACGTCCGGCATCTGACCTCGGCGAATCCCGTGCGCCGTGGTAATGATCCTGCTATTCGCCGCTTGCCGGAACACCTCGGTGAGGCGAACGACTGGTACCACACCACTCTCGATCAAGTCATGGAGCACCGTGCCCGGTCCAACGGATGGAAGCTGGCCTACGTCGCCGACCAAAATCAACGCGGCATGGTTGCTAAGAGCCCGCGCCAACGAATGCATCAACATCACATCCACCATCGAGGTTTCATCCACGACCAATAGGTCGCATGCCAGCGGGTTCGATTCGTCCCTAGTGAACCGCCCGGTTGCTGGATTGATTTCCAGCAGGCGGTGGATGGTCTTCGCTTCCATGCCCGTAGTTTCGGTCAGTCGCTTCGCCGCCCGCCCAGTGGGAGCGCACAGCAGACATTTCACTCCCTTGGCCCTCAGGATCAGCAGGATGGAGTTCACCAGCGTGGTTTTCCCGACACCCGGTCCCCCGGTGACCACCACGGTTCGGTTCGCTAGAACGGTCTTCAGAGCGTCCCTTTGGCTGGGTGCGAGTTTCTTGCCCGTCCGCCCCTCGCACCATGCAACTGCTTTCTCGAAATCGATCTGCGGGTAGATTGTCGTCCCTCCTGCCAGTCGCTTGATCCTCAGCGCAATGCCTTCTTCCGCTCTCCGGAGATGCGGCAAGAAGATCAGCGGCTCGCCATCGATTTCCTCCAACAATAGCGAGCCGCCCGTGAGCATCTGCGACAAAGCCTGTTCGACTGGGGCTTCGCCAACCTCCAGCAACTTCGTTGCCGCCAGCTTGAGCTTCCCGAGGGGCAAGGCACAATGTCCATTCGAGGTCGCTTCCAGCAGCACGTGATCGATGCCCGCCTTCGCCCGATTGGACGAGTCCCGTGGAATCCCTACCTTCTGGGCGATCTGGTCGGCGGTCGCGAAGCCGATGCCATAGATGTCCTTTGCCAACATGTAGGGATTGCCCCGCACCTGCTCGATTGCCTGCTCGCCGTAGGTCTTGAAGATTCGCACCGCCCGGCTGGTGCTGACGCCGTGGCTATGCAGGAACAGCATGATTTCCCGTACTTGCTTTGCCTCCTGCCACGCATGGGCGATCCGCTCCCGGCGCTTTGGGCCGATGCCATCGACGGTTTGCAGTTCGGCGGGCCGCTTCTCGATCACGGATAGAACTTCGGTTCCAAATCGCACGACCAGCTTCTTTGCGAGAATCGACCCGATGCCCTTGACCAAACCGCTTCCGAGATACCGCTCGACACCCTCGGCGGTCGTGGGCGGCACGGTCTTCATCGTCGTCGCCTTGAATTGCAGCCCGTGTTCGCGGTCCCTGACCCAACATCCCTCCGCGACCAGCCATTCCCCAGCGGTCACAGAAGGCAGCGACCCTACAACCGTCGTCTCCTCTCGATGCCCTTTTGTCTTGACGCGAAGCACGCAGAAGCCGTTGTCGTCGTTGTGAAAGGTGACGCGCTCGATGACGCCGGAGATTTGCTCGGTTGCGGGTCTGCGTTCTGGCATAGCGGCGGTCATGAGTCGGGATTCAATTTTGCCACGGATGATGGGACTTGGATTATTCAGTACAGGCAGATTTCCGACGCTTGGCTCGGATCGATGGAACCCCGGAGGGTAGAATCGTGGACCAGTATGGCCAAACGTAAGCAGAAATCACAGCCCACGTGGACAGATGTCAAAGCAAAACTCGCAGGGTTTGACCGGGCAGCACTGCTGGGATTGATTCAGACTCTCTACGCCGCGCACAAGGATAATCAGACCTTTCTTCATGCCCGCTTTGGCTTAGCTGAGGACGTGTTGGAGCCGTACAAGAAAACAATTGATCGATGGGTTTGGCCTGATGTGTTCCGGAGGCAGGACACTTCGGTCTCCCAAGCCAAGCGTGCCATCTCTGATTACAAGAAGGCGGTTGGCGATCCGGAGGGATTAGCAGAGTTGATGGTTTTTTACTGCGAGCGTTCCGCTGGGTTTTCCAGCGACATTGCCAGTGACGACGAGGGATACTTCAATGCGCTGGTGCGGATGTTCGAGCAGGCGCTAAGAATCGTAAACGCACTATCGGTCGAGCGCCGCGACGACCTTCTAACCCGGTTGGATCGTGTGCGAGTGACCAGCCATAAAATTGGCTATGGAGTCGGAGACGACATGGATTTGCTCATGTCGAAGTTCACGCCGAAGCGCCTGTAAGGTAAGTGTCAGAGCAAACACAGGGTTGACAGATTGAATCAGCCTGCCCGACTTCGTCGACGCTTGACGAGTGAATTCTCAGGCGGTCCGTCTTTGATCTTTCGTCCGGGGCGAAGAGAACGAAGCTTGACCATTAGACATTCCGCTTCGAATCGGCCACCTGTCATTACCGAAAACTCTGTCCGACACACGAACGCTCTGATTGGAAAACTGATCGCGGATCGAGACCAGCTTGAAGCGGCTGAATCCAAAATCGGCAAATGCAAGTGAGGACGTTGTCGCGCGAGGGAATGCGGTCTTGGGCCGCGAAGAAACGGGGGCAAACATTGGTGGTGGTTGATTGCAAGTACAAACGACTGACCTCGGAAGCGCTGTACCATGACGACTACTATCAGGTGCTGGCATACTGCATCGCTACTCGCTCACCAAATGGACTAATTGTTTACCCGCGTCAAGAGTTTGGAGTTGAGCGGCAAGCGCGTATTCGCAACACCGACATCAGCGTGGGACAATGTGCGATTGATTGCTCCGTTGTGATTGACGATTTTGAGAAGGAGTGCGATCGTTTCGCGGAGTATGTGTTCTCGATGGCGGAAGACGCGGAGCATCAGTATACGTAGTGGCGCACGCGAAGCCGAGTTTTTCTGGCTAACTGCTAGGTGCAGATCGAATGTATTCGCTCATTACGCCAGAAACCTGCCAACCAAGCCGCACGTTGAATGTTGAATGGGTTCCGACTGATGCCCTAGCAGGCAACCAGGGAATCTCGTTCAGAACAGACAAGTCTTTGGTTCAGTCTGGGTGCAAAGAAGTTGGTTGATGTGCAACCTGGTCGTTTTAGCAACTGATGGCCAAGTCGATCGATCATTAATTTACAAGCATATTCTCATTCCCTGGAACGACGGTTCTGACGGTAGACATAGGAAAGTAGGCTTGACCCGAACTCAGCCTGACACATCATCACGGTGTGGTCTCGTTCAGCAAGACTGTAAGACTCTGAGCTCCTCCTCCGCTTCCATTTGCGCCGGTGACCACCACGTCCGGTTTTCCGTCTGCGTTGAAATCAGCAACGCCGAGAAAGTTGGGGTGGTCTCCTGCAAAAAAGCTTTGTGCTTGCTGAAACGTTCCATCCCCATTTCCCAGCAAGACACCGATGCCCTCGGTTGCGGCAAACACTAGATCCACTCTGCCGTCGCCGTTGACGTCGGAAGCCGCTACTTGGGAGGCTGGCGCCGCGACGCTTGTGCCCGAATGGAAGGTTCCGTCCCCATTCCCGAACAGAATCGCCAGTGAGCTCCCCGTCGTGACGACGAGATCAAGAATGCCGTCATGATTCAGATCAACCGAGATCAAAGCTTCGGCATTTGTCACATTGTAGTTTTGAGGAGTCTGGAATGTTCCGTCACCCTTTCCAAGTAGGACGCTGATGTTGCCCGCTCCACTGATGGCAAGGTCCAAAGCCCCGTCACCATTGAAATCGCCAGAGGCGATCCTCATGGGCACCGACCCGACGAGGTATGTAGCGCCTGCGGTGAAGGTTCCGTCCCCGTCCCCAAGAAAGATTGCGACAGCGTTGTAGCCAGCCACAGCCACATCCAGCTTGCCGTCCTGATTGAAGTCGCCGATCAATACGGCCGATGCGCTCACCAACCCACTGGAATATGCTTTAGGTTTGCCGAACGTTCCATTTCCCTTGCCCAAGGCGACGGAGAAGTTAGCGAACGCTTCATTAGCGATCACTACATCGAGTTTTCCGTCGTTGTTTAGGTCGCCCAAAGCGATAGCCTTCGCATAGGTGCCACCAATGGTCTTTTGTTTCGGTTTTGGCGTTAGAGTTCCGTTGCTCCGGCCTAAAAAGACCGAGAGTGTGCCGAAGCCATCGTCTACTAACACGTCGGGAATGTGATCGCCGTTTACGTCCGCAACCACGAGCGCTTCCGTAGGATTGGGAGCCGCGTACAAGGCTGCGCCTATGAAAGTCCCATTGCCCTTCCCAAGGTAAAGCGCCAGATTGCCGCTAGCGGCGTTCGGTACGATAGCATCGATCTTGCCATCTCCATCAAAATCGGCCACTGCCGCGGCTCCCGGCCCGGAGCCGGTGGCGTAGCTAACTGCCGCCGCAAACTGCCCCGCGCCCTTCCCACGAAAGAAGCTCACACCCGCAGTCGTAGTTAGGACCAGGTCGGGTTTGCCGTCTCGGTTATAGTCGGCAATCGTAAGAGCTCGGCCGAGTGGGGCAGGAACAGTGTACGGCGGTTGAAAAGTGCCATCGCCTCGACCCAACAGGATTTCCACCCCATTCTCGTCAGCCACGACGAGATCCGGATTCTTGTCGTCGTTCACATCTGCTAAACCAACGGATGAGGGACCTGGAGTTGTGTTGTAGTTCACTGCGGTCTGAAATGTCCCGTCACCATTGCCGATGAAGACTGCAACTTGCGCGCTGAACAGACAGCTGATAGCGAAGTCCAGGTATCCATCGTGATTCAAGTCTCCCACGGCAACGACCGTTGGCGCTGTGTACTGTGTAATGCTGCTTTTCAACACGAATTTGCCCGTCCCATCACCCGCGAGGAAATTCACCGTATTGTTCGCAGAGTCCGTGACGATCAGGTCCGGTAACCCATCTCCATTGAAATCACCTACGCCGAGGCCATTTGGGAACGGAGTGGTCAGTTGATTGGGCGGGGTTGCGGGGTACGTTTGTGCGCGAGAAAACTTCCCGTTCGGCATACCGAGAAGGATTGAGACGCCCTTGCTGTCAGTAACTGCGATGTCTGGAATTCCGTCGTGATTGAAGTCGGCGACCTTTGCTGTTGCTGGGCCATAGGGAACTGAATGCCTCGATATGGAGAATTTCGCTGCACCGCGATTGAGCAGCACGTTGACGCTCGAAGCGCTATTGTCGAGAACAACCAAGTCAGGTTTCCCGTCGCCGTTTAAATCAGCAGCCAATGCCGCGTTTGGACTCTTAGCTCCTGCGAGGGGAACGGCATCGAGAAATCTGACCTGGGCTGCGGCACCACAGGAAGCAATTGAAAATAGGATCAACCCCGGAGAAAGTATTTTGCTGCAGATTGACATAGAGTAGTCCCTGCTCGGAGGCAGCAAGTTTGTCAGTGATGAAAGCGACTGTCAAGGGTAAGTGCATTCAAGCAAAGTCTGAGAGCCTGTTTCTCAAGAATTCACCACCTGTAACCAAGAATGGCGTAGAATTTGGCAGCAATACCCGGCGAATGCATGAGACATCTCTAGCTTCCGCTTGCCACTGCCGGGCCCCAACAATAGGCTCTCTCGATGCTGCAGAAAAGCAGATTAGATTTCTCTATCATCTCTGGCTGACGTACCGTGTTGCGGAGATTGACATCTCTTCTGTGCCCGTCTTCAGCGAGCCTAGAAAACAACACATTCCTATCTACTCCACCACAATCAGTCGAATGTTTATGGGCCTTTCGCGCGCCGATCTGTGGCACCATTAGACAGCCTGGTTTGGCACCAGGGATTCTCGTAGTGGAGAGAAAGACTTATGCCTGTTTGGGTGCAAGAGACACTGGGTGCAACAGGGCTCATCGTGAGTTCACGACGAATCGGTTGGCGTGCGTTAGGTAAACCCTTGGCAACTACTGTTTATCTACCTGCCCCGCGCTCACTCCGTAAATTTGCTGGACTCTACTACGGCTGGCCTTCAATGAGCGGAGATACTCATCAATCAGGATATTGAGCGGAGTTGTCTCAGATGCCAGTCGTACGTTTAACGTTCGAAAGTACACGGGCAGCTGGTGGAGACGAGCGGCGTTTCGCGTATAGATCAGAGGCGTCAGTGAGCGGCCGTGCGCATATCCGACTTCGTACATGACATTCTCGTTGAGAAGCGTGATATCAGCGATCACAGCCGAGGACGTTTGGATCGCGTCGGCGAAGCTCGTATAAATGGCCTCGCTTCTCGGCACTCGATCTAGACGAACTGGAGCAATGGTTGGCTCGATCACTGACGTGTACAGACTGTTGTGCTCGTCATCGTATGGGAGCAGCACCAAGCACCTCCCGATTTTGGCGGTTCCAAAGAGATCGACCACTGCACCGGCAGCTATGTCGGGATCGCTGTCTATCACCTTGGATACGTCGTCGAGGCAACGATCGAGTGCTCCTTCAGCGAAGCTGGTGGCTATCCGTTCCCGATACTTGTCAAGGAGATCTCTCGAATCGCCACCGGCATCGGGTATAGGCAATACGGGCACCCCCAAATCCAACGCCTGTTCCACCACGACCTCGGTGTGCTGTCTGCCGTAGATCGTCACAACCATATCGACCCCAGCGACCATAGCCAGACGCCGGCCAAGGGGCGTTCGTCCTGTCATCACCCGTACCGTGATACAGTCCCTTTCGGTCATCCGAACCACACCGTCAACATCGGGGCGGCTGTCTAAGCGTGGCTCTGGAATCCAAGCTTCGTAGCAGTTCTTCAGGTCAATCCCATGTTCGCTCGCATAACGGCGAGCGCCTTTCAGGGCAGCGAAGTCAGTAGAGATGGCGTCTGGCTTTCGATTTGAATGCAGAAAGCCGCCGGTGATGATCACCGCCGGCATGGATACGAGGAACCTGTAGGCGAGAGCAGAGATAAACCTCGTGTAAGTTTCCTGAAGATCGGTTCCGCCATAAATGCACACCCTCGCCGGTCTCATTTCGAAGCCTTGCGCAAAATTATGCCACACTGCATAAATTGGCAGGGCTGCACCCGACTACTTGCAAATAGGTCTTCGGTGACGGCGAAGGGGCGAGTAAACGACTCACTTGCCACTCAAAGCGGGATTCGCCCATCGGTGGTGGGCAGATAGACAGACGTCCACCGTTTCGATGGCTGAGATTGAATTGATGTGCTCAACTGCTCGATGTTATAGGGAAGTGTCCGAAATCGGTAGGTCGCAATAGCAGCATGTGGCCCTATTCTCCGGAACCGGAAAGCCTACCGACGGAATGTGTGCTGACGCTGCTCGCGGAATTTCGAAACGCGTCGGATTCCCGAGCGGCTTGACTGCCGCTTCGCCATCTGACTATCATTTTTCCGCACGTCCTTATGTATTCCTGCCTCCATTGCTGGTGCTCCTGTAGTTGCCGCTAAACGCGAACTCTGCGTTGGCGGCTAATCCGGTAGCACACTGATTCTAATCACCCGATCACTGGTCTTGGTTTCTCCCATTCGTCACAGCGAACTGTTCACCAACTCTTTCGACAAGGAGCCGTTATGAACAACATCCTTCAAGAAGTTCTTGCAGCCAACCAGAAATACGCTGCCCATTTTGGCGACAGAGCAAAGCTGGCTATGCCTCCGGCGCGACACTTTGCCATCCTCACTTGCATGGATGCGCGGCTTGATCCTGCCAAGTTCGCCGGGTTGACCGAGGGCGACGCCCACGTCATTCGTAACGCGGGCGGACGCGCCAGCGACGATGCTATTCGTTCGCTCGTCATTTCGTACAAGCTGCTGGGTACCCGCGAGTGGTTTGTCATTCACCATACGAATTGCGGCATGGAATTCTTCACCAATGAGGTGATGCGCGGACTGCTGTCCAACAGCCTAGAAACGGCAGCCCTGACGGATAAAGGATTTCAAGATGTCGGGAAAGGACCTGGATCGCGTGCAGGGGAATTCATCGAGTGGCTCACCATTCGCGATCAGCAGCAGAGTGTGCGCGATGACGTGCAGCGAATTCGAGATCACCCGCTGGTTCCCAAGAATATTGCCATTTACGGCTACGTTTACGATGTCAAGTCGGGCAGACTGTTTGAAGTTCCGGAGTCGAAGCGGCCGGCGGAAGCTGTTGCAGCCTGATCACAGCAACGCAAGGCTAACCGACCATATTACTGTGCCTGCTGACCTGGTCTCGGCAGCAGACAGGCGGGCTCTATGCGAATAGGTCCTTTGTAACGGCATAGGGGCGGGTTGGCGGTGGAAGCGACAGCATGAGAGGGCTGGCGACACAGCAACAGTTGGAACTTGGGTAGCGGTTGATCCAAGTGCTTATCGGGTGATTCTCCGAAACACGGACGAAATTGGAGTGCTATGGGCAGCCACAACGACAGCGAACATGCACTTGAACTCCATGCTGGCCGACCCGAGAACAGGGACCATGTCCGCGCTTAAAGCGATCACGCTCAAAACCAAGGCGAGCAAAAGCCGATCTGTCCCCAGACGCTAGCGTCTGACCGCAATTCAGTTATGGGCTTGCAAGCTTGCAAGGACACCCTCTAGGTTAGACGGTTGGCGAGGGCACTGCTGAACTTATCCGCATTTCGCTCCAGTGCCAGAAAGACCGACTTCTCCAAATGGAAGGAATTCCTTACGAACTGCCCGCTAACGTCCGCCACGTCCTGCTGTGCGAGCGGACGCACTCTTGTTCATCAAAAGGGAAGAGCACGAGTTGAATGCGGTCTTTCTTGAGACGTTCCGGCATTTCCGAAAGGTTGAGCCCTTCGAGTTCGTTCTGACCTTGCGGCCAAAGCCACCTACCGGAAACCCTCCACCAGGACAATGTCGCCTTCTGAGTGCTCGATTCCTGAGAAAAGAAAACTTTGGCCGTCAGGCGAGAGGCTGGGACCCCAGAGGGCGAACAAGTCAGGAAAGTTCGCAATCTTGTGGGCATGCTGAGTGACAATGTCGAAGTAATTGAGGGAGTAGTGCCGCGGTCCGCCATTGATGAAGTACGCCCCGGTTCGCGCAGGCACCCAGCCTACGTCTGCGGGTACTCCCGCAACGGAACGCTCGTCGCCGCCATTCACGGACGCAGACCAAACCCGTCCAGCGCCACCTTCAACTCTGTAGAAAAACACACGCGTACCGTCCACTGATTCCTGCGGCCCGCCTCGGCCTTCTCCCTCGCCAGTTAAACGAACCGCGGCTCCACCTTCCACCGCCACCTTCCAAATGGCGTCAGGCCGTTCCGTGTTGAAATAGATCCAGTGGCCATCCGCCGACCAGACCGGCGAAGAAGCGTTTGCCGTTCCTGCGGGAAATCGCTTCGGAGGTCCCCCATCCACGTTCACGATGTAGAGTTCGGCATTACCGGAAGCGCGCAAGTCAAAGACGATGCGGCGGCTGTCCGGCGACCATCTTGGTTCCCCAATCTGAGGACCCCCAAAGAAAGTCAATTGGACGGGATTCGAAGCATCGCGATCGCAGACCCAGACTTCCGGGGCCCCAGAGCGCCAGGACTGGAAAGCAACGTGCTTGCCGTCCGGGGAAACGTGCGCGCCTGCGTCGCCTCGACTGGAAGAGATAAGTTTCGTGGGTGGGTCGGCAGGTTTTGTTTCATTGGCCAATTCGAGTTGCCAGATGTTGCCGGGATGGCGCACCTGGGCGTAGGCGAGTCTGTTCCCGGTGCGCGCAACCGCCACGGATTCGACATCCTGGGCGAAGACAAGCCTCTCCGGTTTTCCGCCAGCCAGCGATACTCGCCAGAGATGATGGTCCGGGCTGTAAAGCAGAGACTGGCTGTCTGCTGCCCAGGCGATCCCAGAAAATCCCTCTGAGGACCATGCGTCGGCCACTTCGCGCGCCTGGTTCCAATCGGGAGTTTGTACGTAGATCTTGGCGACACCCTCGGTGAGCACACATACCGAGGCGAGATACTTGCCGTCAGGTGAGAAAGTTGGTTGCCACGTATTCACACAATCAGGGGTAGGATCAGGCAGGACCCGTTCTTCGGCGGTTTCCACATTTACCAGGTGAATGCTAAAGTGCTCAAGGGACGAGTCCGCCTTTTGTGAGGGTGAGCTTCCTTTGGGAAATGCCAGCCACTTGCCGTCCGCCGACCAGCTCACAGCAATCGGTTCCCAGCTTCCAAACATAGTAATATCCGTCAGCTTGCGCTCCGAGCCTCCCAACGGGGAGATAAGGTAGATTCCGCTTGCGCCAGGGTCGCCGTCCACGTAGCGCATGAAGGCGATGAATCGGCCGTCGGGAGACCAGGCAGAGCCGAGAAATGTGGCGGGATGGTGGGTGAGCTGCACTACCCGCTCTTGCCCAACCTGCTTGATGTAAAGATCGAATTGGTACTCCTTTTCATAGCCAAACCACGCGAAAACGATCTGGTTTCCATCCGGCGAAAAGCTGGGTCCGATTTCAAATCCGGGAAAGGTGGTGAAGGGGACGATTGTCAGCTTATCGGGTTGTGGCTGTAGTCGAGGTCGCAGGAAGTAGCCGCCAATCGCCGCCAATAGCAAGAGTCCAATGGCCAGAGGCGCAATACGCCATAGCCCGCTTGCTGGCCGCTGAACCTGCTCGGTGGCTGCCAATGGAGGAACTGGCTTCGGCCTTGGCGGTCCAATTGAAACAACCCGTGAAGGCGCGCTCTTGCCACTGGCATCGGCCACCCATTCCACCGGGACGATGAAGCGATAGCCAACCTTGGGCAAGGTTTCGACGAACCTGGGACTCTCCGCCGAATCCTCGAGCGCCTGCCGCAGCTTTTTTACGGCGGTGTTGACCCCGTGCTCGAAGTCAACAAACGTATTTTCCGGCCAGAGGGCGGCACACAGTTGCTCACGGGTGACGACTCTTCCTTCGGCCTCCAAAAGCAAGCGCAACACGTGGAGTGGTTGTTCTTGAATCGGCACACGCACACCGGAGCGGAACAATTCATTGCTGCTCAGATCGACTTGAAAGGAGTCAAAGCGTGCAGACGCGCGACGGAGAGAACCGTAGGTAGCCAACTGAATCCTCAACTACGTTATCGAAGTGTACCTCAAGATACCCTTGAGCGGGCGAGTTCGGCAGGCTCCCAATTCGGCTAACTGCCGCGTAGCCGGACAGTTGCGCAGTTCACCATCAGGTCACCCTCCATTCACCCTCGGTGCATTGAGCGCTACTGTGCGGCGTGCGATGGTGCAGGCAGACGTGGGGATTCAATCGGGACCAGCGTCAAAATTTAACTCGGTAGCAAAAAACTGGAGGCAACGTGAAATTCCGCATTTCGCTGTTCGTGCTAACTCTTGCTCTGGCTGCATCGTCAAACCTGTCTCTCGCGAATTGATATCGTGGCAGTGAAACGACCAGATCCGCCAACCGCGCTGCGATTGAGAACTCGAACACCGAATGATTTCATTCCGACTTTTGCCGACGTTGACTGGATACCGCACTGAGCGCGAGGCTTTGAAAACATCAGGCAGCCACGGGTGTCTGATAGGGGCCTCGACAGTGAGGTTGCCAGCGAAACGAGCGGAGATTTGCGACTGGTGGTGACGCGGGCGTATCGGGCGTTCGCCCTTTCAGTGAGTTATGCGTGCGATGGTTGTTGAAGTAGTTCCTGAAATCGAGCAGTTTATTTTCGAGATCTACAGTCGTCCAGAACAACGTGTGATCCAAACACTCGCGTCGAATGGTGCCGATTAGCCTTTCGACGAACGGGTGAGACAGGGGAATGCAGGGGACGCTCTTGATTTCTGTCACCTCCAGAATCCGCAGATTGGCTTGCCATTGATGGAACTTATAAAGAGGATCGTGGTCGGAGCTGAGGTACTTCGGCATCCAGCGTTGCCCGCGAATGGCGCGGTTGAACATTCGACAAAGGGCGACACCATCGACCGCACCTGCGTGGACGCCGAAGCCAATGATCCGTCGCGTGTATTGATCCATAATGACCAGGACCCAGTGGGTCCGCAACGTGGCCGACTCGCACCTGAACAGATCCATACTCCAGAGGCTGTCTTTCATGTGGCCCAGGAAAGTCAGCCAGGAGGGCCCCCCGGAGTCCTGTCCCGGCCAGTGGTGATGGGCGAGAATCCTTCGAACAACGTCTTTATCGATTTGGATGTGAAACGCCAAGGCGATCTGTTGGGCGATTCGCGGACAGCCCCAGCGGGGATTACGTTGCTTCATGTCGACGACCGCATCGATGAGTTCTGCACTCGGTCCTTTCGGGCCGGGCTTCCGACGGCGATTTGGTGAGAACAGCATGCGGTACTTTTGCTTGCTCAAGGCTTTGTGAAGGCCTAGCAGTGTTGAGGGCTTCAGTACGATTGCGAGCGGAGCAGACGAATAGGACGCACCAAGAGCGCCATCAAACCGGCGAAGATGCGGTCCGACGCGCATAGATTCGGCGATCGGTGCCTGGAGCGATTCAGGATCAGGAGTTGGTGCTTGAGGAGAAGCGACTCCGCAACGATGGAACGAGCGCCGCCAGGTCCGAGCAAGCGAGCCAGGGTAGCGATGAAGTGGATGAAAAGAACGACCAGATCGCGCATCACAGAATCGTAGCAGGACGGGAATCCCAAGGAATTATGGGCGAAACAACAATTCGCCAGCCTCACGTATCTTAACGTCCACCGCCTACGGCAGATCATGTTCCGGGCTACGGATGTTAGCCGATCCCGCCTTGGTTTTGATACTCGTTTTTGTACCAGGCAGGGTTATGCCGATTTCTTCGCCCTTCTTTGTAACCCTGTGCTTCCACTGTTTTCCGACCTGGAAGACTTCATGCTTGATATCAAAACCTGAGTTCGGCACCGACTTGTCGATAGCGCCGCAGCGAAGGCACTTAAAGATGTGAAGTTGGATTTTGTCCGCTACGCCTGCAGGGCCAGCAGACGGGCGAGGCTCAGCATGGCTGTCTCCGGCAATTTTCCCCGGAGGAGGTATTACCGGTAGATAACCGCTGTTGTTGACAAAACCTGAGCCTTGATGGAATGGCGGATCGCTCCTAGCGAAGGCCTCCACCAGCTCCGACCATTCAACCTTATCTAAATGCGCTGGGTTACCACTGTCGGAGTCCAAGGTGTCCGACACAATCATTCCGACTGCGGTAGAGTCATTGATGTCCCGGAAAAACCTTCCTTTGACATTTATGGGATGCGCACACACGCTGAAACCCTCAGATGTCGCCTTTATATCTTTGCCATTGAGCTTCGCTTGAATTTGCAGCTGACCGGCGTGCTGCGGCTCTGTCTGAGTACCGCCGGTCACGACGACAGTAGTGGAACGAGTAATCCGGGTCGGAGAAACCGTCGCGGTACCAGTAAGTGGACCTGAGTTGACGATGCTCACATCGATAAAGTCGTCGGTACCGGTTAGTGCTGGTTCAACGGAAATCTCCACACTGTAAGTCTTCGTTGGCGGAAGGCTGGCGGGCATGTCGACCGGGGGAACGGCTCTACTCGCAACGTAGGGGTTGTTACGGACAACCGAACGAACGGCCAAACTGGACGCGGCGTTTGTGTCCCTCACCTGAGCGAGGGCCCGAATAGTGTTCGGTGCAGGGAGGCTTATCGAAAACATAATACGACCTATGATCACGGTCGGATCGATTCGGGACAACATTTCATTGTCTAATGCCGCCATTGTCATGACGCCTACGATGTTGTCTGCTTGCGTTTGATAGCTTCGGTTGATGATATTGCGCTTCTGCTTGTAATGCAGCACGGCCGCGGCCGTTGCCGGGCCGTAGCTGCCGTCTTCTGATAATGCGGCGCCATCGAGAACTATCAAGGCCCGCTGAATCTTCGCAACATGTGCCCCGACCGCGCCCGGTACGATGTGGGCGGAGTTGGAAACAGCTGCTGCTTCAAGATTGGGATCACCCCGGAGAAGCTGGGATTTTAGACTCATGAGAATCTCTCACATCGGCGCTGTTATATCACGAAAGAGGCGGAATGTCCGCGTTATTGCGATTGGACAGGCTTGCCCATGTTTCTGACCTCCGAGTAGGAATGGGCGCGCTGTTCCCATTGGTTCCGCATTTCCGTTTCGGCATTGTGACATTTGCTCCGTAAAGAGAACCTCAGCCGAGCGAGGGAATTTACGGGAACCGTTCGTGATGGTCTGAGGTCGGCGCCACCGGCTTGGAGTTTGTCCAGGGGGCCGACCTTTGGTTTGCGGTGCTTGCGTTTCAGGACGGTGAGTTGCTGCCGGAGCGCCAAGTTCTCCAAGAGCAGTGTGCGATGCGAACGAAAACAACGAGCCAGTAGTCCGAACCACAGCCGGAAGAAGCGGTAACTGTTGCAAAATCGCAATAGCGCTTTTTGACCTCAACAAAGGCGGACAGAACGCCTGTTAACAACAGTTGAAGAACCTCGATGGAAAGCATGGTTAAGAGCGGCTTGACCGTGCGTGAACTCAGCAGCGTCGTTCCTTCCTGCAAGGTCGAACAAGCCTATCGCCGGCATCATAAACGACCACCACCAGAGGAAATACCCAACCCCAGGTCCGACACCCAGCCATCGTGCCGGTCGACTCGTCGCGCTTAAGAAACTAATTCATGAGTTTCCAACGGGCGCAGGGCGGTCAGCGGTTCCCGCGCTTCGCGTCGTACTGGAAGTCCACGAGGGCATCACGATAATCGATCTTGATCTCTAGGAGGCGCAGCAGCGCAAAACCCAGAAAGCCTGAAACTTCGGTTCCGATGCTGTCGCTGATCACAGTGTTGTCAAAGGCGGTCATATCCTGGTTTTCCTGACGAAGACGGCCGAAAGTAAGCACAGCTTTGTTGGCGCTATAAACTTTGTCCACCTTTCCGCTGATGCCTTTCACAATCATGTCATCGTTGTGCACCTTGGTGACTTCACGGGCAGCAGCCGGAGAAATTGTGTTGTTGAACCCTCCCGTATCCAGCACAAACAGTTTAGAGGGCACGTTGCCAATCGTCGTTGGGATGAGTAAATCGTGCCCGAAGCGGAAGACCTGCGTATAGGAGCGCATCTCCGGCGCGATGTAGCGGTCTTGCGGACCTGAGGCGGCAGGCGTGGAAGCGACGTTGGCGGTCCCGACGCTGGCGTTCGCTGGCTTGTCCTTGGCCGGCTCATTGGCGCCTGATTTGTCGGTGTCCGATTTATCCGAGGCAGGTTCGGCGTCATCGGAATCGCCGTCTTCGCTGCTGAGAGCGAAGTTCTGTTGAACCACGTTGGGGCGTTTTGGAAGTCCACTGAGCCGGAGTTTTTCATCGGGAAAGTCGAGATCCAGAAGAAATTGCTGGAAAACATCGGTGCCGATCAGACCGTCCTCGCCGGCGACGGAGTTGCTTTCCATGACTTCGACCGGGCAATTCTGGAATTCGAGATCTCCGACTTTGATGGAGTCGGCAATACTGTGATACGCGCTTCTGCCGCCCTTGCTGCCGATACCCCAGACTTGAGTTTCGGTGATTTTAGACAATCCGGCGTGTTCGGCGATGGAACGCTTAACGATAATTCCGCTGGCGCCGGTGTCGAGCAGCAGAGAACTCTTGTGGCCGTTGAGTATTACGGACAGCCCGAACCCGCGCAAGCGGTTCGGGCCCAAGAGAAGGCGGACCATCGGTGTCTCCATGCTCGTGACCTTGCTGACGAGGCGACAGGGACTGGTCCTTTTCTGTCTGGCTCGTTCCTGTAGATATTTCAAATACCTGGCGATGTTGGCGCGCTTTTCCTCGTCCCAACTGTTGTCACCGGCCAACGAGAACTCCAGGTACTTGATCCGCTCGGCGGGGGAGAACGTTCCGATCCATTCTTCCTGAATGTCTGGGTCGTCGGGGTCAAGGAGATGTGCCTTGTCGATCATGGTCTTGGCACTTTTGTACATCGCGAGCGCATCGCGCACACGGGACGCGCCGAGATAGGCGCGGGCCTCGGGATATCCGGAATTGATAACCTTCACCCATTCGTTTTCGGCATCACTGATTCTGCCCTGGCGAAACCACACTTCGGCGCGGGCGGTGCGCACGCGCCGAGAGTCGGACTGGGCAAGGCCTTGCTCCGCAGTCTGTGCCGCGAGCTCGATTTTTTTCTGTTTGAGGTAGACGCGTACTAACCCTGCATACGCGTCGGGCGATTTTGGATGCGTCGCGAGGAACTCCTGATATTTCGCGATGGCGGCGTCGAAATTGCCTTTGCGATAGAGGCTTCTCGCGTCGCCCAATAAGTGGGACAGAACGAGTGGCGAAGAGGCAGTAGTGGTCGATGAGGCAGCCGCATTCTCCGTATTGATCTTGGCCGGCGGCGATGGCTGGGACGCGGCCGCCGCAGGTTGGCTGCCGGATTGCGCGAGGCCGTGGAGAGACATTAACCCAAACGCCAGGCTGAAGCGCAGGACTCGAAGCATGACACTTCCCTTCGGCTGCCGGCCATCTGAGGGAAGTCCGGCGGTAGCCCGCGATTTTCACACAGCGAGAAGATGCTCGCAACACGAAACTGCGGAAAAGATGTTCAACCGCGCGTCGGAACCGTCCCAGACAGCAGTGGGGGGATGTGATCGGACTGTGCCTCTCGAAAACCTCGAACTATCTGAGCGGATGGGAATTATACTTTTTATCCTTCTCCTCCGATGCTCATTCTTCTTACGACACTCCTTGGCACTCTGTCTTCAATGTTCCGTT
>Ga0210403_10002126_pt1 | contig 18228 bp, 24 predicted proteins | sample IncBWC19MmetaG_FD_150863 | JGI IMG/M metagenome (GOLD analysis project Ga0210403, IMG submission 150863) | Forest soil microbial communities from Barre Woods Harvard Forest LTER site, Petersham, Massachusetts, United States - Inc-BW-C-19-M | ecosystem: Environmental > Terrestrial > Soil >... | reverse complement strand
CCCTTATAAATCAAGTGGTTAAATGAATAACGCCATAGAATGCCTTCTTTTATTGAACGCTTAGGGATACTGACATAGCTGGAAGAGGAAAACACAATGAAACACGTACTATTAGCAGACCTAACTACAAAGCAAGCCACAAGTAACGACATACTGACGCATGTGGCTACAGCTTACTCAGTACTCAAAAGCAATCCAAACCAGTTGCTATTGATACGTATTGCTAAGGATACTCCAGACCTCTACAAACTGATTAGAACTGCTAAGAAACGATACAAAGAGCTTGACCTACATTGGGAGAGTTCTAGGTGGTACAGCAGCAACGAAAGCTTTACGCATTACTTACTAGAGATAACAATTTTATGAGAAATTTACTAGCACTACTAATCAATTGGATCCCATTCAGTATTAAGGATTTCATTTACAAAGCAATCAAACATCCATCACAACTTAAGTGGTATTTCATGACTGATCGCATGAGAATAAATCACATAATGAAGATGGACTTTAAGGACACCAAATCAAATGACTGATAGCTCAACCAAATTCGTCTTCGTAGACATTGACCACACACTATACGATAACAGTACTAACAGTCCGATTGAACCCACTGTAGGGCTTGTACGCACGCTGATGGAGCATTATGCAGTAGTCTTTATCACCTATCGCACTGAGGACATGAGAGTGGATACATTGAAGTGGTTGAAAAAGAATGTGGAAGATAGTATTGCTAACAATCAACTCATTATGCGGATACCAAATTCAGATGAACTAAGCTTTCCAGTTGAGCAAATGAAACTGTTTCAAGTGCTGGAACTAGTCGATCAGGACATTGATTCAGTACTCATGATCATTGATGATGCCGCAAAGACTTGTGCAATGTTTCAGACTGTGGGTATTCAAGCGATACAACCACATAGGAGTGATACGTATGTCTAAACGTTGTTCCAAATGTTTGGAAGTTAAGAGTCTTAACGAATTCACTCCACAACCGATTAATGCAGATGGACTTAGTGGTACTTGCATTGCATGCGATAGAGAAGAGAAGGGCGCTAGTAAGAAGTACAAACGACCACAAGTCTCTGTCATGCGTAAGGTCGATGAACTAATGAGTTTAAGTATGGACCACTACTTAATCGCGCAGAAGATTATTGACTTAGCAATTGATGGCGATAAAGAAATGATCAAATTCATTGTCGAACGTCAAGATGGAAAAGTTAAGGATAACGTATCAATCGAAATGAGTGGTGAGGTTATCAATACCAATATTCAGGTAGTTGCGACTGCTAATGAATTGAGAGAGAAGATAAGAGGTCAGTTACAAGCACCAAATAAACCTGTAGTAGATAATTCAACTAATGAGACTAAACACTAATGAAAAAAGAAATCGTAATCACAAAGAGTCAATCCAAAGATGGAAAAACTATTGTAGTGACTTCACAATTTAATTCAGAAATTCATGAGTATTGGATTCTTGAATTAAAGTCCATTCATCAAGATTTGTCTAAAGAAGAATTAGAAAAAGTCCTGGACAACCACTATAGAAAATGATTCCACTCACTGAACTGATTGATCTTTGGGATTCAATTGACAGTAATGGCACTGATAAAGCTGCTATGCGTGCCCTAATTCTCGAAGATAGGTACTACTTGCTAGTGAAGGTATTCAAGAGAACTGATCTATTGCACAATTGGATCTATGAACGTTGTCGTGAAGTAGAAGCGAATCCAGATGGCTATCTTGACTTGTGGGCACGAGAACACTACAAGAGTACCATAATCACTTATGCTGGTGCCATTCAAGAGATACTTAGGAATCCAAACATTACTATCGGAATCTTCTCACATACACAAAGCATTGCTAAAGACTTTCTTGCACAGATTAAACGTGAATTCGATAGTAATGAATTGTTACATGAACTCTTTCCAGACATACTTTGGGGAACTAAGACTCCACCTTCTGGCGCTTGGAACTTAGAACAACTAACAGTTAAGAGAACTACAAACCCAAAAGAAGCTACATTAGAAGCACATGGACTTGTAGAAGGAATGCCAACTGGTAAGCACTTCGAATTAATGATCTATGACGACGTTGTGGTGCCAGCTAGTGTAACTACACCAGAACAGATTGCGAAGACTACTCAGGCATGGGAGCTTTCTGATAACTTAGGTGCTAGAGGGGCGAATGGTTTGACTCGTAAGTGGCACATTGGTACTCGTTACTCTTATGCAGATACTTATGATGTAATGATTAAACGTGACGTTGTGAAGACTCGAATCTATCCAGCTACTCATGATGGCACAATTTCTGGAAAGCCAGTACTACTAACTCAAGAGCAATGGGCAGACAAAGTAAAGACACAGGGAACTGCTACGCTTGCTTGTCAGATGTTGCAAGATCCATTGTCTGGTACTGATAGAATGTTTAATGTGAAAGACATTGGTGAGTATGACGTAAGACCAAATACATTGAATGTCTACATTCTAGTTGATCCAGCACGTTCAATGAAGAAAGACAGTGACAATACAGCAATTGCAGTCATTGGTGTTGATGTTTCAATGAACAAGTTCCTTCTTGATGGTATTAATCATCGTTGTGACTTGTCGAAACGTTGGGAATGGACTCATTATTTCTACAATAAGTGGAAGAGAGTGTCTGGAGTACAGCAAGTATTTGTTGGTTATGAGAAGTATGGCGCCTTAGCTGATCTAGATTACTTCGAACAACAAATGAAATTACATGGTAAATTCGACATTGTTGAGTTAGCGGGGCCAAATGGTGGTGGACTTGCTGGTAATGCTTCTAAGAAAGACCGTGTGCAACGTCTTGAACCCGACTTTAAGAATCATCGTTTCTTTGTTCCTTATGCAACTAATCCAGATAAGCTCACTAAGAAGCAATCTCAGATGAAAACTGATGGCCAAGATCATAGAATCAGTCAGATAATCAAGAGAAAAGACAGTAATGGTGGGATTTACAACCTAGTAGATCAGTTTATGGCTCAGGTACATTACTTTCCACATGGCGGTAAAGTCGATTTGATTGATGCAGTGAGCAGGATTTACGACATGAATGCTCAACCACCATTCGTACAGAGATACACCTCCGAAGATTTAGAACCGCTTTATGTATAAATACTATTATGAATAATTATTATGTGTACGTTTGGCTTAGACCAAACTTATTTCCATACTACGTGGGCAAAGGCAAAGATAGACGTGATACAAAAGCCCATGGCCGTAGAGTCAAGCGCCCTTCTGATAGAAGTCTAATTATTAGAGTAGCTTCTAATTTAACTGAACAAGAAGCATTTGATCTGGAAAAACACTTAATTTCTGAAATAGGTCGCAAAGATTTAAAAACGGGCATGTTATTAAATGCAACAGATGGCGGTGAAGGAGCTTCAGGTTATAAACACAAGCCTAAGGCTATAGAAAAGATAAGAGAAGCACAAAAAGGACCTAATCCTGATAAAGGTAAGTCTAGAAGAGGTAAACCTGCAACTAATCTAGGTGTGCCTGCCTGGAATAAAGGTAAGCCTCATACAGAAGAACATAAAGCTAATCTTAAGAAGGCATGGGAAAAAAGAAAATCATGTCAAAATTAGACGGATACGGTTCTACATCAGAAAGAAAAGGCGTGGTTGTTACACGTAGAGTAGAGTATTCTGAAGAAACAGAATTATGGACTTGCTATGGTAAGATAGAAAACACTACTATGGCATTCAGTTCGTTAGAAAGAGATGTTGCAATACAAAGATTGCAAGATTGGTTAATGAAAATGCAGTATGACGGCCTGGAACCCGGACCTTTATGAATCATTTTTATGTTTATGCTTATTTTAGAGAAGATGGTTCTCCTTATTATATTGGTAAAGGACAAAGAGTCAGGGCTTATCAGCCTCATAGAAGAAGGGGTGTTTCTTTTACCCCAAAAGATAGATCAAGAATCAGATTCTTTCATGAAGGTTTATCTAATGATGACGCACAAATGTGGGAAGTATTCTGGATTGCTGAATTCGGACGCAAAGATGAGGGTGGAATTTTGATTAATTTAACTGATGGTGGTGAAGGCGCTGGAAGACCACACAGTGTGGAATCTAAAAAGAAAATGAGCGATTATTGGTCAGGTAGAAAAAGGAAGCCTATGTCTGAAGAAACTAAAGAAAAGATTAGACAAACAAATAAAGGTTACGGAAAGGGAAGAACTATCCCTCAGGAAACACGAGATAAGATTAGAAACACATTAAGGAATAAATCGTGAGTCAACCAACTGGCTACAAATACATCAATCCGAATCTAGGTCCAAAGCCTGGAGTTGATCCTAACCCTGCAGATGAACCAGCAGCCAATTCGATTAACAATCTGGGTTATCAAGTTACTTCACGCGATTTCAATTTCAAATCATTTGCAGTACTCGCTTGGGGAGACGAATGGGGTCAGCCAGATCACGACATTTATCAATGGCCCTACGACAGAGACTTTGATTCTACAGATCAGTACACGACTGGCATTTATAGTAGAGGTCTTAGTTCTACTGATGGGGTACTGATTCAGAGTTTCTATCATGATGCACATGCCTTCATTTCGATTGCAGTTAATAATCAGACTGTTGGCAAAGTTTTAATTTCAGAATAAATTTATAGGAATAATTCATGTCAGATTTAATTACAAATGGCTCGTTTGAGGATGCAGCAGATTTAACACTAGCAAAAGAAGTTGGTGACTTGCTTTATAAACATTATCCACATGGGATTTGGGCTGTAGAAATCAATGATCATTGTCCAGTGATTCGTTTATTGAATGCGCCAGTGCAAGGAATGGCTATGTTCATTAACAGAAAAGACATTTGGAGTCCAGACCAACTTCGTCTCAGAGTAATTCGTGCTGGTGGCGAATGGCTTGAGAGATGCGGCATGAGTCGCAATCCGAAAGTCGGAATTGATGATGACGTGACTAGCGTAGAAGGTGTTGATCTAAAACTCTACATTGATCCTATTGCCAAAGAAATAGCAAGACGCAAGGGAGATAAATAAGCTCATGCCAAATAACAATTTTATCCCGCAACCTCCTTCCACTGTGGATACAGCAGCATACAATGTTCCTGATTTGTACTCACAAGACATTGCTGAAGGTCAAAAAGAACAACCAGAAAAGGTTGCTGTATCACCTCTATCTGACGGACAGTGGTTGCGCCGTGCGCGCGACGCCTATCAGCAATCAACTTCTTATGTTGATGCGAACATGCGAAAAGAATGGGAAGACTCCATCAACATGTTCAACAATACGCACGTTTCTGATTCAAAGTATAATGCTGTTGAATTCCAGAAACGTAGTCGTTTATTCAGACCAAAGACTCGTGAGATGATTCGTAAGAATGAGGCTGCAAGTGCAAGTGCATTCTTTAGTAATGCTGACATTGTAAATGTGCAAGCTCAGAATCCATCTAATCAACAAGAAGTAATGTCTGCTGCAATCATGAAAGAATTGCTTGCGTATAGACTGACTAAAAGCATTAATTGGTTCAAAGTTATTCAGGGTGGCATTCAAGACGCACAAGTGCAAGGTGTTGTTTGTGCTCATGTGCATTGGAAAACAATAAGTCGTCCAGTAAAACAAGACAAAGTTCCATCTAAAAAGAAAGGTACAAATCTCAATGATGTTGATGAAATGCCTTATGTAGGACCTGTTGATCCATTGAAGCACAATCCAGCATTCGGATTTCAGGGCGAAGAAATGAAATCTCCTGAAATCAATTCAACGTATGTTCCAATGAGTGATGGATACAGAGGTGTATCAGGTAAACCAAAAGTAGAAGTTCATGTAAATGAAATCATTGAAGATCGTCCATGTATTGATTTGATTCCAGTTGAGAACATTCGTATTGATCCAGCCTCTGATTGGGCAGATCCAATCAATTCATCTCCTTATGTGATTCATGTCATGAGTATGTTTGTTGGCGACATTAAGACTAAGATGAATTCTGGTGAGTGGGATGAATACCCAGATGGGATTATTCGTCAGGCAATAGGCGCGACAAACACAACAAAAGTAACTCGCAATAGTTACAATGATGATCCATACGATAATGATGGTAAGCAAGTAGGGGATTATGAATCTGCTTGGGTACAACGTCACATTCATAGAGTAGATGGCGAAGATTGGGAATTCTATACATTAGGTGATTTAGTATTGCTTACTGATCCACAACCACTAAGCGCAACAGTATTTCATGGCGAACGTCCATACGTATTAGGTACTACTAATCTAGAAACACACAAAGTCTATTCAACTAGTATTGCATTGCTAGGTAAAGGATTGCAAGATGAAGCAAACGACATTGCAAATCAACGTTTAGATAACGTCAAGTTTTCAATGAACAAGCGTTGGGTTGTTAATCGTACTGCACAAGTTGATTTGGGAAGTCTTGTACGTAACGTACCTGGTAGTATTACTATGGCAACTGATGTTGATAAAGACATTAGAGAGATTACTACACCAGATGTTACACAATCTTCTTATGCTGAACAAGATCGTATTAATTCTGATTATGATGCATTGTTAGGTAACTTTAGTGCTTCAAGTATTGCTACTAATCGCCAACTAGCAGAAACAGCAAAAGGTATGTCATTGCTAAGTCAATCGACTAATGTAATGGTTGAGTACTTACTTCGTACATACGTTGAAACATTCGTTGAACCTGTATTGCGTCAATTAGTTAAACTTGAACAGCACTACGAAACAGATGAAACTGTATTAGCAATTGCTGGTGCAAAGGCACAAGCAAATCAGAAGTTTGGTGTTAATAAAGTAACTGATGAAATGCTTCAAGGCGAAATGACTCTATCAGTTAATGTTGGTATGGGTGCAACTAATCCAGATCAACGGATTGGTAAGCTTGTTACTGGCTTGAATACGTACATGAACATAGCAATGGCTTCACAAAAGCTACCTGTTATTAATGTTCAAGAAGTTGGTAAAGAAATCTTCGGTGCATTAGGATACGATGATGGTTCACGATTCATCAATCAGCAAATTGATCCACATGTGGCTCAGATGCAGCAACAATTGCAACAGATGGCTATGGCATTGAAGAGTCGTGCTGATTTGAAGCAGCAAGACAACATGACTAAGGTCAAGATTGCAGATCAGAATAACAGAGTTAAGATTGCTTTGGAAGACATTAAATCTAAGAATGCTGCAAATCACATGTTAGCACAACAATACATTGATTTCATGAAGCAACAAACTTATCCAGATGCTCCACCGCAGCAAGCACAAGGTCAAGCACCACAAGGTGCAGGACCAGCACAACCTCCACGACAAGGATAAATAAATGAATCAATTTTACGAACTTGATGAAACTTTATACGATAGCATAGAAGAAATTGACAGAGTTACAGGCCAGAAGTTGCAATTAAAGAAAGAAGTCGAAAAGTTTTTTGATTCGCAAATTGGTAAATACATTCTTACTAGGATAGAAGCAGAGTCTAATGCTGCTATTCAAGGAATGATTAATGCTGACCCAACTGACTCTAAATCAATTACTCAGTTTCAGAATGAAATTAGAACGGTAAATAGCATTAAGAATTGGCTTATCGATGCAATCGAAGAAGGCTTAGTGATTGAGGAAAATCTCAAGAACACATTTTAAACATTTTAAGGAATTTTATGCCGCATTATACAGATGAACAACGTGCATTAATTGATGCAGAGATTGAGGATAATAATGAAGAAATGGATGAACAGGAATCATCTGAATCCATTGAAGAACTAAGACGTGCTCGCCATCAAGAGCAACTTGATTATGACGAATTACTCGCAGATCAAGCAGAGGCAGCAGAAGACGGTCTTGAAGACTATAACGAATACGAAGTTGATGAACCTAAAGAAATTCATCAAGAAGAAGTAAAGCACAAGATTAAGATCAATGGAAAAGAAGTAGAACTAACTACTGAAGAATTGATCGCAAGAGCATCAAAGGTCGAAGCAGCAGATGAGTATCTGCGCAATGCGAAAGCAACTTATGATGCCAACAAGAATAATTATCAGCCATCGCAAGACGTTGATAAAGTCAATGATGAAGTTGACGACCTAGAGCTAGTCCGAGCTATACAAATGGGCGACGAAGAGGAAGCTGTAGCCGCAATAAGGAAACTGCGTCAGGGTCCATCCATTAAACAGGACGACATTGGCAAAATAGTTGACGAAAGGGTAGCATTCCAAAAAGCTGCTGAATACTTTCAGTCAGAGTTTGAAGACATTGTTAGTGATCCATTCTTGCAACAAATGGCTGTTCAAGAAGATACAAGATTAATGCAAAGTGGATTTACTGGTAGTTATGAAGAACGTTTTGCAACAGCTGGTAATACAGTTCGTGAATGGCGTGATAACTTTGTAAAGTCACAGACTAAGGTTGAAACTAGTTCAATGTCGCAAAAGCAACAGAAGAAGATTGCAGTACCTCAAGTTCCTGCTACTCAACAGAGAGCAACGAAACAAGTACAGCAAGATTTGGATGAAGAAGATTACGATGCAGCATACATTAGAAAGCAAATGGCGAATCAACGACGCTATTAATCGTTGTATAACTTTTATTAAGGATAATTAAAATGGCAGGTCAAATTTGGAGTGTAAACTCTCTTGGTGGATACATGTATTCACGTCAACTATCGAACATCCTACGTATGGCTGTTCAACCTCTTGTTAAGTTCCGTCAGTTCTGCGACGTTCAAGACGCGTCTCAACAAGGTAAGAAGAAAGGTGATATTTTCACATGGGATGTCTTCAGTGATGTTCAAACTGCTGGTGGTGTTTTGGTTGAAACTAACACAATGCCAGAAACAAACTTCACAATCACGCAAGGTACTTTGACTATTACTGAAGCTGGTAATAGCGTTCCTTACTCTGGTAAACTAGACAACTTGTCTAAGTTCCCAGTAGAAAACTTGATTCAAAAAGTTTTGAAAAATGATGCAACAAAATCTTTCGACCGTCTAGCATGGTCACAATTCCAATCAACACCACTTCACGTTATCGCATCAAGCGGTACTGATACTGCTGCAATTCAATTGTTCACTAACGGTACTGTTACTGGTACTAACAGTGTTGCATTCAGCAATGCTCACGTAAAGTCAATCGTTGACACAATGAAAGAACGTAACATCCCTGCTTACATCGGTGATGACTACTACGCTCTTGCATGGCCAACTACTTTGCGTACATTGAAGAACAACTTAGAAACTATTCACCAATACAGTGATACTGGTTTCAAGTTGATCATGAATGGTGAAATTGGTCGTTACGAAAACGTTCGCTTTGTTGAACAAACAAACATTGCACACGGTGTAGGTACAACTGGTATTGCTACTGCTTCTGGTGGTGACATGGTTGCGTGGGTAAATGGCAAATCTGACTGGATTTTCTTCTTCGGTAATGACACTGTTGCTGAAGCTAAAGCAGTTCCAGAACAAATGCGCGGTAAGATTCCAACTGATTACGGTCGTTCAAAAGGTGTGGCTTGGTACTACCTAGGTGGTTTTGGTATTGTCCAAACTCTTGCATCTAACGCACGTATCGTTATGTGGGATTCGCAGATTTAATTGAATTCATAGATAACGAAAAGGAAAATTAAAAATGACTACTAAATCAATGTTTTACGATAACGCAAGTTATCTAACACGCCAATCAAGCGTACACTTGACTACTGCTGGCTCTGGTGCTATCTCTTCACGTCACACTGCATTTACAGCACAGCAAGCGTACTCAGTTGTTGTATCAGTTCTTGTAGCTGGTACTTCTGCTGCAAATAACCTTGCTATTGTTCAGAAAGTGTCTGGTACTGCAACAACTGCACTTGCAACTGTTACAATGGGAACTGCTACTGCTAACACAGTATTCTATTCCACTTTAACTAACGTAGCAGGTGGTGTTAGTTTGATTCAAGGCGACAAGCTTCAAGTTACTAACGGAACTGACATCGTAGGCACAGTTACACTTGCTTATGAATACTCAGTAACTCCGCTAGCTAACGTAACAGTATAAGGAGATTATAATGGCTAAAATGTATAATAAGAAAATGCGTCCTACTAATGATGGACAAATGAAGGCATTGGGTGCTGGTTACTCAACTGATTTGATGCCAGCGGTTCCTGAAGAAGGTGATTTGAACGACATGAACAGCTTGATGAGTGAAAATCTTGATCGTCCTGGTTTTCAAACCTCAGGATACATCAATAAGAAAGGCACTTGCTATGGTGAAGCTGCTCGTTTCAACTATCTACCTCCTGGTCAAGACATTGACAATCAGGAAAATGCAGACATCATTGACATGAAGCAATTGAATCTAGTTGACTTCAGGGGATTCGACGGTTTTTATAAAGGCTAATCGTGAGTAAATTGCTAAATGCAATTAAAGCAAGGGCAGCTAAGACATTAGCTGCTTTTCTTTCATTTTTTAAAAAGGATAAGAATGATGGCAAATAAAATGAATCGTTTTTTTCAGGAAAAATTAGAAACTATTCAACGTGAACCAGGTTGGGAATACTCTCCTAAGTTGAACGAATGGCAAACATTCGATTCACAAAGAGTTGTTCGTCAACACAAAGAGAATGACTCCTTAGGTTCGTATGGTGATGCATTCAATTACCTACCTCCAGGGCAAGCAATTGATGATGATGTAACTGAATTTGGTCCAACTGTATTAGCTGGAACAACTGATGTAACTAATCTTGTTGATACTATGAGTCTTCGAACTGGTTTCACTGAATCCCCAATGTCACCAACAGATGACATTTATTCAGGTGAACATGTTGATGCTTTTTATTCAGAGGTCTACAGCGATGAGGGACAGGTGGGATTTGTGGAAAGAAACAATTACTTAGATAGGTTATAATCATGCCACAGTTTGTTACGACTCCTAGTGGTGTAACAACACCGATCGATTATGATTTCGCAGTATCTTTTGGACTAGTAACTGGACACGCACATCAACGAGGTGTTGGTGTTGCGCCGTCAGTAGCAACTTCTACTCCAACTGATATTTGGGCTGGAAGTACTGTATCTGCTTTGTATCCATTCCTGACTACTGCTCAAAGCCTTGAAATTATTTCAGATAGTACTCATGATACTTTTACTGGTGGCACAGGTGCGATTTCAATTATAATGAACTTACTTGATGCTAACTTTAATCTAGTTACTCAAACCGTATTGATGAATGGTACTACTGCCGTTGCAATTCCAGGTGGACCTTATCTACGTTGCAATTCATTACAAGTTAATAGTGCAGGTAGTACATTAAGTAATGTGGGTAACATCACATTACGTATTGCTGGAGCTGGTGCAATTGTTCAATACATAGCGGCAACAGTTGGTATTTCACAAACATCAATTTTTACTGTTCCAACTGGCTATACATTAGCATTGAATTTTGCTTATGCAAACTTACAATCTACAAGTACAGCAACTAATTGGGCAAACATCGGATTCTACATTCAGCAAATGGGTGTTACATCGAGTTTGTATCAACGATTTCAGACTATTGTTACTGGAACTGGTCAAGTTACTATTCCTATCCCATCGCCAGCAACTGTTGTCGGTGGACAAGATTTGATTTTTAGAGTGACTAATACATCAGGAACATTAGCAGTAGCAGCACAGTGGCAAGGTATTCTAGTTAATAACAATGTATTAAAATAAAATTATAATGCATCTGACTGAAGGGACTCAAAAGGGTCCCTTCTTTTTTGATAAATACATTGTTAGGAACTTATACATGAAAAATTTTATACAATTATTCGAAGACCAAGACTTCTCAAACTTGACAAGAGAACTTGCTGCAAATCCTGATTTATGGAAAGAAGATACTTACTTGCGTGATTATCCGCAAGGTCCATTCAAACAGATTGAATCAATTATGATTCGATTTCCAGTAAAAGGTGTTTATGAAACACAACAAGAGGCGGAACAACACAAGTTGTCGCATGATCCACATGAAAACATTTGGTATCCAGCACTAGAACAACTTCCATCTGCCTATCCTTTGATCATGCAATTGATGAGTTCTGTAAGTGGTGAAAGATTGGGTAGGGTAATGATCAATAAGATTGAACCAGGTGGAAAGATTTATCGTCATGCAGATACACCTGATCATGCATACTACTACAATCGTTTTCATGTAGTATTGAAAGGACAAGATGGATGTAGATTCATCTGTGGTAAAGAAGAAATCTGTATGAAGACAAGTAGCATCTATTGGTTCAACAATGTATTGGAGCATGAAGTATTGAATGAGTCAACAGAAGATAGAATTCACATGATTGTAGACATTAAGACTCCAGTCTATGATCTTGCTAAGAGTGAAAGTATTGAAGGAGATCAAGAATGATTACGTATCAACTAGAAACATTAGATCAGTTCTTGCCTGAATTCAAAGAAAGTTTAGTAGAACTTCATTATGAAGAAATTGCATTGGATCAAGAAGCAGTTCCACTTGATCCAGATTACGACAAGTATTACCAATTAGAGAGCAATAATGCTTTCTTTTTGATGACTGTAAGAGATGATGGTGTCTTAATTGGCTATTTTATTGCTATTGTCACTCCTCATCTACATTATAAGTCTACATTGCATGCATTAACTGACATTTATTACATTAAACCTGACTATAGAAAGACTAGAGTGGGTGTAAATCTGTTCTTAGAAGTGCAAAAAGAATTAGAAAAATTAGAAGTAAAGAAGTGGATAAATGGATGCAAATTGCATTCAGGATTAGACCACACAAAACTGTTTGAAGGCTTGGGATTTAATTACTCTGAGAAGATTTTTACGATGGTTTTCAAATAAATAGTAAACTTAGAAGGATAAAACTGTGTTTTATTTAAGAAAAATCAATCATCAAGAACACGTATGCATGGTTGCTGCTGCTGTCGGTATTGGCTCTGCCGTTGCTGGTGTTGCTGGATCAGCAATGAGTTCTAGTGCAGCATCATCTGCGGCTGCTGACCAACAAGCTGCTGCACAATCTGCACAAGGATTACAGTATCAAGAATTTCAGCAACAATTACAATTACAACAACCGTGGATTAATGCTGGCCAAGGTGCATTGAGTCAATTGACTGCTGGAACTCAGCCAGGTGGAGCTTTACAAGCACCAAAGTACACTCCATTGAATGCACAAACGTTCCAACAAACCCCTCAAGCACAATACTTGCAACAGAAATCTATGCAAGCTGCACAGAATCAAGCAAGTGCAACTGGTATGCAACTTAGTGGTGCTCAATTACAAGCATTACAACAGAATGCAGCTGGTATTGCTTCTCAAGATTACAATACTGCGTTTGGTCAAAACATTCAGAATTACAATACTCAACTTGGCGCTACTCAATTCAACTTGAATGCATTACAATCTCTTGCTGGCCAAGGTCAAACTGCATCCAACGTCGCATCATCTGCTGCTGGTGCTTATGGTAATAATGCTGCAGGTTTGATTACAGGTGCAGGTAATGCTCAAGCTGCTGGTGTTGTAGGTTCAGCAAATGCATTGAATCAAGGATTGAACAATACTATGGGTAATCTAACTGGGCAATACGAATTAAGTCAGATTATGAATCAACAGCAGTTATTCAGTGGCGGCGGCAATAGCGGTGCTGGCGGTGGTTATGATTTCACCACAGGTGGAGGAAGCCTTAATTCAAGTAATGCTGGTACTTATGATTATTCAGGAAGCGGCATGGGATTAGGTTCAGCATTCAGTTACGGAGGACAATAAGATGGCAGAAATTGACGCAAGCATTCCCCTGCAGGTACAAACACCTAAGCCAATTGATCCAATGGAAACGGCTGCTAAAGCCTATCAACTTAAAGACATGGTTCTTAAGGATCAATTACAACAGCAAGAAATGCAAAAACAGTCTGCATTGAAAGACATTTATTCTAATGCAGACTTCTCTACGGACGAAGGTCGTAAAGATGCAATTGCTAAGATCACTAAAGTGGATCCATCACAAGGTATTCAATTACAGAAAGACTATTTGGATCAAGATTTAGCTAAAGCGAACATAACTAAGACGTTACAACAGACAAACAATGAAAAGCTAGATGGTATCAAGAAATCTACTGATGCTCAAACAGCAGCATTTGGTGTAATTGATACGGCTATGCAAACCACCAAAGACCCAGTTGCATTGCAACGTCTTTATACGCAACAAGTGCAAGGATTGATTCAATCTGGAGCTATTACACCAGAACAAGCTAAGGCAATTCCACAGAAATTCGATCCTAATTTTGTTCATACAATGTCATTGCAGAACAAAGATCATGCTGATCTAGTCAATCAAGAATTGACACGTAGGCAAGACCAGCAACGTATTGGTATTGAAGCTGAAAATGCTGCTACCAATAGAAGTCGGCTTGGTGAAGATGAAAGGCATAATAGAGCAGTTGAGTCCTCACAAGGACAACAAGTTGTATCTGATAAAGATTCATTTGGTAATGTTAATTACGGCATCATAGATAAGAAAACTGGTGCATTCAGACAAGTAACTGATCCACAAGGTAATGCAGTTCAAGTGGGTGGTGGTAAAGCAGGTGCAGGTGCTCAAGGTGGCGGCGGCCGCGAAGGTGCACAGAATCAACGTATGGTTAATGCTGCAACTGAAGCTGGACAAGCTATTGAAAACTTGAGCAAATTGCCAGCTACTACAGATGCAGGCTACTTTGCAGGTTATGAACCAGGACATGGACTTACAGGTATTACTAAGTCTATCATGGGTAGAAAACTCACACCTCAAGATTCTCAATCATACAATGCAATCTTTACTGGTGTTGCACAGAACTTAGGTATGTTAGAAACAAGTGGTCTTGCTGCTCCTGGTTCATTGACTAAAGGTATTGATGATCGTCTTCGTTCTAATGAAGGTGATACAGTTCAGACTAAGTTGTTGAAACAAGCTGAAATGGGTCAGATTGTTCATAAGAACATTGAAGCTCAATTGTCTAATCCTCGTATTTCTGATACACAGAAAGATCAATTGAAGCGAGTAGACAAACAGATTACTGATGCAATTCCATTCTCAGTTCAAGACGTTATTGCAAAGACACAAGATAATAAATCAGATAAGAGACCATCACTTGATAGTTTTGGTGCTGGCGGCTCTACAACTGGTGGTGCAGGACAACGCCCATCATTAGAAAGCTTTGGAGGCTAAATGGCAGACATGAATACACCACTCCCAAGTGGAATGGACCCAAGTGCAGGGACAAATGCACCACCAATTCCTGCACAACAAGCACCTGCTCCTGTTGCCACTACAGCACCTCAAGCAGCACCAAAGCCATTTGATTATCAGGCTGCTAAGAAAGCTGGTTATAAGGATAATGAAATTGCAGATTATCTAGCTAAAACAAAGAAATTTGATTCTGAAGGCGCACGTAAAGCTGGCTATTCAGACAAAGAAATTCTTCAGCATTTGGGTGTTGATACGAAGGGTTCTGCTAAACAGCGTGGTCAAGAAGCAATCAAGAATCTTGGCTCTGAGCAAAAAACAGCAACAGAACTTGTTGGTGTTCCAGAAGAAGGAATTGCTGAACAAGGTGCTGCTAAGTTAGCTCCGTTAGGTGCAGGTGTTGCTAAGAAAGTAGGAAAGGCAATCGCTGATTCTACAGTTGGTAAAGCTATCGAATCTGCATCAACTAAGCTTTCAAAAGCAATTGATCCAGAAGTAGCTAAATTGGCTGCTAAAGCTAAAGACATGGGATTCAATGTTAATGTTCATGACTTGACGGACAATAAGTATGTCAATTTCTTGAAAGAACACATGACTTCAGGTGATCCAGCAAAACACTTTCAAGGAACAACTAACAAGAATCTTATCAAAGAGATTGGCGGTGATCCTAATGCAACTAAGTTAACTCATGACGTTTATGCTGATGCAATGGATAAGACTGGCAGTTTGATCGGCAATACAGCAAAGAAAGTAAAATCAATGCCTATCTATGAAGATACACAAAAGACTGTTTCTCCTCTTTCAGATGAATTAAAAGCACAGCTAACTGATACTAGTAAATTTAAGACCGATCATACGTATAAAGTTATCAATAACTATGCTGATGAAATCTATGGAAAAGTAACTACTCCTACGGGTAAAAAATGGGATTCATTGACTGCTGCACAACAAGCTAAGTCAACACCTGTTTTATCTGGTGAAGTAATGCAGAACTACATTAGCAAGATTGGTAAGCAAGCAAGAGAAACTACTGATCCAGAGTTGAAAAATGCATTGAATAAATTGCATGACACATTGCTAGATCATGTTGAACGTAACTTGAATCCAACTGATGTTTCTGCATGGAAGGAAGCTAGAACACAATACGCTAAAGGTAAATCATTAGAAGGTTTAGTTGCGAAGCATGGTGCGATAGGTGACATTCCTCCTAAAGAAATTAGAGGTGCTACTCAGTCAACTAAAGCGGGTAAAGCAGCAGCAGCAAAGGGTAGAGGTGGTTCATTGCAAGACTTAGGCAACATTGGTCAGAAATTCCAGCCAGAAGTGCCTAAGGATAAGCATGGACTGAATGCTGTAGTAGGAGTTGCTACCCATGGATTATCCTCAGTATTAAAACATGCAACTGGTAATCTATACGAGAAGTATGGTCCTCAAATTGCTACTAAAGCAATCGAAAAGTCTACTGGATTGACATTGAAACAAGCATTAGCTAAGAATGCTAAACAGCCAGGATTCATCAAGAAGGCATTGAAGACTCCAGCAGCAAAAACAATTCTTAAAGCAGGCGCAGCGGGAATAGGTGATGAAGGCGATAATAAATAACATACTATGGCAAACATTTTACTACTCGACCTGGATGAAGCAGGCATCTTTATGGGGACAGCTTACAAGGCTACTTTATTCGGACATAAAGTTCGAATCTACATTCCTGAAAGCAAAGCATTAAATCCAAATCTAGGAAAAGGATTTGCTAACATTCAATTAGTTAATAACTGGGTCAGTTCTGTAAAATGGGCTGATCTAGTAATGATTTCTGATGTTAAAAAGTTTTTGCCTAAATTAGACGCATTGAAGAGGGCAGGTGTTCCTGTTTATTCACCATCTGCACGATCATCCAAATTAGAAGTAGATCGTAAATTAGGGATGGATTTCCTTAAAAAACATGGTATCGATGTGCCACCTTATCATCAATTCAATACATTGAAAGAAGCAGAGCAATTTCAGTGGAAGAATGATAAGAGATACGTATTCAAGCCATTAGGTGACGAAGAAGATAAAGCAATGACTTATTGTTCTAAATCACCAGAAGACATGATTTCTACTCTGCAACGTTGGCAAAAGATGGGTAAAGTTAATGGACAACCTGTCATGCTTCAAGAATTCATTCCAGGTATTGAATTCGCTGTTGCTAAGTGTATGAATAAGAATGGATTCATAGGACCCGCATTAGAAAGCTTTGAACACAAGCCACTAATGAATGATGACATTGGCCCTGGAACAGGCGAAATGGGAACTGTTCAGAAATACGTAGATAAGAGTAAAGCATTCGATGAAACAATGAAGACTTTAGAAGCTGATCTAGTTAAATTAGGTCATTTAGGTAACATCGATGTTAATAGTATTGTTGATGAAAAGGGTAAGATTTGGCCACTTGAATTCACTGCACGATGTGGCTGGCCACAATGGAACATTCAACTAGCACAGTGTATTGGTGATCCTATCAAATGGATGATTGATGCAGTAGAAGGTAAAGATTCAATGAGCATGACTAGAGATGTTGCAATTGGAGTTGTATTGACTCAACCCCCATTCCCATCAGCAAATAAGACTTGGGAAGAAGTTGAGAAGCCATTCTTTACAGATAATGACAATGTAAAGAAACATGTGATTCCTCAGTCAATGATGATTGGGTCTTATGTTCATAATGTTGATGGGAAGTTAGTAGTCAAGAAAGACTGGATGACGTGCGGAACTTACTTTGCAATTGTGACTGCATTAGGAAATACAGTAGGTCAAGCACAAAATAGAGTCTATAAAACAATAGACAAGATCAATGTTAGTTCTCAAATGTATAGAACCGACATTGGTGATCGAGTAATTAAGAAACTTCCAGAGTTGCAGAAATTAGGTTTCGCAGCAGATTGGAATTTAGATAAAGGAAACAAATGACTACGCCTTCCGGAGATAGCCTAATTAGCAATTTACCTGCAGCAGGAACTATGAATG
>Ga0210403_10002124_pt1 | contig 18230 bp, 16 predicted proteins | sample IncBWC19MmetaG_FD_150863 | JGI IMG/M metagenome (GOLD analysis project Ga0210403, IMG submission 150863) | Forest soil microbial communities from Barre Woods Harvard Forest LTER site, Petersham, Massachusetts, United States - Inc-BW-C-19-M | ecosystem: Environmental > Terrestrial > Soil >... | reverse complement strand
AAGCGTGCGCACGCGTGTATCGGCGCCACCGTTGCCAAACGTTTCGTAAAAACGACCGATGGCATTGTGATTGTTCGCGATGGAAAGCAGATAATTCGGCGCCCAGCCGTCGTAAAAGCCGTGCGTCCAGACGCCGATAACGCCGCGCTTCGTCATCTCCTCAATCTCGTGATAGGCCATCTCCTGCCATTCGCTGATGACGATGGGATCGAGCCAAGCGTTATACGGTCCCGTGCCGGTCATGATGTACAGATACGGAACGGATTCATGAAGATCGTGCATCACCGTGGGATGCCAGTCGAGAAAGGTCTTGAGCATGTTGCGCGAAAGCGCCAGGCTAACTCCCATATTGTCGCGGTTGTTGTCGTGCGAGACGTAGTGTCCCCACCAGGTAAGCGGATACGGCGCCTCGTCCGCGTGCTTTTTGTGCTGCATGTAAACGTCCACCATCCGGTCGTGCCCATCGGTTTCGACGATGGGCGTAATCAGCACAATGGCATCGCGCCGTATCTTTTGAATAAAGGGCGTGTCTTCCACGGCGAGACGGTAGGCCAGTTCCATGAGCATTTCCGGAGCGCCGGTTTCGGGTGAGTGAATGCTGCCGTCCGCCCAGTAGATAGGCTTGCCCTCGCCGATCAGCTTTTGTGCTTCGGCCTCGCTGAGCCCGCGGGGATCCGCCAGACGCGCCGTGATTTCTTTGTAGCGCTCGAGCTTCGCGAGATTCGCTTCGTCGGAGACCGCCGCGACGAGCATCTCGCGGCCTTCTTCCGACGTGCCGATGCTCCAGACCTTTACCCTTGGGCTTTTGCTCGACAGCAGCCGGAAATACGTATTGATGTCCTTGGTGTAATCCAGAACATCGGGCGCTCCCACGATGTGATGAAGAAATGCATCCGGCGGGGGAACGCAAGAGCTGAGTGGAAGATGGTCCACGAGTTCCGTGCTGAAAAAAGATTCCGTCGTGAATTCTTTGATTTTCTTGTTGTACTCCGTATGTTCGCTAAGGGAACAGGGCTTGGGCCCGGCGAAGCTGACCGTCGCGCAAAAACACAGACAGAGAAAAACAGAAAGCAAGCTGCGGATCATGGAACACCTCAGGGCAGTTAGGCCGCGGGGGATTATATAGGCTGTTTGGCGCGAAGGCACAATCTCATCTTCGCGGCGGTCGACGTTGCGTGGCCATTTGGCCTATGATTGGCCGCCGACGGTACATGGATTTGGGGGGAGAAACGCATGGAAGAACAACTTAGCCTGGAATTCTTGCGCGTGGTCGAAAATGGCGCGATTGCCGCCGCGCGCACCATGGGATTCGGCGACCGTCACCACGCCGATGAAGTGGCCGTCGAAGCCATGCGCAAGACCATGGACTCCGTAGAGATGGACGGCACCATCGTCATTGGCGAAGGCGAGCACGACGAAGCGCCGATGCTTTACATCGGCGAAAAAGTCGGCCTGGCCACGCACGCCCCAAAGGCGCTCTTCCCGCAAGTGGACATCGCCGTCGATCCTCTCGAGGGCACCAACCTCTGCGCGACCGGCGCGGCCAACGCTATCGCCGTCCTTGCGGCCAGCGAACGCGGCGGCTTGCTCCATGCGCCCGATCTCTACATGGAAAAAATTGTTGTGGGACCATCCTGCAAGGGCGCCGTCGAACTGGATGCTCCCGTCGCGGACAACCTGAAGTCCATCGCCAAGCGCCTGGACCGTGACGTCGAGGATCTCGTGATTGTCGTGCTCGATCGCCCGCGCCACGAAAAACTGATCGGAGACATTCGCACCGCCGGCGCGCGCATCCGCCTGATCGGCGACGGCGACCTTTCTGCCGGTATTTCCGCGGCGGTCATCGGCACGGGAGTCCACGCCGTAATGGGCACAGGCGGCGCGCCGGAAGGTGTCCTGACCGCGGCGGCCCTCCGCTGCCTGAACGGAGAAATCCTCGCGCGCCTCGTAGTCAGCAAACCAGAGCACGCCGAGCGCCTGTCAAAAATGGGTGTGAAAGATCCCAAGCGCGTTTACGACACCGAAGATCTGGCCCCCGGCAAGAAAATGGTCTTCGCCTGCACCGGCGTGACCGACGGAAACTTGCTCAAAGGCGTGCGCTTCTTCGGCGAGGGAATCCGCACCAGCTCCATGATTCTTACGCTCGACGACCGCCAGGTCCGCTTCATCGATTCCGTCCACCTCGAAAAGCGTCCGGACATCAAGGTGCGCTTCAACTAACGGCGCCGCCCTATTAATTTCGTGCAGATTCTGTTCGGAATGATCTAGGACAATCCGCTGCGTCCTTCAAGGACAATGCTTCCGTGAGCGCCGACCCAATACCGCCGCCCGCTCCCCAAAATGGTTTTGCCAAAAGTTTGCGGTGCCGGAAAAGGGTGCGTTCCCGTCAGACTCGAACCTGCGGCAAATTTGCCGGCGTGGACAGTTTCCAAACGAAAACACTCACCGCTGGCCGCTGGTAATCGCCAGGAAAACGCGATCATCCACGGCCACGGATCGCGTGAAGAGCGTTGCACCGTTCGCCCCTGGAATCGCAACATGATTCGCGTTGCCGCTCAGCGCGGGTCCCGCCGGCTTCGTGCCGCTGTCCGTTCCGTCGCCGGGCTGCAGCGAAATGCGCGTCGTCTTCGCTGTGCAATTCCTAGCCCCAAGGCACGTGTCCCGGATAAACACCTGCCGGTAGCCGCTATTGCTGCTGCCCACTGCCGTCTTTGCTTGCGCTGAACCCTGACTGGACGCCGGGCTCGGCTTCACCGCCACGAACGCGACGTACCGCCCCGTGGAACTCACCGAAGGCAGGATGCTATCCGTGCCCACCAGCGCCCCATTCGCATCGGTTGAAACCAGAATCGTCGACGGCTGGCACGAACTGTCCGCGCCCGCACAGGTATCCCGCAAATAAATCTGTTTCCCCGCCGGCGCGTTCTCAACAAGATTCGTCGCTACCGAACTGAACGCCACATACCGGCCATCCGAGCTCATCGAAGGCGTATGGCTTTCGTCGTTCGCCTCAGAGCCATCGGCCGCAACCGAGAGCATCGTCGTGTGCGTCTGGCATCCCGTCGCCGCGCCTTCACACGTGTCCCGCACGAATATCTGCGCCAACTTATTCTGAATCGCCGTGTACGCAACGTACCGCCCGTCAATGCTCACCGACGGCGATTCCTCCGCGGCCATTTCCGCTGCCGTACTGCCGCTCTTGGCTGCCGCTGCTGGCGGGCAGCTCGGTTGCGTCGTCGGGCAAATCGTGAAGGTAGTCGCGTTGCTCGTGCCCCCGCCTCCGCCACCATTGCAATTCACCACGCATCCAGGTGGCGCAGGTGAGGGCCCGTTGAAAACTGTAACCGTCGCCGTACCTTGCGCCTTGATCAAACATTGCGACACATTCACCACAATCTGCGTCGCCGAAATCGACGTCGTCGTGATGTAGGCCGGGTCCGGGCAAACCCCGGATGGATTCGGCACCGCCTGTGGCGCGGACGAATAGAGAACCCCGCTTTCACTCCACCGCACGATGGATCCTCCCGTGGGATCCGTCGTCGGCAAAAAACTGCTGCCCGTGATCGTCAGCGGGAACGTCGCGCCTCCGGCAACGCCAGTCATCGGGCTCATCGAACTGAACACCGGAACAGGATTCGCCGGCGGATTGATGACGAACGAGATGGTATTGGAGAGCCCGTTGTTCCCCGCTCCCGACGCAGGACTGATCGTGTTGACCGTCGCAATTCCCGCCGTGGCCACCAGCGCCGCAGGAACCGTCGCCGTCACCACGTTCCCCAATACATTTCCCGCGCTGTCGGTCGGCACCACCGTCTTGAGATTCTTTCCGTTCCACTGCACCAGCGTCTGCGCTACAAACGTCCCGCCGCTCACCGTCAACATAAAATCGGGGCTCCCCGCGCTCTGCACCGCGGGAGAAAGCGATATGATCGTGGCACCCGTATTGTTCTGAAATGTGTTCCCGTAGCTGTTGCAACCCGCCACTCCTAGCACCGCCGCTGCTGCGACAGCCAATGCTGTCCAAGACCGCTTCATTGATACTCCTTGATCGTTTCTGGCGACCCACGAACGTGTCGGGGTTGGCCTAGCTCGGCAGTCGGCGAGGGGACCCGCGGCGCCAGTTCACTTCGGGGGTGAGATGCAAAAATCGCGTTGCGCGTTGACCGCGATGGCCTCGCGGTCCACCCAAACTCCCGCAGCCCTTTGCACCCCTGCTTTAGGCCGCACTTCGCCCCGGAATACCGGGCCCACGCAACCCTACATGCTTACCATCCCGGCAGGGATAAGGTCAATGCGCATTCCGGCTTCTAATCCGCCGCTGTCTCTTGAAGCCGCGATACGTTCTGCGTGTAGGCGACGTGCCTTGCGGCCGGCATCATTAGATTCTAGGCTCGTGGACTCTGTGGAGGAACAATCTCTACGACGAAACCGGCGCCGAACCCACCTGCCCTCCGCCCGCTACCATTTGATCGTACTCCCTGCCCGAACTCTCCGGCAGCAGGACCCACAACGTGTAGATCCCCAGTGCCGTTCCCAGCGGAAATCGCACCAGCGCCAGCAACCCGATTACCAGCCCCAGAATTCGCGCCCACGGCTGCCGTTCGAACAGCCCCCACGCCAGAATCAGGTGCAGCACCCCAAACAGCCCCAGAAAAATGGCCACTGAAAAAAGTCCTCCCACGAACGGAAAGCCAAGGCCCCATCGCGCGCCAAACGGCCACGCGCCGCCTCCCCAATTCCGCATCGATGGGAAAATTATCGTGCCAAAAATCATCATCCACGCAATTCCAGCCAGCCGCAGAACCCCGCTGATCATCCACAGTATCGCTACTGTTCGCAGATTCCGCCGCACCCGTCCATCCCCCGCGCCGTACGCCCCGGCCGTCGCGCCGCCCTGCCCTATAAATTGTCCCGGCGCTTGACCCGTCCCGCCCGGCAGTATCGCCTTCCCGCATTTCGAACAGTATTGCCCGCCAGAGGTGATTGGGGCTCCGCATCCATCGCAATACATGGTCCACCCCCTGCCAGATGATACGCCCCGCCCGCCAATAAGTTCCACCCGCTCGACCGCGACTGGTCGGTCCGTTTCCGATGACCGCGTTCATCAGGCAGTAGCAGTCGTTGGCGCGTCATCATGTACTATTTCGCGTGCACCCGCGGCCCGACAACCAGACGGAGGCTGGAGGAAATTGGTCCCCGCGAGGCTCCAAGAGCTTTCGCCACAGGGGCGTTCGGGCGAAGCAGTAGCTTCGCGTCCCGGTCTGAAAAAAAAAGATCGTTTTGACGTGTCGATTTCGAAAGGCCTCGTTCGACGCGCTAGTAGGGACCGGAATTTCCCGGCTGGGCGTCTAACAGACTCCAGGAGATCGTGACCGGTTCGCAGTGCGGCACCGAACTCAAAACAAGGAGAGGACACTATGAAATTCCTGAGTATTTATAAGTCGGCTGAAAGAAACACTCCCCCTTCGCAGGAGGAAATGGCCAAAATGGGGAAACTCGTGGAGGAGGGCATGAAGGGTGGCTGGCTCGTCGCTACCGAAGGATGCCTGCCCACTGCCTTGGGCGCGCGCGTCCGCAACTCCAACGGGAAGGTGACGGTGACCGATGGGCCTTTTACAGAGGCCAAGGAAGTTGTCGGGGGGTTCGCCATTCTTCGGGCAAACTCCAAACAGGAGGCCATCCAGTTAGCGAGGGACTTCCTGCAAGTCGTTGGCGAGGGTGAATGCGAGCTTCGCCAGATCTTTGAGGAGGACACCTGCGTGCAGAAGGCCGCGACGTCGTAGGCCTTGCTGAAAACCTATCGTTCACCGATCGGCAGCGAATGATTCTTCGGCCGTTTAAAACAGCTAAGCCGCTCTGCCCCGCAGAATCGCCTTCTCACACTTCGAGCAAGAGTGCTCTCCACAGGGGACCGGGGACCCGCATCCAGCGCGATGCCGGGTCCACCCCTAGCCAGTCTCCAATGATCCCTTCACGAACGGAACGTGCCGTCAGCAAGGAAAATGTCACCGCAACACCTCGGTACATGGTTCCGAGCCCTTCGAAGGACTCCGCGCGCCGCTCCCCGACTCGCGCCCACTGATGGCGCGGCCGCCGGGTGCACTGCCGTCGGTTCTTGGGCACCGAAGCGTTTCTTATCTCTTACTTCCTTACCCCCTTGCCTCGCCTTTTTCTCCCGGTTGACTTTCCATCGCATCTCGTCGCAAATGGATGCTCCAAAAGATCTCCCTGCTCCCAGACGGACTGTAAATGAACATCCTCGACCTCATCGTCGGCAAGCCTATCAAGACTAGCGACGAACGCGCCGAACAGATCGGCATCCAGGAAGGCATCCCCATCTTCGGCTTGGACGCGCTCAGTTCCGCGGCATACGGCCCGGAAGCCGCTCTCAGTTTGCTGATCCCTCTTGGACTGCTCGGCGTGCAATACATCGTCCCCATCAGCGCGGCCATCATCACGCTGCTCGTCATCGTCTACTTTTCCTATCGCCAGACGATCGCCGCCTATCCCTCTGGCGGCGGCTCCTACACCGTCGCGCGCTTCAACCTGGGCACCTTCCCGAGCCTGCTCGCGGCAGCCGCTTTGCTGACGGACTACATTCTCACCGCTGCCGTTGGCATTTCCGCGGGCGTCGGCGCGCTGGTTTCCGCTGTGCCCTCTTTGCTGCCGCATACGGTTTTGCTGTGCATCGGCATTCTCATCCTCATCACCATCCTCAATCTGCGCGGCGTCCGCGAAGCTGGCGTGGCTTTCATGGTGCCGACATATCTCTTTGTGGGCACGCTGCTTATCACCATTGCTGGCGGACTCCTTCGCGTTGCGCTCAGCGGCGGACATCCCGTGCCCGTCACTCCGTTGCCGCCCCCGCCCGCGATGACCGAAGCCGTCACCCTCTGGCTGCTCTTGAAGGTTTTCGCCAGCGGCTGCACCGCTCTCACCGGTGTGGAAGCCGTGAGCAACGGTGTGAAAGCCTTCCGCGAGCCGGCCGTCAAAAACGCCCAGCGCACGCTCACGGTCATCATTTTTATGTTGGCAGTCCTGCTGGCGGGAATTTCCTATCTCGTCAAAGTGTACGGCATCGCGGCCACCGATCCGGGAAAGCCCGGTTATCAGAGCCTTCTTTCCATGCTCATTGCCGCGGTCTTTGGCAAAGGCATTTTTTATTACCTCACCATCGCCTCGATCCTTTTCGTTCTGTCACTGTCTGCGAACACGGCGTTCGCCGATTTCCCGCGCCTCTGCCGCTCGATCTCCCAGAACAATTACCTGCCGCACTCGTTCGGATACCGCGGCCGCCGCTTGGTCTACACCTACGGCATCGTCGTTCTGGCGGCGCTCACGTGTTTCTTGTTGCTCGTGTTCGGCGGTGTCACCGACCGGTTGATCCCCCTCTATGCCGTCGGCGCGTTCCTGGCCTTTACGCTTTCGCAGTTCGGCATGGTCATGCATTGGCGGAAAAATCGCGGGCCGCATTGGCGGAAAAGCGCGTTCGTCAACGGCCTCGGGGGATTCGTCACCGGCGTCACCGTCATCGTTGTTCTGGTCGCCAAGTTTGCCGAAGGCGCGTGGATCACCGTCATTTTTATTCCTTTCCTGATTTTTGTGTTTCGCGCCGTCCGGCGTCACTACCACATGGTCACGATCGCGACCAGCTGCGCCGAACCGGTCGTCCCCGCCCCTTTGGACAAGGTCCCCATCGTCGTCCTGCCCGTCGAGCACTGGAGCCGCATCTTCAAGCAAGCACTTGAATTTGCCACCGGCCTCTCCCCGGAGATCATAGCCGTCCACGTCGAGCCCGGCGATCATTCCGAGTTATTGCGCGAGGACTGGGATCGTTACGTCGAGCTACCCTACCGCGCTGCCGGCGCCATGCCGCCCAAGCTTGTCATACTGCCGTCTCCCTACCGCTTCATCGTCGTGCCCATCGTGCAATACGTTCTCGAGTTATCGAAGAATCATCCCGGCCGCCGCATCATCGTCGTGATTCCCGCCTTGGTCGAGAACCGCTGGTATGAATACTTCCTCCATAACCAGCGCTCCCGTCTCCTCGAGTGGACACTCCTGGCACGTGGCAACGAGCGTATCTTCACCGTCAGCGCCCCGTACTACCTATCCGAATAGACCTCCCCATAGGGCGGAATCTGGAACGGGATTGCCTCAAGTGAGCACGAGAAGGCCCAAGAAGAAGTTATCTTGCGCTTGCGGAATCCTCCGATCCCCCAAGACTGCTCATATCTCATTGTAAATAAACCGTTAAAATTCTTCCCGGCCTTCGGCGAGTGACTCCCTTTGGCCTCTGGATTGCTCGTTTCTATCCAGTCCCAGGAGAGAACCCTTGAAAAAACTCTATCTCGTGGCTTGCCTGTCCTTCCTTCTCGCACCTCTTACCCTATTAGCGGACCAAAATACGAGAAAAGGTCATCACCACCACGGCGGCGCTCCTGAGATGCCAGGTATCGGTTTCGGACTGGCCGCTGCTGTCGGGGTAGCCGGCTATCTGGTCCTCCGCCGGCGTCACAGTTCCCAAAGCTAAGGTTCCGCCGCTCTTGTCGTCGGCTGATGCATGCATGAACCTATGACAATTGAGGTGTCTCTCACGAGTTCCGCACAGGAGAGTCTCCGTCCGCGGCCAGTCGTTCGCGCCGAGGGCCTCTCCGTTCGCCGCTTTCTTTTGCTAGTACTGGCCCTGACTCTTTTGGCAATTGGGGCGGATCAATTGGCCGCGCCAATTCTTCAGACTAGCACTCCGCTCTGGGCGGCCGCCGCCTGCCTTCTGCTGATCTGGCGGCGCGACGAATGGCCCTCCGCGTTTGGCGACCGGGCCTTCGAACAGGCCCTGTCGAGGAGCCGCCTGGCCGTTTTCTTCGCTGCTCATTTCCTGCTGATCCTGCTTGCGCGCTGGATGACAAGCAGGTTTCAGCCCCTGGCAGGCATGCCGACCTCTGCAGGAACGCTCATTGCGGCATGGAAACTGACCGTTCTCGTTCCGACTCTCGTGCTGCTTCCGCTCTCGCGTTCAAAAGAACTGCTGGCTGCCTATATGCACGAAATTGCGGCCGCCCTGGTCGTCTTGCTTACCTTTTCGCCTTGGCGGATCCTGCACGCGATTTGGCCCTGGTACGGGCAACTGCTGTGCCGCTTGGTCTATGCGTTGGCGCACTACTTTGTGCCAGGATTGGGATACACCAGTGCCCTGACGCCGACCGTGACCGGACCGGATCTGGATATAACCATTCTCGAAGGGTGCTCCGGTATGAATGGGTTCGAACTCTTCGGATATCTCTTTGGCGTGGTGGCATTTTTGGATTGGAATCGGCTCGGAAAAGGCCGGGCGCTCGTCGTCTACTTCGCTGGGCTCCTGGCTATGGTCGTGGGAAATGCTCTTCGAATAACTTCATTTGTTGTTTTGGGCAACCACGGTTTCGCGGACTTCGTCCTGCGCTTCCATCTTTCCGCTGGGTGGATCTTTTTCTCGGTGCTTTTTCTCGCCTATCTTTCGCTGACCTACGGCTGGATGCTCGAAAAGGGGAATGCCGTAGTGCAGCCTCAGCAGGCAGAGTAGCGCTACGCTCAAGCGCACTTCAGCCGCCGTAATTCTCGCGTGATTCTCCTTGATGAAATAAGAGCATTCTCGACGCCATTCCAATTTGTCTTTCGCGCGCGGGTTCTCTAAATTTAGCGGTGTTACGTTGCAAGTTTCTCCGGTTAAGAAATTCCTTTCTGCCGCATCCACAGCGGAATCTGCTTCATCTCTCGCTTAGAAACGTTCGAGAAATGTTTGAGGTGAACTTCTTCCTTGTTTTTCGTCTCTCCCAATAGTCCGGACCACCGGCGAAGCGTCTGTTGCGTCGCTCCTCCCAGCGGGCACCAGAAGCCTTCCTGAAAATACGGTCTGTGGTGCGTCCTAGGTCCGGGCGGGAGAAGATCAGATGTCCTCCGCTCACCGGATCCTCTGTGCCGTCCGGATATACTCCGTTCACCGGAAGCTTCGGATCGCCGCCGCGTTCCTTGTTCTGTCGCTCTTTTCTTGTGCCATCGGATTCCCGCAATCATCGAGAGTCGCCATGCGCGCACCTGACCCTGCGCTCATGGCAAGTCTCCCAACTTCCTCGCGTCCTTGCGCGAGCGGATCGCTGGATGCACCCGCCGATTCGAAAGCGCCGTTAAGTGTGCCAGCGGGCTTGCGGAGCGCCAACATCGCCGCCATGGAGGCGCTTCCCGTTTGCGACATCCCGGCTTTCACCTCCGCGCCAGTTGCGGCGTCCGCGATAGTCGATCCGTGCAAGGTACCGAACGGCGTTCGAACGAGCTGCGGCATGCCCGCAGCCCCCGCGCAAATGGAGCTGGGTGCGATGGGCAAGGCGGGCCAGATGATTTCACGGGCGCGCGAGAAAGCCCTGCAAATTTTGGAAAACCAAAACGCCTGTAGCGCCTGGTTTCAGCAAAAAGATTCGAAACCCGCGGCCACCTTTCGAACCCTCAGCTTCGAACTGGATCGCAAGGGAGAGGAATATGTCCTGGAATCCCGGGATCTCGGTCCTTGGGATATCTTTCGAAGCCCCTACGTTGCCAGGGTGATCCAGGGCGACGGATCGTACGCCACGGTCACCATTAACGCCAAAGGCGCATTCTTCCGCGCGCTTGCCACAGTCCAGGAGATCCACAAAGAAGGCGGGCCTAGCGTATTTCGAGGCCACCGAATGCTGCGTGTGGGCCCCTACACCGGAGAAACACTGCCCGCCCAGGTGGTCACCTTGCTTCATGAATTCGGGCACTTGATCGATCTGCTGCCGACCGACCGGGACGACCTCGACGGAAAGTCCCTGCACAACACCGATGAGGTTCTGCGCCATTGCGGCGCAGCGCTGGACGCCTTGGGCGGACGCGGAACGTTCTCCGCTAGCCGCTGACGGACTCGAGTGGCGATCAAACGACGCACCGCCTTCAAGGCAGCCAGGCAAACCTCATGCCGAATTGTAGTTGGCCTGCGCCGCGAGGCGGCTCATCCTCCTCGCGATGAGACCCAGGGATTCGCCGCTCTACGATCTGACCTGGAAGGTGCTCCGTCTTTCGAAAAGATCGCTTTCTACCAAGCGTTCGGCTTTCGCCTCGCCGAGAAGAATTCAGGGCCAGCTCCTTTAGAAGTCCAGATATGTTTCCTGTTCTCAACCATTCCTCGCTTGACCTTTTCTTGACTCTTTTTCAAGCAGTTCCCGGGGAGAAATTGCACGCCGGGCTGCGTCCATCCATTTGACCCCGCAATCGGGTCCTCCGTCTGTTCGGCAGCATCGCGTTGGTGGTAACGCGAACGCTCCGGCAAACGGCCTGTGGTGGTGATGCCGGGGCAGGAGAGGTGGATGTTCCCAGGGACGAAGTACCGCCCCGCGACCGCTGCCGGGCTTCTGTGCTTGCTGCTTGTTCCAGACGTATCCTATTCGCAGGACCGCTGCCCGGCTACAGACCTGGCCGCATCCGCTTCCGCAATAAATCTCAAATCGGAATCCGCGTTATGCGCCGAGGAGGAGGAGGCTGCTCCACTCACTCAGCGCATCCTGCTTGCCAGTGAGTCCTGCGAGCCAATGCCACGCGGCGGCGGGGCAAGTATTTGCGTGCGCAGCGGCGCAGCAGACACACCCTGCAAAAACGAGGAAGAGCGCATCCAGATGCAATTGCTGGCCATGGGCAGGCGCGGTGAAACCATCGCGCGCATCCGCGAGCAGGTCCTGGAGATTCTCGAGAACAGGAATGCGTGCACCGCGTGGTATCAGGGGGTGGATGCCGACCCTGCGGCCACGTTTCGATCGCTAGTCTTCGTACTTGACGAAAAGGGCCCGCCATACGTCTACGGCATTCGAGACAGCCGAGACGAAAAGTATTTCAAGCACCCGTACGTGGCCAGCGCGACGGAGAACGCCGGCCGCAACTCCGCAATTCAGCTGAACGCCAATGGGGCATTTTTCAACCATTCGTCATCGGTGATTGAAGAACCGCCCGATGGCGGGCCCGCTCGCCCCATCGGTATCCGCACCTTGCGGGTGGATTCCTACCCTGGGGACACGCCCGAAGCGCAGCTGACCGCCATGCTGCACGAACTTGGACACATCGTAGGGCGCATCCCCGAAGACAGTGATTCCCTGGATGGGCAGTCGGCGCGCAACACCGCCGAAGTGCTGCGCTATTGCCGGCCCGAGATCCGGGCCATGGCAAGGAAAAGGACTCACTGAGCCAGGTCGAAATTTGACGCGGCCACCGGCCTGTTTGAAACGATTTCGCGCATGTGGACACTATTTGCGCAGAAAGTTTGAGCCCAGTTGGAACAAGCGGCCGTCACAATGACATTGTGCCTCGCGGCCATTTGTTCCCATTGGATCGCTGGCGGGTGGGGGGCGCTCTTGGGAGAGTTGTGCCCCCCTTTCGTCGGTTCATGGCACGAACCTCGCTCCAGTTCTGTTCACGACACACTTCATCCGAGCATTAGCGATTAGCCTGAATTGCGGGAGGAATGTGCGCTATTTCGCGCGAGTACGGCCCATCAGATAAGCAATCAGCGAAAATACCGCGACGTAGAAGATGGTGTTTACGGCGATGGCGATGCGCAGGAACCAGCCGAACGTCCATGCCATGGATTTATGCGTTTCCGGCGTAATCAATTCTGCGATCTTCAGGCCGGGCGAGAAAAGCGCAATCAGGAACGCAGGAAGCTGCGGTTCGATGGGCACGGCAATCGCGAGCGCGAGAAACCCCGCAGCAAGCGCAAGCCCTGCGATTAGAAGCAATCGGAACGGCCCGCGGGGCGGCATAGTGGAGATTTTAGCAGAGGATGCCACTCGTTCGCGTCCTATGGGAAGATAATCCGGCTTTCCAGGATGCAAAAGGGCGCTATGACTTTCCACCGAAGCATCATCCTTATCTCAATCCCTTTTGTTGCGCTGCTTGGGGTGCTCATCGTCGGGCCCCGCGAGGCCATGACGCACGAGGACCCCGCCACACAAAGAACGCAAAAGACCCCGACCATTGATGAGTACCAGCCAAAGTCCACGCTGGTCACCAAGGCGCACAAGCCCGAACGCGCCAAATTTCCGTTCATTGATATCCACAGCCATCATTGGAACCCCACTGCCGCAGAGGTGGATGAGCTCATCAAGGGCATGGATTCCATCAACCTGCGCGTGATGGTGAACCTGAGCGGCGGGACGGGCGAGCAACTGCGGAAGACGGTCGAGGTGATGAAGGGACGCTACCCCGACCGGTTTGTGGTCTTCGCCAACATGAGTTACGACGACCTGAACACGCCCGGATTCGGCAAGCGCGTGGCGGCGCGGCTGGAACAGGACGTCAAGAACGGCGCGCAAGGCCTGAAAATCTTCAAGGATTTTGGCATGGAACTGAAGTACGCAAACGGGCAGCGCGTTCATGTGGACGATCCGGAATTTGATGCGGTGTTCGAAACGTGCGCGGCTGAAGATTCCCGTGCTCATTCACGTCGCGGAGCCGCCGGCCTTTTTCGATCCCTGGGACTATCACAACGAACGCTGGGAGGAGATGAAGGAATTTCCTGGTCGCGCGCGTCCGCCGGCGAAGTACCCGCTGTTCGAAACGCTGATGACGGAGCGCAATCACCTCTTCGCCAAACACCCGAACACGAATTTTATCGCCGCGCACCTGGCGTTTCACGGGAACGACCTGGAGCGCCTCGGAAAATTGTTCGACGCCAATCCCAATGTGCACGTGGATATCGCCGCGGTGCTGGCCGAGCTGGGCCGGCAGCCGTATTCAGCGCACGATTTCCTGGTCAAATACCAGGACCGCGTGCTGATGGGCAAAGACATCTACGACGTGGACGAATACAAATGGTATTTCCGCGCGCTCGAAACGCGCGACGAATATTTCGAATACTACCGCAAGCGCCACGCCTTCTGGCGGATTTACGGCTTCCAGGTACCGGACGATGTGCTGAAGAAGGTGTACTACAAAAACGCCCTGAAACTGGTGCCGGGGATTGATGCCAAAGCGTTCCCGGAGTGAGACTTTAGGACCGGCGGATTCCCCGCTAGACCTGTGGTGCAGCTGGGAGGAAACAAGCTATGCCTGCAAGAGTTAACATGCGAAAAAAGGGAAAGAAGAACTCGCACGCGCGGGACGATAATCCGGAGCTGCGCAGGGTCGTGCGAGGGCTTCGCCGCTTTGTGAAAACAATCGTGCCCGGCGTCAGGGAAACGAAAAACGCCTGGGGAATCCCGACATTTGTTGCGCCGGATCCTTTTTGCTTTTACATGGTCGGCAAGAATCATGTGACGTTTGGTTTTCACTGTGGCACTTCGCTGGAAGATCCGGAGGGCCGGCTGGAAGGCACAGGAAAGAATCTCCGGCACGTCAAGCTGCGCAATGCGGAAGCATTGGAACAAAAAGGCCTCCGGAATCTGGTGCGAGCCGCAGCGCGCTTGAAGGGCAAGCCTCCGATGCCCGGAATGGGCGGGACGCGAAGGTTAGGATGACGTGGCAGCGTACGGCCCATAGATCCGGCGCTCTCCATCCTCGGCGATTCCGAAATCGCAGTTTCGTTCCGCGGTGAAACGATTTGGCGGAAGTGCGCACTATCCCCGCAGATTGGACAGTGAATCGTCCAAGGATCCAGCGCACGGTCAATCCTCACGGGAGTATGGAACCGGCCAGCGGGAGGGATGTGCCTCCCATCCCGCGCCGGTTTCGATAGGGCGGCCTGTGAAGACCGTGAGATGGAAGACGCGTGGGGAACACTTTTGAGGGAAACGTGTGCCCTACGCGTCCGTTATTCCGCGGAAACGAGTTCCACTGCCGAGCGAGACCCACAGGGACTCGAGGACCGATAAAGGGCCCGTTCGACCAAAGCACACGACCTTGCCTCGGTACTTCGGAGTGCTCCGAGCCCGGCGCTCCTCAGGGGGCGCAACCCGTTCCAGCGCCACTGGATTCAGCGTGCCTCATTCTTCGTGATCCAGCGGTTTCCCGTCGGGCCCTACTTGAACTTCGGATTTCTTTCCGTTGGCTTCAACCTTGGCTTCATAGGCCACCAGCTTGCCCTTTTTTGTGAGGGACTCCACTTTTACGATTTTTCCTTTGTCGGCCTTGGCCTGCAATCCTGCTTTGACTTCCGGAGAGAGGGAATCCATCCGAACCTGCTCCTCGATTTCGACGATCGACCCATCGGCGGTCATGGAGATATCCTTGCTGTGTCCGTTGACCGTCATTTCCACTTCGTAAAGGGTTTGACCGTTTTCTTTTTCGGTGGAAAATTCGCGAATGGTGGCTCCGGCGCTCTGCGCCGCAACCGTTTTTTCAACAGCCGGCGGGAGATCGGATCGTTTTATTTTCTTTTCCTGAGCGAATGCGGATCCGGCAAGTAGCAATCCGCTAGCGGCAAATACTACGAATCGATGTACTTTCACGTTCCCTCCTGAATGCGGGAGATCGCCTCCCGTTCAGGTAACGCTACGCTTCCATTTCTAAACCCAGGATAAATGCAAAGGGCGCTCGTGTGATCCATTTTGCCAGCCTTTCAAAGCGATGCATCGGAACGACCTTTTTTGTGAATGCATATAGCGGGAAGCGAGGACGGCGATGCGATCGCTTCGCGCTATGGTTGGGTGCTGCTCGATTCGATGGTTTGGATTTTCCTGCAGATTGGATTGTCGCGCGTTCTCGCTGAAGACGCTGTTCGGGGCCAAGGGGAGCTACGTGGCGATCCTCTGAGCCTACCTGCTCGGGCAGCTGTATCGGTGGCTGGCGGTTGTGCCCCTTGTGGGCGGCCTTCTTACCAGCGTCGGTGGCATCGCCGTGCTCATGCTAGTCTTCGAGGAAGTCGACGGAATCGAACGGATGAAAGCCTACGGGCTGGCCGCTGCCATTGGCGTGATCTTCTGGATTGCCTCGATCCGGCTTTCAACAAGCGGAGTGCAACCGGTGCGATCGGACCGGCTATAGGTCTCTCTGCGGGGTTGCTTCCGTCCACTTAATCATCTAGAATAATAATCTAGGTTGATCGTGACCGGCGAAAGGTGCAGTCATGCGCAAAGTGGGACTGTTTGAAGCCAAACAGAAGCTTTCCGAGTTGGTGCAGCGGGCCTCGCGCGGGGAGCGCATCGGGATTACCAGGAGAGGCAAGCTGGAGGCGGAGATTGTGCCGGCGCGCGAAGACGAGGTGGACATTAAGGAGGTTTTCGCGTCTATGGAAAGAATCCGAAAGCGCGCCAAGCCTCTTCCGCGCGGTGTGACCGTAAAGGACCTAATTGAAGAAGGACGGATGTGAACCGGTTCGTCCTGGATGCGTCGGTGGCGGTAGCGTGGGTCGCGGGCACGCTGGTTGATCCGTACGCGGCCGCCGTTCAGAGATATGTGACGAACGGCTGGCGCGTGATCGTTCCTACTTTGTGGCCATTGGAAGTCGCCAATGGTTTGCTGATGATCGAACGGCGCAGGGCTTTAACAACGGCGGACGCCGACCGAGGCCTTCTAGATCTCGAGACATTTCTGGCTTCACGCGCAGAGGTGGATCAGACACCCTCACCGATGCGGGAGGTCGCGGACTTGGCGCGTATGTACCGATTGACTGTCTACGATGCCGTGTATTTGGGGTTGGCGAAGCGTGCGGGCTTGCCCCTCGCGACCCTGGATAAGGGGCTGCGCGTGGCGGCGGCGAAGGCTGGCGTGGTCCTTCTGAAGTGAGTTCAGCGAGGCCATGGAGGGCGAAGTCGTGAGGATGGGCGGATCGAGTCCCTGCGATCCGCAATGTGCTCATTTCTCGAACGGCTACTGCGGAGTTTCTTGCCATACTTGGAGGGCTTCTCTGGCAGAAAAGGGCATTGGACGGGAAACGGAGGTAGGCCGGTGGCAAAATGCGCGATTACGGTTCTGATTGCGATGACACTTTTGGCAGGCTGCAAGGCCTCGCCGGACAAGTCCGGGGGCGCCGCCGTAGTGGAGGCGGCTCCTCCGGTATACAGCGAACCGCCCACACTTGACCCCGGACTCAGCGTGGAACAAGCCTATGCGGCGATTCCCCACCGTAGAACGATTTGGGCAGACAGCGAATCCTCGGTCCCCTCCCAGGAAAAGGCCTACCTGACTGTTATGTTTCGCGTTTTGGACCAAGCGGTAGCCGTCCGAGTGGCGAGCTTGCAGAATTTTTCAAATCAGCGATTCGATGACCCCGACACCGATGCGGAATTCGACCGGCTGATCACCTTTGTTCGCGGCATGCCCATTCCAAAGGCGCTGAGCGCTTATCACAAGGACATTCTCGACGGGCTTTCCGGCCAGCGGCAGTTTTTTCAGGATTGGAAGAGTGCGCGTGGCGGGTTTGCCTACGCACAACAAATTGGAAATCATCCGGGAGTGCGAAGTTCCTCCGCGGCCTTGCGCGCGGCCTACAACGAACTGATGGCCAGGTATCCGGGCGAGGCTCAGGCCAACAAGGACGCCTTTTTCGACTATCACTGCGCACTCGACTTCCTCTAACTCCGGCCTTATTTAGTGCCTTTCGAACGGATTCGGCCGGTCTCGGGTTTTTGCACAGATAGCCACAGACCGGCTAAAAATAATTATTGCGGGGGACTTGACGAAAAAAGAAAAGCTGGTATAGTTGCAAATGGCCCGGGAGTTCCATGAACTGCCGGGAGTGATCAGGGGCATCACAGTCGGGTCGAAGGAAGTCTTCCCAGCGCAAGATCAAGCGAAGGCAAGAAGTAGATCCTATAGTGAGGTTCTTTACGAACACGGGCTAGAAAGAAGTCGAGCATCGCGTGGAGTCACCCAAGTGTGGGTGGCTGTACCCGGCGCTCGACGCCGGGTTTTTTATTTTGCGGCAGTGCTTAGTAGCGGGTGGCTGGTTGCGCGAAGTTCCGCAAGGGATTTGCGAAGCAAGTCGCAAGGCAACTAAAACACGAAGCAAAGACTCAGCGCAAGCTGGGGTAAGCAGAGCTGGAAGGCGAGATCGCGCAAAGCGATCGGGTAAGTCCCGCCAGACAAGTCCCGAGCCAATGTTTTTGGCGTGACCGCTCGTCGGTCAAGTGTGAAGGCAACCGTACAACGGTTGACCGGGACGTTCCGATGGACTCGGAATAAACGCTCTTTGACAACAGAAAGGCTGGCAAGTCCACGCCGATAACCCTGTGTCCCGATTACGGTCGGGCGGGGTGCCATGGTGTGGATTACTTACAAGTTTGCTCGAGTCGAGCAAAACTGTGGAAGAAAAG
>Ga0210403_10002122_pt1 | contig 18236 bp, 14 predicted proteins | sample IncBWC19MmetaG_FD_150863 | JGI IMG/M metagenome (GOLD analysis project Ga0210403, IMG submission 150863) | Forest soil microbial communities from Barre Woods Harvard Forest LTER site, Petersham, Massachusetts, United States - Inc-BW-C-19-M | ecosystem: Environmental > Terrestrial > Soil >... | reverse complement strand
TTGACCCCCTGATGAAGCACGCGCAGCAGGTGCGGTTTGTCAGTCAACTGCACCGTTAGGGTAAAGGACCCTTGCGAGTCCGTCTTGGTGCGCGCTTCCTCCTGCATACCTTGATCCAGACGAAGCAGAATCACTTCGTCTCCGATCGCGAACTGGCCGAGGGTCCGGTTCCGAGCCACGCCTGTGACCGTGTCTGCTGCCAGCGTCCCGACGGAGCAACCCGCAATCAGGGCGAGGCACAGAATGATCCTCCTCTGTGGCCGAACTTTGCTGGCGCAGATGCGAATCACCACCACTCCTTAATCATTTGCCGACTCCACAAATCAATCGGTCGAAGCATTTTCTGTCGCAGCCGTCGTCGGACGTGACGAGCTTCCAAACATAATTCCGGTTTCCACTTCAACCGGCTTTCCACTTTGCAGGTACGGCTTGAACTTCCACTGCTTAAAGGCGTCGGTAATGGCCTTCGCCTGATCGGGAAATGCACTGAGGAAGTGAATGTGTTTTACCTTGCCCTCTTTGTCGATAATGATTCGGACGGGAACGGAGTTAAACCGACGCTCGGTGAAGACCGGAGCGACCCGCGTAATCATGTGTTCGTCGTCGCTCGCATAGTCTTTCATGCACACCGGAACCTCGTTCCCGCCCGTGCCCGCCGGGGGAGTGGCTTCTGCGGGCAATTCCATTCTGTTCAGGTCCAGCATCAGGTTCTCCAGCAGCTTGGTGTCGCGGCTGGTCAGGACCACCTCGACTGCGTGGCAGCGGATTTGCGTGGCCAGAACGTACCAGTGCAACTCCGCGACTGGAGACCAATAGGCGAAGAAGGTAAAAGAGCGGCCCGCGACCTTAGCCTGGGTAGGCGGCAGCTCCAATTTGTAGTCGGCCTGTAGATTGTCTTTTTCGTAATTGATCAGCTGCACAGCGCTGGTTGCAGGCAGAGCGGTGAAGAACATGTCCTCGGCGGTAATCAAGATCGTGCCTCGGGCCGGCCCTTTGAATGTGACGTCGGGCCTGATCTGGGCCAGCACGTAACGGCCGGTGTCCGATGGCGGCGGGCCTTTGTATTTTTCCGTCCAATCCTTCGGGAGCGGGTAGGTCATTCCGAAATAAGCGTCGCGGAAAACATTGTTCTCCACGTTCCCGCCTTCCGGAACCGGAGTCCCGGAATCACTGGCACTCGACCATGCGCCCTTCACCAGAATGACATTCGCGGGAACCTTGGTCACCGGCTGCAGGTCGTTCGAAAAATCACCACCGTTTTTCGGCGTGTTCTGCGCCGAGCTACTTTGACCCCAGGCCACCAACGATAGAAACAAGCCAACAATGGCAGAACGGCACAAAAATCGCGAAAGCATAATTCTCCTTCAGATCCCAAGCCAAATGTGGGCGCGGGCGTCCCCGCCAACAACCCATCGTCCTGTCATTCCGAGCGGCGAAGCCGACGAGGAATCCAGGTTTCCCAGGCCCCGCGAAAAACCCGGATTCCTCGCCGTTCTCGGATGACGCAGCAGGCGAGACACCATGCGTCTCGCCAGCAAGCCGCTACAGCGAACGCAGGAAGTCGAGGATCTCCTGCTGCTGGGTCCTGCTTAGGTTGTCGAAATTCTCCTCAACGTTTGTGGCTTCGCTGCCATTGCTCTGGTGAGCCTCAATCGCGGCGTTCAGGTCCGTGGTGCGGCCATCGTGCAGAAGGAAGATCCGCTGCCCCAGGCCCCATAAGGGAGCCGTGCGGAACTGGTCTCCGCCCGCGCCGCCCTGCGAAACGTTGTCCGCCAATCCGCTGCCCATGTGATGGATCTCAATATCCGAGTACGCGGGCACCGGGGCATTGCTCAACGCTGGAGCGAAGTTCGACACCTGCGTCCTCCCGGGCGTCGCATTGTGGCAACTCGCGCAGCCGACAGATACGAACAAGGCACTGCCAGTAGCGATTGCCTGGGAAGAAACCTGCTGTCCATTCAGTACAACTCCACCCGGCGGCGGCGGAGCCAGGAACCGCATGAAGTTGGCAAACGCTGAGACGTCATCAAGCACCGCCGCATTCGGAGACGAGTTGGGATTGGATGTGTCTTCCGGGTAACCCTTTCCGGAAAGGTTCAGGCAGTTCGACGGAAGCCCCGTAAGACCGCTGCCGCCATTGCCGTCTTCCCCAGGCAGCGGACGATCCTGCGTGAACAGTTCATTGGTAATGCCCATCTCCACGTTGTAAGCCTCACCCGTAAAGATGTGCAGCGACTTGTTCTGCGCTTTCCAACCGAAACGGCTGATGGTGCCATCGTTGCCGTTGTGGTTGAAAGTGCCAGCGACGCCAAAATTGTTGTTGAGATTGGTTGCCTGGTTCTTTAGCAACGTGGAATCGTCCAGATTCTCGATCAGGCCGGCGCCAAAGGTCGGCGTCGGAATGCGAAAGATAATGTCGTTCGCCTGCTGTGCAGCATTGAAGCTGGGCTGCGGCAGACTGCAACTGCCGGCATCGGAGCGCCCTGAAACCGTGAACAGGTCCTCCACTCCACCATTGGGATTGCTGGTGTTCACCGTGCCGTTCGGGTTAAAGAAAAACGGGAACCGGGCCTCACGGGTGGGGCCATTGGCGGTAACGAAGTACGGGGTCGAGTCTTTAGGGGCGACTGAGCTGCCGGCAAATGCGAATTGCGGATTGGTGGCAGCGCCGCTCCCGCCCAACGCCGGTTGTGCGTGACAAGAACTGCAGCTGTTTGAGTTAAACCGCGGTCCCAAACCGTTGTTGTTGGTCGGGCTGTTTGAAACCGACTCTACGGCGGCGAAGCGGATTTGACCGTCCTGGAAAAAGGGCAGGAAGCCATTCGGGTCACTCGAAATGATGGTCGCTCCTGTGCCTCGGTTGCCGCTCTGAACTCCAGGGTCGGTTTGTGCCAATGCCATTCCGGCGAGGAACAGCATTGCTAATGTTGAAAGTGTTGCAAGCTTGGCTGCTTTGTTCACGATTCCTCCTTGATTGTCTGTGGTCCACAAAATCCCCGGGGGATCTCCGTCACGCAGACCTGAAAACGTGGATCTGCAAAAACGTGGCGGGTGAAGGAGTTTCGGTGGGCAGCTTCAGACACACGGATAGCGTCTGAGGCTGCATCCAGTCATGGAGCACACTCCAGTGAAGTCGTCTTGACTTTCAAAACGCGGAGGTTACCCAACGCAATTTTGCTGGCGCGCAGCGCGGCGCACAGCCAACGAGAGGGGCGCGGGAAAAAATTCGGCCGAGTGGCGGCAGCCGGAGTGGGCGCGAGAGTAGTACAGCCAAAAATCAGAGTCAATAGAAAAGTGCTTGCTTATGCACTTTCTATTCTTGGTCGAACTGATCTCGTGCAAAATGTTCACTGTAGTTCTTCCCATTTTGGGAAAGCTCCCGAACGCAAGTCCAGATGCTAGACTATTCGGACATTAGAGAGGCTCTAACTATGGCTGAACAGCTCAGCGCAACCATTCAGAAGACACTTGAACTGGCCTCCCGCTGCGCCCAGGCTGAAACCAGCGACAATTACGGCGCCTTGGGCGACCAGGTCGAAGAACTCGAAGGTCAAGCCCGTGAGGCCGTTCAGTCCCACATCGACTTCGCCTCCCTGCTGCCAAAACTAAAGGCAGGAAAACCCTTGACCCCGGCTGATTTGCAAGTGTTGGAGTTGCTGATCGTCGGAGACGCCGAGTCCTTCCTGAAGTACGAAACCGAATTCGATCACTGGAAAAGCGAGATCAAGCAACTGGTCGGCGAAATATCCAAATTGCAGTCTTCCGCTCTGGATGTGGACGGCTTGATGCATTTGCGTGCCCTCTGCGACGAAGTTCGCCGCGTTCTGCCAGCCGTCGTCTATTACCTCGACAAAAAAGAGCGCACGAAAAAATTCCAGGAAGCCACCCGAGAGCAGATTGATCCCGAAGGCTACCGAGTCCTCACCGAGATCGTCGAACAAATGCTACTGTCCGACAAAACCTAAACAAACGTAAGACTGCAGCCCACGGTGCCAGCCGTGGAAACGGTGAAGACGAGAACAGAACCGCCCCTCCCGCCGTACCAAAAACCCGAATCCCGACGTCATCCTGAGCGGACGTAGTTCGCACGCCGTACCAAAACCCAAATCTCGACGTCATCCTGAGCGGACGTAGTCCGCGAAGGATCTCGCGCGTACAACGAAAACTCTCTGCTCGGCCTCCGCGACATCGATTTTGAACAAGTTCGGGTGGCCGAGCGCTGCCAGCGCAGCGATAACCGCCCTCAAGTGAATACGAGGTTTTAACCCCGAAGCCACGAGCATGCATTGTCTTCGCAGAGCCTTCTCACCCAAATCCCATCGGATTCGTATCAGGATATGGCTTCAGCCATATCGCAACCCAACCCCTATCAATTCGGCTTCAGCCGCTGCCTTTTGACCATGGCGCAATCACCTTATGGGGTGGCCCACACTTAGCCGAAAACCCCCACAATGCTAGACTGATCCTTCAGGGGAGGAACTTCTCTTGCCCATTGATCCTGTTCTGGTTGTCCATGGAGGCGCCTGGGCCATTCCGGATGACATGGTTGAGGCTCACCTCAACGGCGTCCGCAACGCCGCTGCAGCCGGCTGGCAAGTGCTCAGCCGCGGAGGCTCGGCACTCGACGCCGTCGAGGAAGCAGTCGTGATCATGGAAGACGACGAGACCTTCGATGCTGGCCGCGGTAGCTTCCTCAATCGCGAAGGCAAGGTGCAACTCGACGCGCTGATCATGGAGGGGGCCACCCTTCGCGCCGGAGGCGTGGGTTGCGTGGAGCATTTGCGCAACCCAGTGCGCGCCGCTCGCAAGATCCTGAGCGAAAGCCCGCATGTATATTTCGTCGCCGAAGGCGCGGAGCGCTTCGCGGCCGAGCATGGCATTCCGCTGTGCAAGAACGAAGACCTCATCATTCCGCGCGAGGTTGAACGCCTGCGCGAATTCCAGGCGCACGCCTCTGAAGAGAAGCCCGACCTGTTTGCTGCCACACTCTCGCACGACACCGTGGGCGCCGTCGCCCTCGACGCCAAAGGCGACATCGCTGCCGCCACCTCGACCGGAGGCACACTCAACAAAGCTCCCGGCCGCCTGGGAGACTCATCCTTGATCGGCTGCGGCTGCTACGCTGACAACAAAACCGCCGCCGCTTCGACCACGGGATGGGGCGAGCCCATCATGAAACTGGTCCTGGCCAAGTGGGCCGCGGACCGCGTGGCTTCAGGCAGTTTGCCGGAGTGGGTGGCGGCAGAGGCGATCAATTATTTGCAGGCGCGCGTGAACGGGCACGGCGGAATGATTTTGCTCGACGCGCGCGGACGTCTTGGCATCGCCCACAACACTCCGCGCATGGCTTGGGCGCTCAAGACCATGAGGGAAGAGATCTCGGGCATCAGCCGCCATGAGTGAGAAGTGTTCCACGTGGAACAGTATGCATACCGCAATATATGTACGGTTATGCATGTACAAGGTTCGGAAACGGCGCACTCTCAACGAGATCAGAGTCCTAGAGAGTTTTGACATTGGGGCTTCACGGCTGACATTGAAGCTTGTACGATACTTCATGCGACTTCTCGGATCACTGTTTGCGGTACTAGCCGTTGTTGGTTCAGCGTGTGCGCAGTCCTTGCCATCCCAACAGTCTTCGACTGGCCTGCAGCATCCTGACCTCGCGCAGCAATCCGCCGTTTACGTGAAGGTGCAACTCGAGAAAACCGTAAAGGTTTCCGCGTTGAAACCCGGCGACGTAATCGAGGGGAAGTTGGCACAGGGCGTCTATTCGGGAGACCGCGAACTTTTTGCCGCCGGCAGCGAAGTGCGTTTGACGGTGGATAAGTTGGGGCGGCGACGAAAAGTGCCCAACGATTACTGGCCGTGGGTGATCAAGGCTTTCACGCCTCGCCACGAGAATTATCCTACATTCCAGTCTGCGACAGTCTCCTTGCCCGACGGCAAGGAGGTGCCCCTGCGGGTCTCTCTGATCTTCATCAATCGGGAAAGGCAAGTGCACGCCCCAATGGAAACGAAAAGGGGGGGCCACCCGACAACGAGTTCGGCGGCTCAGGGTGGAGATGCGAGCGCGAAGCGAAGTGAATCCGGGAACAGCGGACCTCGGGACAGTGGTCCATTCGTGGCTTTGCAGGCCATAAATCCGACCGAGATATCGGCGTCTGGCGAAAGCTCTTCTGGATTTGCGTTGCCCGGCCCGGTGACGTTGGCGGCAGGGACAACGGCGAAGATTATTCTTCTGGGCGGGGTGAGCGCTTCCAAGAGCCGGCCCGGGGATTCGTTCCAGGCGCGCCTGGTGGAACCCGTTCGATTGGATTCGATGGTCGTGTTGCCGGAAGGGACGCTACTCGGAGGGAAGGTTGTGAGGAGCACGCCTCCGCGGGTGTTGAGCCGGGCGGGGTCGCTTTTGCTTACCTTTACGGATTTGACTTTGCCTGGGAGCACGAGCATTCCGGCGCTGGCGTCGGTCACCGCAGCGGAGCTCGATCAAAGGTCGCACACCAAGATTGATCCGGAGGGAAAGCTGCACGGCGATCGGCCGGGCAAACTTTGGATGGCGGTTAACATCGGGGTGACGGCGGGAATCGCCAAGGAGGCCGATGATGGAACGCAGTTGCTGGTCGAGGCGCTGGTGTCCACGGCGACCGATGCTTCTACGGCCGGAACTGCGAGGATTGCCGGAATTTGTGCTTCTACCCTATTTTTGCTTACGCGCCATGGGCGGGACGTGGTTCTGCCCCAGTTCACCGAGATGAATGTCAGCTTTGACCGGCCGGTATTGCTGCCTGGTTCCCAGGCGCAAGTGTCAGCGCCCTAAGCGCGTAGACCCAGATGCTTCCGTGGTGAGGAGCGGGTCACCTGGCATCGTCGCGGAGGTGCGGGGCCTCGCTCCATAAGCGGTAACCTAAGCAGAATGGGCTGGAGTTGCCCGGGCTGCTTTCTGGGCGGAGACTTCCGAGTAGCCGACAACCGGCGAATTGAATGCGAACAATCCTGTCCGAGTGCCAGGGCTGTGTTTTAGTGTCCGAATTTGCAATAGCGGTGCCCTGAAACGAACAGCACAGACTAACTTATCGCATATTAAGTCGTTTACAATATGGCCCTTAGTTTTGGCAGGCGTGATGCTGATGCTGGGCAGGGAGGCTAAGAACATGTCCTTCGTTCGCGATCTGCGAGTTGCGCGTCGGCGCTGCCCGCTGCACGCGTAGATGTTATGCAAGCGTCCGCCCCTACGTGTTCTTAACGACCGGGCTGCACCAGCCTGGACGGACGCGGCTGCATTTAACCAATCCGATGCTCCTTGGTGATCTGGCTTGCTTTCTGGTTGGGGCTTGATGTACAAAGCAGCCGAACGCGCCTTCTCAAGATGTTTGCTCTGAAGCCTGCCGAAAGCTATGGCCTCCTGCCCGCAAAAGCCGGGCGTCTCCCTCGTCAGTCATGCTTATGGAGAAACTTTATGACCATGCGGAAGCTCGTCTCGCTACTGGTTCTAATGCTGGCTCTGACCACATTCGGCTTCGCCCAAAGCTCGGCCACCGGCGATCTGCACGTGACGGTCAAGGACTCGAAGAACAGCGTGGTGACGAACGCCACGGTGACGGCGCGAGATGCGGCGAGAGGGGTGGAGCGTGCCGGAACCGGGAATGGGCAGGGTGAGTACCGCATCGCGTTGTTGCCGCCGGGGACTTATCAGGTCACGGCTGAGGCTGCGGGCTTTGCGAAAACTACGATTGAGAGCGTGGTCATCACGGTTGGAGAGGTGGCGGATTTGCCGATTACGCTCGCGGTTGCGGGGACGCAGGAAGTGGTCAACGTGAGCTCTGCAGCCGAGTTGGTCGAGACCACCCGAACTTCGACCACCGACACGATTGGGCAGACGCGCATCGATAACCTTCCCATCAATGGAAGAAACTACATCAACTTTGCGCTGACGGATTCGCAGGTGCTTCTCGACAACGCACCCAGCATCGGGGCAGCGCCCACGTCGGGGCTCAACATCAGCGGGCAGCGCGGGCGCTCGAACCTGGTGAACGTGGATGGCGCCAATGCGATCGACAATGCGACCAACGGGGTCCGCTCGACCGTTTCGCAGGAAGCGGTGCAGGAATTCCAGATCATTACCAACAGTTACGCGGCGGAATATGGGCAGGCCTCCGGGGGCGTGATTAACATCATTACCCGTTCCGGAAGCAATCAGTTTCACGGCGACGCCTACGGCTATTTGCGGAATCGATACATCCAGGCCACGAACCCTTTCAGCAATGTCCCGCAGCCCGCATACACGCGAGTGCAGGCTGGGACGGCGTTCGGTGGGCCGATCAAGAAGGACAAGACCTATTATTATTTTGCCTACGAGATCACGCGGCGGCAGGAGACTGGATTTTCGGTTATTGGGGAGAACAACTTTGGGCTGGTCCCGTTCGACGCTACCAACATTTTCACTCCTCCTGGAGTCGTCCTCCCTCCCGGTACCTTCAATATTCAGGTGACGCCGCAGCAAGCGGCCTTTCTGGGGACGCCGGGATTGCCGGTGGGGCTTCTGCAGCAGTACGCGTTTCTGGCAGGGGGATCGTCCGCCATTGCTTTGAACGGATCTTATCCGCAGTCGTTTGGATTGCTGGCCCAACTTGGCGCAATTCCGACTCCGTCGAACGGAACCAGTCCGTTGACCCAGTTTCCCAGTTCGTGCAATCCCGGCAATATGCTATGCCACGGCTTGCCTTCGCAGTTTCAGACCCTGAATGCGCAAGTGGGCAACTTCCCGGTTTCTGAGGGCACGAGCCTGTACTCGCTTCGACTCGACCACAATATCAACGCCAACAATCGGATCACGCTGCGTGCAAACGTCAGCCCCAGCACGGTGACGGGCATCGAAGTGAATGGTGAGAATCAGACCTTCGGGCAGAACTCGTTTTCCAGGACATCGCAACAGACTTATCGCGACGTCGCCGGAATCTTTCAGGACACGTGGACCATTGGCAACAACAAGGTCAATGAGTTTCGTTTCCAGTACGCGCGGCGTGGCTTGTCGTATTTCTATTCGAGCGCACCAGGGGGCTCCGATGTTGCCGTGAACATTCCCGGCTTTGCCTACTTTGGCCGCGAACCGTATTCCTATATCCAGCGTACGGAACAGCGTTACCAGTTCACCGACAATTTTTCCTGGACGCGCGGGCGGCACGGCATGAAGTTCGGCGTGGACTTCAACTACATTCCAACCACGGCGACGTTTACCGTGAACTACGGCGGCGTGTATGACATGGGGGCGCTCAGCGCCGCGCAGGTGATCCCCAGTTCAATTTTCAATGTGTTGCCGGCAAGCCTGCAGCAGGCCATTCCGGGCCTTTCTGGAGTGCAGGCCTACGGTTTGGGAGTTCCGCAGGATTTTATTCAGGGCATTGGAAATCCTAACGACTCGTTTTCCAACAAACCCCTGGGAGTTTATTTCCAGGACTCGTGGCGAACCACGCCGAACCTGACGTTGAACCTGGGCGTGCGCTATGACATCGAGTTCCCGCCGCAGTTTGCTCCGCCGGATCCGCTGGCTCTGACCGCTTACAATGCGCTGGGACTGCAGAAAGGCATACAAACCGATACCAACAACATTCAACCGCGCATTGGTATGGCCTGGGACCCGAAGGGGAATGGCAAGTCGGTTTTACGCGCATCCTTTGGGATGTTCTACGATCATCCCTTGCTCGGCCTCTACTTCCTGGGTGACGCCTCGGACGGATCGAAGAGCGGGCAGTTGCTATTTGCCGGAGGCAGTCCTTGCGGGACGAATGCGGCGACGGTCAGCCCACTGAATCTGAACGCGACCAACATTTTCCAGGGCATTCAAACTGTGCCCACTTGCATCCCTGCTCCCTTCACGACCAACCTGGGATACTTGCCGAATCAGCAGCAGTTCCAAGCGTTGAATTTTCCGCAATCGATTTTTATCAATCAGAATTATCTGAACCCGGCATCGCCTTTCCCGCTGGCGTTTCAACCCTTCGGTTATCCGATCGGCAAGGGTTTTGTTTATGCCTATTCGGAACAAACGAACCTGACCTTTGAGCAGGACCTGGGTGGCGGTTTCGCTTTGAGCCTGGCGTACAACTTCAACGGTGGGCGGCACCTGAACCGGCCTATCAATGCGAATACCGTGCGCGGAGATTTGCTAGTGCAGAACTGGCAGAGAGCAGTCGCTTTCGCCAATGCAGCCGGAATTCCTACGACCAGTCCGTTGTATCCATCTGGCCCGTTGCAGGTACAGATTTGCCCTGGGGCCATCACTGGAACACCAACGGGTGCGTTCGCCCCAGCGGCGATGTTGAATTTCTTCCGGCCGTCGGGATTGAATCCATCGCTGGCCGGTGGACAGTGCCTGCCGGACGCGGTTCTTCTGGCCAATGCCGATGGATTGGGGCTTGGTCCCACCGGGGGCAAGTGCGACAACACTCTGCCATTTAATTCTGCCGGCGGTTGCGTGGTGGTTCCCTTCGGCGACATGGATGCCAACTATTCGAACGGCAACTCCAATTACAGCGGCTTCACCGCGAACCTGCGCAAGACCCTCAGCCATCACTACCAGTTTCTCGCTTCCTACACCTATTCGCATGCGATTGACGACTCGACCGACTTGCAATCGCCGCTGGCGCCTCAGGACTCTTATTATCCTCAGTTGGAGCGGTCAAACTCGTTGTTTGACCAGCGCCACCGCTTCGTATTCAGCGGCGTGTATCAGTCGGGTAAGTTGAGCGGAGATGGTTTTGCCAGGAAATTTTTCAGCAATTGGACGTTTGCGCCGATCATATCGGTGGCGTCGGGACGTCCGTTCCTGATTATCACGGGGGACAACACGAACTTCCAATTCGCTCCCACCTCGGCACGCCCGAACGCGGTCACTGGGGCCGCCGCCGGGAATGGGTGCGGACCGCTGGTACCTTCCAAGTACTCGCCGACAGGGTCGTTCCAGGAGGCGTGCTTTACGGCTACGTCGAACACCACGCTGCTTTCGCTCGATGGCGACCTTGCGCGCAACGCCGGGGTGCAACCCTGGACGCTGTTCAACGACTTTCGGTTCGCGCGCCGGGTTTACTTCAACGAACGGATCAGCCTGGACCTGATTACGGACATGTTCAACCTGGTGAACAAATTCAACGTGGCGTCGGTGAACCAGTTGTGGACGAATGCGGGGCAGCCGACGGCGGCCTATGATCCGCGGCAGTTTCAGTTTGCGATGAAAGTGAATTGGTAGAAAAGCAGCTGGCAGCTATCGGCTGTCAGCTCTCAGTCAAACCTGAGAAGCAGTGCTCGCCGTTGAATCTTGGGATCACTTACTGAGTGCTGACGGCTTCTCCTGCTACACTCTTTTTGTCTCTATCCTTCGCGATTGCCGGGAGTTTCTCCTGAATGCCACAACCCTCTGCTCTGAGTGCGCGGACGCGTCTGGTCCGCGAAGCTGATCGTGCGGTGTACGATCGCGCCGCCGCTTACCGAATTCTGGATGAGGGCTTCATTTGCCACGTGGGATTTGTGGTGGATGGGCAACCCTTTGTGATTCCGACCGGTTACGGCCGGGTCGGCGACGACCTCTACATTCACGGCTCGGCCGCAAGCAGGATGCTGCGGCGGGTGGATGAGGGCGTCGCGGTCTGCGTCACGGTCACGCTGCTGGATGGATTGGTACTGGCGCGCTCGATTTTCAATCACTCGATGAACTATCGCTCGGTCGTGATTCTGGGGATGGCGCGGGCGGTAAACGATCCGACGGAGAAGCTGGAGGCTTTGCGGCTTTTGTCTGAGCATATTTTGCCAGGTCGATGGGGGGAATCGCGCCTGCCGAATGAGAAGGAGCTTAAGGCGACGTTGGTTATGCGGTTGCCGATCGAGGAATTTTCGGCGAAAGTGCGGCAAGGGCCGCCGGTGGATGACGAGGAAGATTACGCGTTTTCGACTTGGGCTGGAGTAGTGCCGCTGACCATGGTGGCGGGGGAGCCGATTGATGACGCGCGACTTATGCCTGGTTTAAAGGCGCCGGAGTACGCGCGCACTTACACGCGTAAGCGCTGACACCGACTTCTCTTAGCGTTTGGTAAAGCTGCTATTCTCTACTTAAGGCATGGTTGGTAAAGATGAAGAATCTGAGCTCTGTCGAGAAACGCATCGCCCTCACTGTTGGCGATTGTGTGAAGTTTGTGGCGAAAAACGGCCAGACCCCGATCCGCCCACTCAGTGGGACTAATCCCTTCGACAAATACAGAGGAGCTTTGAAGCGCTTTCGCAGCCGGAAGGAAATCATCGCCTGGATCGGTGAAATGCGTGACGAGGAGAAGCGTCGGACGTGAGAATGACGCTGGGCACGAATGTTCTATCCTCGATCTTATCGCGCGGGCTTCATCCCTCAACTACGGTATCAGCAACAATTTTCCAGTCGTCGTGCGCCCCTCTAGATCTCGATGTGCTTTTGCGGCGTCGGCGAGTGGGTAGGTGTGCGCGATCCGCAGTTGCAGCTTACCTTCGGCGATCATTTTGAATACGGCGCTCGAACGTGATTGCAGTTCCTCGGTCGAGGCGATGTAGTGGTTCAGGGTTGGGCGCGTCAGGTAGAGCGAGCCCTTCTGCGAAAGTTGAATTGGATCGAATGGCGGCACGGCTCCGCTGGATCCGCCGAACAATACCATCATTCCGCGCGGCCGCAGGACGTTTAGGCCTTTCTCGAAGGTGGTCTTGCCCACGCCGTCGTAAACCACGTCGACACCGCTGTCGGCAGTGAGGCGCTTGGTTTCCGCTTCGAAGTCGGTCTGGGTGTAGCGAATCACATCGTCGGCGCCCGCTTCCTGCGCCAGCTTGGATTTTTCTTCGGTCGAAGCCGTGGCAATTACGCGGGCTCCGAGGTTGTGAGCCATCTGTACCAACAACCGTCCTACGCCGCCAGCAGCCGCATGCACCGAGGCGGTCTGGCCGCGTTTGAGGGGGAACATGTCGTAAATCAAATAGTGCGCGGTCATGCCTTGCAGCATGGCGGCGGCCGCTTGTTGATCGCTTACGCCGGGCGGAACGTGCACCAGCCGGTCGGCGGGCACCGCCGCATACTCGGCGCAGGAGCCCAGGATGCTGGTCCAGGCTACGTGGTCTCCGGGCTTCAGGGATTTCACGTCAGAGCCAACCGCCGTGATCACGCCTGCGCCTTCTTGTCCGGGCACGAAGGGAAGCGGAACTTTGTATCTGCCCTCGCGCTGGTACACATCGATGAAGTTCACGCCGGAAGCTGCGATCTTGACCACGGCTTCATGGGGCTTGGGTTGCGGGACGGGCAATTCCGCCAGTTGCAGAACTTCGGGACCACCGGTTTGCTTGATCTGGATGGCTTTCATGTTTGAGTTCGATGGCTTTCGCGCTGCGTGAGATTCGGAATAGGACTACGATTCGCCAGGCCGGGAGCCTTCCGACACAAAAGCTGTGCATCCACAGAATGGTTGCAGCGGTCGGGGTCGCTGAAGTAATATTCCCGCCTGTTCCCAAAGTAACTCGGACCAACCAAGTTGCGGATTGACCCATCAAAACTGGGATAGTAGCATTGAGTCTTCCATGAAAGCCGGGGTTGATCGCGGTAAGTCATAGAGAAACATGAGGATTCTGAAACTCTATCTTCTGATCGCGCCTGTGTTTGCCCTGGTTTTGGGCAGCATCGCGTGTCAGACGGCACAGCGGCCCGTCACCCTGTTGCCTCCCGGAACCGCCACCGCGCCAAATTTGAGCGCCACTCCTGCACCCGCTCCTCAGTCCCAGCCCGATGCCAAGACCGTTCCCGCTCCTGCAACCCAGATTGAAGCTAAGGCAGACCCTGTCGCTGAGTTGATTGTGCAGGTCGAGAAGGAATATCAAATTGGTCAGGACAACTACAAAGCGGGGCACCTCGAAGCGGCGAAAGAGAACTTCGATCGGGCTTTTAATTTACTGTTGGGGAGCTCATTGGACGTCCGCGCCGACCAACGCCTGCAGCAGGAATTTGACCGCGTTCTGGATGGCGTAAACGGCCTGGAGCTGCAAGCCTTGCAAGAAGGCGACGGCTTCACCGAACAAAAGTCAGAACCGGCTCCCATCGACGAAGCGAACGAAGTTACCTACTCGGTGGACCCGAATCTTAAAGCCAAGGCCGAGGCTGAAATCAAGGATACGCATTCCGATCTGCCTCTGATGATGACGGATCCCGTGGCCGGCTACATCAGCTACTTCTCGACTCGCGGACGTGGAACTCTCGAGCGCGCACTTGCCCGTAGCGGCCGTTATGACGAAATGATCCGGAGGATCCTGAAGGAAGAAGGTGTTCCTCAGGACTTGATCTACCTGGCACAGGCCGAATCCGGATTCCATCCGCTCGCCCTTTCTCGCGCCGGAGCTCGTGGGATGTGGCAATTCATGGCCAGCCGCGCGTCCGGTTATGGATTGGAGCGCGATTGGTGGGTGGACGATCGCCAGGATCCCGAAAAATCCACGCGAGCAGCTGCACACCACCTGAAAGATCTCTATAGCGAATTCGGCGATTGGTATTTGGCCATGGCCGCCTACAACTCCGGCCCGGGCACGGTCCAGAACGCGGTGAAGCGCACTGGCTACGCGGATTATTGGCAGCTCTACAAGCGAAACGTATTGCCCAAGGAAACGCGGAATTACGTGCCCATTATCCTGGCCGTGACCATTATGGCCAAGAACCCGGGGCAATACGGGTTGGACAAAGTAGTTACAGAGAAGCCGGTCCCGTATGACTCGGTGAAAATTGATTATCCTGTCGACCTGCGCCTGGTAGCGGAATGCGTCGATACCTCCGCGAGCACGATGCAGGACTTGAATCCAAGCTTGTTGCGCCTGACCACGCCCAAGGATCGCGAGTTCGAACTGCACCTCCCGGTTGGCACCAAGGATCGCTACCTCACTGCGATTACCGCCATTCCGCCGGACATGCGCGTGTGGTGGCGCTATCACAAAGTCGCGCCGGGCGATACTTTATCGTCGGTTGCCCGCTCGTTTCACACTACCCCGAGAGCAATCGTTCAGGCGAATAACCTCGACGGAGATGAAAACCTGCGGGCGGAAAGCGAACTCATCATCCCGGTTGCTCCGGGCAAGCATCCCTCCGACGAACTGGCCAGCTATTCACGCCGCGCCACGACCTACAAGGTTCGCAAGGGAGACACGGTTGAGACCGTGGCCGACAATTTCGGGGTGCCGCCGGCCATGGTTCGTCGCTGGAATCATCTGAAAGGCGACAGCGTACGGGGCCGGCGTGTTTTGTATATCCATTTGCCGGTGGCGCCGGATGCCGCCGAAAGCCAGCGGGCAGTTGCATCTAAGTCGAAACCCAAGAAGAAGTTACAAGCGGATGTTTCCAAGAGCGTGGTGCACCACAAGGTCCAGCCCGGCGAAACTCTCTATTCGATTGCCAAGTCCCACAACGTTACAGTCGACGATTTAAAAGAGAACAACGGGAACCTCGCGAACCTCAGGCCGGGGATGATATTGGTCATCGCCAATCCCAGTCGATAGTCTGCCTGCTTCCGGATTTTATCTAGATCTAACGCCGCATCTAAAGCGGAATATTCTTTTCGCGTGATCCCGGGCAGAACTGGAAACAGAAACTCAACTTCGGTGTAATATGCATGGGCAGGAGGGCGTCAACGAGTTTTTCGTCACTGCAACGCGAAAAACCACTGTGCTATAATCGCGGCCCGTTCAGTCTGTTAAAAAACTTTCGGTAGTCTTTTTAATTCTTGACGCATGCATTGCGGAGAAAATTCCAGGAGGAGAAATGAACGTTCACGAAACCCTCTACCTACGAGACGACGAAATGGATGAGTTTGGCGACAGCGGCGCCTATGGCGAATCGCTGGAAGAAGATTACGAAGAAGAAGAGGAAGAAGAGGAAGCGGAACTGCCGGGTGTGACCGACTCAGAAGCAGGAGTGGAAATGCCAATACCTGCCCCGCCGGTGCCCGCTGGTGGCGGCGGTGGCGGCTCGTCCAAACCGGCTGCGAAAAAGGCTGCTCCTAAGAAGGTTGCCCCCAAGAAGGCCGCTCCTAAGAAGGCCGCGAAGAAGAAAGCACCGAAGAAGGCGGCAAAGAAGAAGCCGGCCCGCAAAGTTGCGAAGAAGAAAGCCGCTAAGAAAAAACCGGCGAAGAAAGCGAAGAAGAAGGCTGGCAAGAAATCGGCGCGCCGTCGTCGCTGACTTCGAGTTCAAGAATTACGATTTGATATCAAGCCGCAGCTTTTTGCTGCGGCTTTCTTATTTAACTGGGTTTACTTGATCTATTCGTCAAACAATCGCCGAACCGCAGAGTTGCCTGGCGCTGCTACTACTTCTTCCGCTGCACCGCTTCCAGACACCTCCCGTAGAGCTCGAGCAGATGAGTTGCATAGTCTTCTGGTTTTGAGGCGGCGCCTGAGCCTTGAAAGCCTACGCCCGACGAACTCGTTCGGCCGTAGCCGGTCGTCATCGCGACAAATTTCATCAGGTCGAGGGCGATGTCTTCATTACGGCGTGAACCGGGTGTGCCGGCGGATGCTTCGTCCATGAATTCCTCCGTGGAAATACGAATGCTGGGTATTTCGTCGTCCATACTTCACAAAATGTGCCGCAGAAAAAATGATAGCAGAACGGGGAGGATCCAAGGGTATGCTCGAGGTCCGAGAAATATCTAAGTTTGCTCTGGCGGGCTCCTCCGCGTCCTCAGCGGTTTCTCAGCGCCCTCCGCGATTTAGGACTTTGCTTTTCCTGAAGTTTTATCCAAATCTTAAAACGCAGAGATCGCCGAGAAGAGCCGCAGAGTGCGCGGAGATTGCGATCGCTCGTGAGAAACGGGACCAGTGCCCTACGCCGTTCGGGACACTTCGCTCATCAGCGCAAGAAGGTTGTTTTCCGAGTTGCGAAAGAACGTCATCCAAAGATCATGATCAGGCATTCTTCCATTTCACGTCATCAGCCACAAAAGACACAAACGCACGGGAAGGCAGGAGGTCACGAAACTACACTGGACTCTCTCGCCTTAACTCGCCAATGTAATCGGCGACCCCTTAGGTCTCGATTCCCACATAGCAAACCCGGCCCACCAGGTAATTGCCTGCGTTTTTGTCTGCTTCGATGGGCATGATCTCGACCGGATACGCCTGGTTATGTGGACGCAAGACCAGGTTGTTCCCCGTTAATTCCACGTACTTGACGGTGGATGTGCCATCTTTGTTTACGGCATACATATTGGACTCGCCTTTGCGATAAGGCTTGAGCGAGTTGTAATGGCGGTCGATGAGAACGGTGGCTCCCGGCAGAAGGCGGGGATACATGCTCATGCCATCGCGACCATCCACCTGAATTACAACGAAACGCTCCCAGTCGTCGCGGTGCCCTTCCATCTCGGGACGAATGCTGTGCAGGAAGCTCTTCTTGAACTTGAGAATTTCCTTCACATTCATACTCATGATGAGAGGTTCGGTGGCGGCAATCGCGCCGTCGACCTGGAGAACGTTTTGAAACTCGTCCTCGCTCGGCGGCAAAATGCTGGCCCGTTTGTTGACTTCGTTCGGGTCAAGCAGATCGAGCACGGAGAGGTGCTGCACTCTCAATACTTTGTCCATGCCCTCGAGACTGAGGCCCCGCTTGCGGTTGAGGAAATTGGAGATGTGGGCTTGCTTGAACCCGGTTTGTTCGGCCAGGCGCAAACCTGTCAACCCTTCCTCTTCGATGCGGTGCCACAAGGTTTTCCGGAGATTTTCCTGCAGTACTTTAAATTTCATAAGCGAGAGTATACCATTGTTTATAGCGGATCGCTATTAATAACTGCAATCTAACATCTCAAAGGAAACGGCGTATCGGCGGAAGTCCCCGACATTTCCGGAGGAGTTTTCCACAGCCAAAATGCGCGCTTTTACAATAGCATTCTGATATTGTCATTGTTATCAGCAACATCTGTCAGAAAATAGTTCATCGTCAAGTTTCGATGTATCTTGACGTGGGAATTGTACGCTCTATTTTGAGTCAAGTACATAATCCCGTAAGAGAAACGGGCCCTGTGACCGAGCAATCGGCACAGGGCTTTTTTATTTGGGCGCGAGGCGTCAGCTTGTCGCCCGGAGTTCGATTAACGAGTTCAATGCCACGGAGGCAATCATGGAATTCGAAGGTTTGGAAATCGTCCGGATGGAACTTAAGTATTGCGAAAGATGTGGAGGCTTGTGGATGCGCACTTGGGGAACGG
>Ga0210403_10002121_pt1 | contig 18240 bp, 9 predicted proteins | sample IncBWC19MmetaG_FD_150863 | JGI IMG/M metagenome (GOLD analysis project Ga0210403, IMG submission 150863) | Forest soil microbial communities from Barre Woods Harvard Forest LTER site, Petersham, Massachusetts, United States - Inc-BW-C-19-M | ecosystem: Environmental > Terrestrial > Soil >... | reverse complement strand
CTCTGATATTCGATAAGGAACCTATTTTGAACGGCGCGGAAGCCGTGGACTCCTCTCCTCTTTTCGATCCCTGGCAAGGTCCCGGCGACGTTTATTTCAAAATTCGCAAGAACGCAATCGCACCGCGCCACTTCCTGGAATCGGGAGACCTGGGCACGATCGCCGTTCGTTTTGTCCTCATTCCCGTCGACGCGAATCGTACCCGCGTGAAAATCGACGCCATCTATCAAGAGACAGCCCACCGTATCTTTCACCCCTCCGATGGCACCGTCGAAAAAAGCGAAATGAAAGAGATCAAGGATCAGCTCGAAACTCTTCAGGAAGCCGCCGCACAGGCCGCCGACGCCAGGCGCCGCCAGACCAGCGCCGAACTCGTTCGCCAATCCGTGATTCGCCAGCGCGAAGACGAAACCGCCAGGATCGGTAATGCCCAGACCGCGCTAAAAGATCTCGAGCAGCAGGTCAACGCCCTGCACCACGAGCTCGAGCGCCGCGTCAAATCGCCCGGCGCCGACTTGAAAGCCGCGCCGTTCCAGTCCGCCGCCACTCTCAAAACCCTTTCCGCCTTCACCGACGTCGTGATTCTCATCGTCACTCCGCATTGGCTGGGAGTGGAAACACCCGACGGCCAGCGCGGATGGCTTCCCCAGGAACTTCTGGAGCAGTTACCTTGAACTTTCCTTCGTTTCGTTTTGCAAAAATTCTACTCTGCCTTGTTTGCCTTGCTTCCCTCGCCCGCGGAACTTCCGCTCAAGCGATTCCCTATGCCAGGAATTTCGCCACGCCTCGCCCTCAAGTCGAGCAAGCCTTGAAAGATCTGCAAGCGTATTCCGGCCAGAAACTTCCGGTGCTTGATGGCTTCGTCGCGCCACCCGACAAGCCTCTCGACCGCTATGAACGCGGCTTCTATCAGTTTTCGATCGAGCTGCTCCCCGGCGATTCCGGCGGCACCATCGTTCGCCTCTCCGCAAAAATCACCTCCTGGTATGCCGATCGCGACGTCTCCAAGTCCGGCTATCAAGTCTTGCCCTCCAACGGCCGCCTTGAACTCGATTTTCTCGATCGCCTCGAAGAAAAACTCACCGGTAAGCCCGTAACTTCCGCGTCTTCTGCTGGAAATTCTCCCCAGACGCCTCAACCGAAGCTCGATCTCTCCGGTGCCCGTACCGCCGCGACCATGGCCGCGCCGGTTCCGCAAGCCGTGCAGCAGCCCGACGAAATCGCCATGCTTCGCAATCAGCGTATCGCCGGCGAAAAGCGCGTTCAACAACTCACCGCCGAACTTCAGAATCTCCAGGAACTCCAGCACACCCAGGCCCACCCTAGAAATCTGGTCGTCGTCAGGAAATCCCGCACTCCCATTTACGCAAAGAACGCAGAGAGCTCACGCATCCTCTTCGAAGCCTCCGCCGACGATGAATTTGAATTCCTGGATGAAGAAGGGGAGTGGATTCACATCACCATCTCCGGCGATTCGCGCGGCTTCGTGCGCAAAAATTACGTCGAGCTGCCGGAAGGCCTCGCCGGCAGATTGCAATCCTCCGCGTCCGGTCCGGAAGAAAAATTCTCCGGGTTCCGCATCGAGCGCGAAGAAACCGGCGATTTTCCCGGGGGTTGGGCACCGCTCAAAGGCAAAAAGGTGAAAATCTTCACCGTGCAACTGCTCTCTCAAAATCCGAAAGAGACGGGGCCCACTGCCCGCCTCACCTACTGCCTCGCGCTATTTGAAAAGGGCCTCCGCGAAGGATCCGGCGCAAATCCGGCACCCGAAGGTGTGGTGGTAATCTTTGACGCAGCCGATGGTGGCATCGCCGCGGCAACTTCCGCAAACATCCAGAAACTCGCGTCAGGCGAACTGAAAGGCGAAGCCTTCTGGCAACAAGGCTATGTCGATCCCCCCGACGCGTTCACTCCCACTCCCAAAAAGTAATCGCCGCACCACTCTGTGATCTCTGTGCTCTTCCTGTGCGCCCTCTGTGTTAAAGCTTTTGACTTTTGACTTTTGACTTTTCTATTTTCTCTTCTCTATTTCAACGCTCGCGTCGACTCCCTCACCACCAGCTCCGCCGGAATTTTTTTTCGCACCACCGGTACGTCCTGCTTCTCGTCCATCGCCTTAATTGCGTCCAGCACCATTCCCGCGCTCAGGCTGCCCATCGCTTCCATCGGCTGGCGCACCGTCGTCAGCGAAGGCACCGATAAACTCGCCTGCGCCACGTCATCAAATCCGATCACCGAACAATCCTCCGGCACTCGCAATCCCTTTTTCTTCAGCGCGCGCAGCGCCCCCAAAGCAGTCACATCGTCATAAGCCATCAGTGCCGTGAACGGTTTCCCCTGGCGCAGCAATTCCCCCGTCAACTGCGCCCCGGCCTCAAAGCTCGAGTTCGGATCCAGCGATTCCGGCAATTCCAGAATCTTTTTGGAATCCAGATGCAATCCAGCCGACTGCGCAAACGCGCGAATTCCCTTCCATCGTTGCCTGCTGCTTGAAAGCGCCTTCGGCCCGCGCAAAAAGGCAATGTCCCGGTGCCCCATCCGGTAAAGATGCTCCAGCGCCATACCCGCGCCACTTTCATTGTCCACGGAGACCGTGCTCACCGAATGATTCTCAAAACTTCGTCCCGCGATCACGGTCGGCACCTGGCACTCCGTCAGGTCCGCCAGCAGCTTGATGTCTGTCACCAGCCAGTTCGCGATTACCACCAGCCCTTCCACTCTCCGGTCCAGCAGCATTTCCAGGTACCGTTCGAACCGGTGCGGCTCGTTGTGCGCATCAGCCAACAGCGAAAGGTAGCTCGCCTGATAGAGCGCATTCTCCAGCCCGCGCAAGATCGGCGTGCAAAAAGGGTCCGTAATGTCGATCACCATCACCCCGACGATGTTCGACCGTTGGCTCCGCAGCGACCTCGCCAGCGGGTTCGGCCGGTACCCCATCCGCTTCGCCGTGGTCTCGATTCTTCCTTTCGTGTCCGCTGGAATGTATCGCGACAACGGCGCGCCATTCAGTACGATCGAAACGGTGGAAGCCGAGTAGCCGCACTCCCGCGCCACGTCGCGAATCGTGACGACCCCCGTTCTCCCCATCGGCTGCTCCTCACTTTGGCGCTGGATACGTGTAACGCAAATTCCCCGGCAGGCGATCCGATCGCGAGCGCGTGTTGTACTCGAATTGATACTTCAGGTGTTCATCGTCCAGCGGATACTCTTTCCCGGCCTCGTAGGGATAGGAAACCAGCCCATGCTTCGGCAAAGGCTCCACCGTGAACGCATACGCGGCATAAAAATCGAAGTCCTTCTCGAATCCATTCGCGTAGAAAAAGTAATCGCGCGTCCATCCGGCGGGAAGTTTCGGCAAACTTGCTGGATCAAACTCCAGCTCAACGCCCTCGCCCGATCCAAACACCGCAAATTGATCGTCCGCCGCGCCCAGCAAATTCTTCACGTCTCCGTACCGCGTGTAGTTTCCCGCTGCGCGCGCATACGGCCCCGTCGGGCTTCGGTGCGAGTACGAGTACACCGTGTCGCTGGCCGGTTGCAGGCGAATTTCTTTCGGATAGCCCAGGAAAGCGAGTGAAGCCGCGGCCAAAGGCACCTCTTCCACATAGATGCCTTCGATCGGTGGCGTCTGATCAATTCGCACAGCATCCCAATATATTTTCAAGTTCGACACGATTCGAATGCGCCGTGTCCCAGCAGGAATTTTCCCCGTCAAGTCCGTCACCATCGTCCGCGCCAGCCCCGCCGGAAATCCCATGTCCTCCACTACGCGTTTCCAATTTCCCTGCGCGTCCTTCGCCTCCACGTAAGGCGCAATCACTTTGATTCCCGCCTGGTCCGCCGCGTACATCGAAGTCGCCGTGAAATAATCCGTATACCCGTCCAACAACAGCCGCAGCGGTTTCCCCGCGTCCCAGGCGCCCAAATCCAACTCGATCCAGTGCAATTTCGCAAATCCCGCAAACGGCAATCCTTCGAATTCCGTCACATACTTCCGATCGCGCTTCGCCAGCAGCGGCAATACATTCTTTCCCCTGTCGACCCACGCGCCCGCCGGAACCCGCGCATTTTGCGTGGCAATCACGCGAGACTCCGGAAACGGCGGCGCGCTCACGAACCGCTCGTTCGGATTCACTTCCACACTCGTCGGATGATCCACCGCGACCAGCCGCACTTGGTCCAGGTAAACCGTCTCCTCCATCGGCTCCATGAACCGGAAACTCAGCCGCCCATTTTTTTCGTGCACGCTCTTCGCCGCAACTTTCAAATACTCATCCGGGTCCGGCACGTCCCGCTCTCCCGGCGCCACCCAGTGCCCCACCACTCCCGGTCCGATCATGTCCGCAATAAATTCGTATTCCCGTCCGTTCCACGAAAACAAAATCGGACACGAACTTCCTCTTCGGTCAAGTTCTCCAATCGCCTGCGTTTTTCCGGCAGCCAGATTTATTTCATCCTGCGGCACACCCGTCGGCCACAGGAGTCGCACCACGTCCGTCGACTTTTCCTTCCCAAGCCCCGCAAGCAGCCCCGGACCATTCTGGCCCAGATAACCGGAAGCCCCGGCGATTTCCCACTTCTGGTAAAGCCCGCCGGCAAAAATCTCCAGTTTCGTCCCAATGTTGCTCTTGTTGTCGTTCAGCGCCTTCAGGTCAATCTGCATCCAGTGGTTCTTGTTCGCTCCTACGTTTTCCAACACCAGCGTCTCGTCACTTGCCTGCGTCACCACAAAATCCGGGCTCCCATCGTTCTTCAAATCGGCTACAGCAAGCGTGCGCGGCTCCTTCAGCTTCACCCCATCGAGATGCACATTCTTCGTCACATCGGACCATCCAGCGTCTCCAAGATTTCGCAGCACACGAATCTCTCCGCCGTTTGCGCCCTCTCCCACCGCCGCAAGATCCAGCCAACCGTCGTTGTCGTAGTCCACCCACGCAATTCCCCAGCCCTGCTTCCACCCAAAATCCGGCAGCGCCACGCGTTCCAGCCGCTTCCCCTCCAAATTTCGCCACAACGAAATTCCCGGCGCGCCCGCGTGCGTAAACGCCAAATCCATCCACCCATCCTTGTTGAAATCGAACGCCACCACGCCCACCGCCGGCGGCAATTTTTGTTTCGCAAAATCAATTGCCGGCAATTCCGCAAACTTTCCTTCGCGCGGATTCAGATACACATCCGCACCGCGCTCACCCCCGGCGAGTACCAGGTCGATCGCCCTGTCATTGTTAAAATCCGTGCTGACCGCGCCGCCGCCGGTTGCCGCCACGCCCAGTCCGGTTTCCTCCGAAACATCCGTAAACGTCGAATTCCCGTTGTTCCGCCACAAAACATTGCGCGCTTTCTTTCCTTCCGCGTCCTGAGCGGCAAACGTCAAATACAAATCCAAATCTCCATCATGGTCGTAATCCACAAACGTCGGCGAAACACATCCGGCTTGGCGGTGAATCCCAACTTTCTCCGTCACATCAACAAATTTCCCGCCGCCTTCGTTGTGAAACAGGCGCACTCCCCCCGCTTCGCAAACCGCCAGGTCCGTCTTCCCATCGTTGTCAAAATCCCCCGCCGCGCAGCCAAATCCTGCACCAACTCCGCCAAGCCCCGCCTTCGCCGTTACATCCTCAAATCGACCGCCACCCAGGTTGCGCAAAAGTTGGCTCTTTCCGTTCCCCGCCCCCACCAGAAACAGATCCGCTCTTCCGTCTCCGTCAAAATCCAGAAAACACGCCCCGTTCTTACCTGTGGCATCCCCCGAACTCTTCCCTGCAACGTTGATCAGCTTTTGCAGCGGCGCAACCTCATAACGAATGGCAATCTCCGCCGGAACGCTGGTCTCCCCACCCGCCACAAACTCCGCCAGCGAGAATTTCCCCTGATCTCCGTAACCCGCCCCAAACGGAATTCCCAGATGGTCCGCCGTAATTTTCTGAAACCTCTTCATTCCTTCGCGCGCCGCATCGGTCTCGCCCTTCCGCTGATAAGCCCTCGCCAGCCCGAACTGCGCCGAAGCGTGATACGGCGCAAGTTTCAGCGCCTTCTGGAACGCCGGAATCGCCCGGTCATATTGCTGGAGCTGGGAATTCAAGTAGCCTTCGAAATAAAATGCGTCCGGCTCTTCCGGCGCAATCTTCTCCACATGCTGGAACGCCGCAATCGCTTTCGCCGGCTCCCCCGCGTCCTTGTACACCAGCCCCAGGTTGTACCAGGCATACGGATTGTCGGGTAATTTCGCCGCCGCTTCTTCCAGCGCCGCGCGCGCCTGCTCCATCTTCTGCTGCGCAAGCAAAGCAATCCCCAGATTCATTCTCGCAACCGCAAACCCTGGGTCCGCCGCCAGCGCCTGCTCAAAATATTTCTGCCCATCCGCCGCCTTCCCTTGATTCAGGTGCGCCACACCCAACGTATTCAGCCGCAGCGCATCTCCTGCCGGAGCCTGCTTCTGGGCCCCAACCGTCGTGCGCGCATTCAAGCGCGCCGCCTCATCCGTTCGGCGTGACGCGAACACAACCAATCCAGGCAGCAGCAACAGCGCTGCCCCCAGTATCAAATACAGACGCCGAGAGCCAAAGTGCCTAACTTTCATTTAGGGATATTCCTTCCAGATGCGCCACCCGCGAAGAACCTTCATCCGCTTTTCGTTCCGTTCGATTGTCTTGGCTGCCAACCCTATCGTCAACCGATTTTATAGCGGCTTTCCGCCCACTTCTCAAACCCGCCTTGACCAATCCGCATCAGGCCGCTACCTTTCTTCCGTCCGTCATGGCCCACCTTTTTTACTACACCATCGCCGAAACTCTCGAAAAATTCCGCCGCAAGCAAATCACTCCCCTCGAACTCATCGCCGCCCACCTCGATCGAATCCAGGAAATTCAACCCCAACTCAATCCCTTCGTGCACATCGACGCCGAATCCGCCCGTGCCCGCGCCCGTGACTCCGAGTCCCGAATTGCCCGCGGAGAAACCCTTCGCCCGCTCGAAGGAATTCCTCTCACCGTAAAATCCTGTCTCGATGTAGCCGGCTGGCCCTGTCCGGCAGGATCTCTCCTCCGCAAAGATTACATTCCCTCCGCCAACGCCACTCTCGTCTCGCGCCTCGAAGACGCTGGCGCAATTCTCCTCGGCAACACCAACACGCCCGAATTCCTGATGGCCTACGAAACCGACAACCGGCTGACCGGTAAAACGTCCAACCCATGGAATCCCGCATATTCCGCAGGCGGCTCCAGCGGTGGCGAAGCCGCCGCGATCGCCTCTGGGTGCTCAATGGGCGGAGTCGGCAGCGACGGCGGCGGCTCCATCCGCACACCCGCGCATTTCTGCGGCATCTGCGGACTCAAGCCCACGCCCGGCCGCATTCCCGCCACTGGCCACTTCCCTCCGGGCGCCGGCGCCTTCGCTTGGATCGGCGTCGTCGGACCCATGGCACGCACTGTGGCCGACCTGCGTGCGCTCTTCGCAATATTGGCTGGCCCCGATCCTGGCGACGCCCTCTCCGCGCCAATTCCCGTGCGCGAAATTATCCCAACCAATCTTCGCGGCCTCCGCATTGGCATTCTGGAAAACCCTGAACTCGGCCGCCCCACGCCGGAAACTCTCTCCACACTGCGCCGCGCCACACAATTCCTGTGCGACCTCAATTACCGCGTTGAACCCTTCAAGTTGGAAAAATTGGATCAGGCACTCGATCTCTGGTGGTTTTTCTTCGGTCCGGTAGTCGCCGATCTCTTTCGCCAATCCAATAGCGGGAAAGAATCCCAGCTCAGTCCGATGTTCCTGGAGTATCTCGAAGCAACGCAGGCCGAGACGAAAGTCACGCTCGACTCCTTCCAGAAAGCGTGCGTGGACCGCGACCTCGTCCGCGCCTCTCTCCTCCGTCAACTCCGCGACGTCCCGATTCTTCTCTCAGTGGTTTCCACTGCCCCGGCCTTCAAACACGGCGCGGGGAACTATCGGCCCGGCGATCCACACAATTACCGCGACACCATGCGCTTCTCCCAGTGGCTCAATCTAGCCGGCTTCCCCGGCCTCTCTCTTCCCATGGGCCAATCGCCCGAAGGCCTCCCCATCAACATCCAATTAATCGCCCGCCCCCACGAGGAAGAACTCCTTCTAAGTGTCGCCGCGCAACTCGAACAAGCCCGTGGCCCCTGGCAACCTCCACCCCTCTGATCTACTTCCTGCTTTCTCTGTGGCCCTTTGTGAACTCTGCGTTGAACTCTTCTCTTCCTCTTAATTCTTCCCCTGAGTCAATTCCGGACTCGAAATCGCCTTATCGCTCCACTTTTCCCGGTCCTTATCCAAATCCGCATCCATCAATTTCTTCGCAGTCGCAAATTCCGCCCGCGCCTCTTCTTTACGTCCCAATTTCAGCAGCAACTGCCCGCGCAAGTAATGCGCCTTGTCGCTTTCTGGCACCACCTTCAGCGTCTCCCCAACGGCTTTCAGCCCCTCTTCATACTTCCCTTGCTTCTGATAAATCTTAGCCAACCCAAACCAAGCCCCCGGCCGACGCGCGCCACGCTTTAACGCCTCCCTGTAAGCCTGCACTGCCTGCTCATCCCGCTGTTCCTGTGCATAAATCTTCGCCAGTTGGTAATAATCGTCCGCCAAATCCGGATCGACCCGGCTGTCCTTCAGAAATTCCTGTTCCGCTTTTCCGGCGTCCCCTGTCTCCACAAAAGCGATCCCCAAATTAAAATGCAAAAATGGCAAATCAGGGCTGGCTTCCTCCGCCTTCCGCAATTCCGCAAACGCCGCGTCATACTCCTGGTGCTGCAGATACGCCTTCCCCATGATCAGATGAAACTCCGGCGTCCCCTCTCCCACCTCCAGCATCCGCTTCATGGCGCGGTCATCCAGCTCTTTCTTCCCTGCCTTGTTCGCGGCGATTCCCAGCACATAGAGATACATCACGTCGCTCGAACGCTCTTGCCAAAGCGGCTCCAGCGTCTCCGCCGCCTCTCCAAATCGATCCGTAAACACCTGGCACATTCCCAACAAATAGCGCGCCTGCGCCGATCGCGGATCATCGCGCAACACCGACTGCAACGGCGCGATCGCATCCGCGTAATTCCCCCGTCGGAACTCCACCAACCCGATGTCCAGCCGCGCACCCGTCATCTTGGGCGACAACTTTTCCGCCTTCTTGAGATTCTTCAGCGCTTCGTCCCAGTTCTTGCGGCGCATCTCGATCACACCCAGATTTGCATACGCAGCCCCCGCGTTCGGGTCCGCGGCCAACACCTTTCGAAACGCTTTCTCCGCCGAATCCAGATCGCCGCCCTGCAGCGCCTCCTGTCCTTTCGCGAACCAGGCCTTCGCGTCGTTCACCGGCGTTCCAGCCTGAGCGAAAGTCTTCGTGAACGGAAATTCTCGCTGTGAGCCGAACAAGCAACCACCAGCAATTCCCGCCAGCAGCAGCGCAAGAATCGTCCGAATTGTCAGAAATCGCCTCATCGCACTACAGTCTCCGCCATTCTCCCGCCCGCATTCAACCATCAGAACGCATCCGCGTGCGAAACCTGCCTTTGGCCCCAGCCCATTTTATCCTTGACACGCGCGCTTACTTCCTTTATTAATCCGATTTAATAGATTGTTTGCGGGTGCTTTGCGGTCTGGTCGAGGACCGGGGGTTTTCTTGAAGAGTGGTTGTTTCCTGCGCCGCGTGCCGTCGTCCCGCGCCAGCATACGCGCGTTCGTTCTCCCCCTCTTTCCCGATTTCTTGAATGTTCAATCCTGTGGAGGTCGCATCGTGAAGAGCCACCGTTTTGCCTCAAAATTGTCTCGCTGCCCGTTTCTTTCCTCCGCGCTCGTTCTGTTGGCTCTCCTCCTTCTCCCCGCCCTGGCCGGAGCGCAAACCAACGGCCTCATCAGCGGCACGGTCGCCGACAGGTCTGGCGCCGCTGTCGTCGGCGCAAAAGTCGTCATTGCCAGCACAGGTGGCAATCTCACGCGCACCACCGAAACCAACGGAGATGGCGTCTACGTCGCTTCCGCCCTGCCTTCGGGAACATACAACATCACCGTCTCGGCGAAAGGCTTCCAGAAATTCGAAGCCAAAGGCTTCGTCCTCGAGGTTGCTCAAAAAGCGCGCCTCGATGTCGCTCTCACCGTCGGCGCCATCACCGAAGAAGTCCTCGTCTCCGGCGAAAATGTCGCCCAGGTCGACACCCAATCCTCCGAAATCGGCAGCACCATCACCGGCAAGCAAGTCCAGGAACTCGAGCTCAACGGCCGCAACTTCACTCAACTCGTCACGCTCGTTCCCGGCGTCGTCAGCCAGACCGGCCAGGACGAAGGCACCGTCGGCATCGCGGGCAACACCATGTACAGCATCAATGGCGGCCGCGGCCAGTACAACAACTGGGAAATCGACGGCGGGGACAACATGGACAACGGCTCCAACAACAGCATCAATGTCTATCCCAACCTCGAAGCCATCTCCGAGTTCAAAGTCCTCACCTCCAATTATGGCGCGCAATACGGCAAGAACGGCTCCGGCACCGTCGAAGTCGAAACCAAATCCGGCACCAACCAGTTCCATGGCAGCGCCTTTTACTACGGCCGTAACGATTTTTTCAACGCTAACTCCTGGCAGGATAATGGGACCGGTGTTCCCCGCCCTGCCTACAAAAAGCATGACTGGGGTTACACTGTCGGCGGCCCGGTCTACATCCCTCACCTCTACAACAACGAAAAAAAGAAAACCTTCTTCTTCTGGTCCCAGGAATGGCGGCGGGAAATCGTGCCCGGGCAAAATATCGCTCAGGCGGTTCCCTCTACGGCTGAACGCCAAGGCAATTTCAACGACGTTTGCCCCGTCTACGGTGGGAGTGGCTCCGCTTTCAATCAATCTGTTTATGCGCAATGTCCCTACCAATCGATCTACGCCTCGGGACCTAATGTAGGAATGGCCCAGCCTTTCGTGAACAATACCCTTCCCACCCCATTCTCATCCACCGCTGCGGCACTCCTGACGCTTATCCCGGCGGCCAACAATTTCAGCGGAATTGGTGGAACATATCCAAGTGGCCAGGGTGTTGGGACGAACATTCCCGTTTATGTTGCCAACCCCAGCCTCCCCACCCACTGGCGCGAGGAATTGATCCGCGTGGATCACAACCTAACCGACAACCAGCGCCTCACCTTCCGCTACATTCATGACACCTGGGGCACCGTCAACCAGGGGCCTCTCTGGGGCCAATACAACAACACCTTCGACAACACCAACACGAATTTCGTAGGCCCGACCACCAGCTTCGTCGCGCGCCTCACTTCCAATTTGTCGCCTTCTCTGCTCAATGAATTCGTCGCCAGCTACACCGATGACCACATCTTCCTCAGCACCTTGAACAGCGGCATCAACCTGCCTCAAGGCGGGATTGATCTCGCTCCCCTGTTCGCCAACGGCCTGCAAGGCAAGATTCCCGCTTTTGCCGTAGGCAACGCCAATACCGATCCCAACAACCCCAATGGCAGCCAGATTTACGGGTCCGGCGGCTTCAATGTGGACACCGGCTACTTTCCCTGGAAAAACGCCAACCCCACCTATACCTACCGCGACACCGTGACCAAGATCATCCGCACTCACACTTTGTTCTTCGGCGCCTACTTTGCCGCGGCTCAGAAAAATCAATCCGCTTCCTTCGATCAGCAGGGCCAGCTATCTTTTACGTTCAACAACCCCGTCTCCTCGAACAACCCCTTCGCTGACCTGCTTCTCGGCAACATCCAGCAATACACTCAAAACGCCACCCAACTTTATTTCTACGACCGTTACAAGATTCTTGAACCCTTTTTCCAGGACGATTGGCGCGTCACCAAGAAACTCACTCTAAACCTCGGCCTGCGCTGGAGTATTTACGGCCGCTATCAGGAGAAACACAACAAGGAATTTGGTTTTTCTACCGCGGCCTACAACGCTAACGCTGCTCCGCCCTTCTTCCCGTTTAGCGACCCCGCCAATAGTAACCTTCTCAACATTGGTTCGGGCCAATCTCTCTTCAACGGATTCGTTCAGTGCGGAGAATCGCATCCCACCATCCCCGGTGTTTCTCCGGGGACTACTGGCTGCCTTCACAATAAGTACATGAATCCGGGCCCGCGCCTCGGTTTTGCCTACGATCCATTTGGCGACGGCAAGTGGGCTATCCGCGGCGGCTACGGCATCTTCTTTGAACACATGAATGGCAACGAAGCAAACGCAGAACTATTGCAGCAGAGTGCCTCGCCCCTGGCCCCCAACGGTACTGTCCCCAATATCGTTGGTTATGCGAATGTCGCGCAGCCTCTCGGGCCGCCGAGTCCGCTCACTCCCATCTCCATCCCCGACAAGATTCTCTGGCCTTACATGCAGCAGTGGAATCTCGGTGTGGAGCATGAACTTCCCGGCAATGTGCTTTTGTCCGTTGCCTACGTCGGAAGCAAAGGCACCCATCTCACGCGCCAGTTCGACCTGAACCAACTTACCCCTGTCCCGGCTAACGCGAACCCCTACGTGCTAGACAAATTGGGTGCAATCGCCGACAAAGGGGTAAACCCCGTCCATCCGGCCGGTGATTGCAATGATTTTACGTTTTTCAATGACACCACCAATCCGATGAATCCCCAGAATGGCCTGCCGACTTCCGCCGTAATCTCGGGCACCCAGGGCACCAGCCCAGTCACCGTAACCGACCAGCATGTCCTGCAGAACCTGTTTGTCGCCTGCAACCAAGGCGCCAACAACTATTTCCGCAAATTCCAGGGTCTTGGCAGCATCACGCGCGTCGAACCCTCCGCCAATTCCATCTATAATTCGCTCCAGATTTCCATCCGCCGCAGTGTGGGAGCCCTCACACTAAGTGCCAGCTACACCTTCAGCCATTCCATCGACGATTCTTCCGATCGCGGTGATGCCCTGTTCGTGGACCCCACCAATCCCGGCCTCAGCCGGGGCAGCTCCAACTTCGACATCCGCCATGCCTTCACTCTGAGCTATGTTTATGCCCTACCCATCTTTAAGGCCCCCGGCATGACGCATACCTTGCTCGGCGGCTGGCAGGTTTCCGGCATCACCACGGCCCTCTCGGGCTCTCCATTTACTGTCTCCACCGGCGGTACTACTTTCGCGGACAACGCGGGTCTAGCCAGTGGTATTGGTAATTCCGTGCAGTCCTTCACTTCGCTCGTCGCCAATCCCAATTCCGTGACACAAGCCCAGCGCGACGCTTATGCCGGAATCTTCGGCGTCCTCGGTTACAATCCCGATGCTTTTGCCCAACCGGTCGGGCTGACGGTCGGCACCTTTGGCCGCAACCAGCTCAACCTTCCGGGACGCCTGAACTTCGACTTTGGCCTCTTCAAGAGTTTCCCGATCAAGGAACGATATGCTTTCGAATTCCGCTGGGAAAACTTCAATGTCTTCAATCACACGCAACTTGACGCCATAGGCGGTAATTTCTCCAACTCGGGGACCGGCGCCATCGCGTCGGTCGGTTGTTACAGTTGTAACAGCCAGGCCCTGCTGTTCACCGCTGCGCACAACCCGCGCATCATGCAATTCGGCTTGCGCTTCCAGTTCTGACAGTCGCTCCGCCTGTTTCCTAAAGCAGAAGAGCCCCACCTCACCGTGGGGCTCTTCCATTTCACCCGCTCAATTTTGAACTTCTTCCTTCCCCTCGCCTCGCCTATAATCCCCAGTCAACTACGGAAGCCACTCGCTTGCCCGAACCAGCCCCCAGCCCGGAACGCTATGCCCTCGCCGTCATCACCGACGACGACCAGCTTTTCCCCGAAATCCGCAAACACCTCGGCGCTCAATTCCGCACCAGCCTCGCGTCCACCGAGGACGAAATCAAATCTGTGCTGGAACTCCCTGACCTCCACGCCATCCTCTTTAATCTCGATTGCATCGGCGACGGCCCCGCCGACGGCCTCGACGTCCTCTCCGAAATGCGCAAGATCCGCGACGACGTCGTCATCGTTGCCTTCACCCAGACCAACAGCCGCACCATTCCCCTCAAAGCCAGCCAGGCCGGCGCCGATGAATTTTTTCTGCATCCATTGAATTACGCAGAGCTGCAGATCGTCCTCTCCCGCGCCATTGAAAAACGCGCCCTCGAACTCGAAGGCCGCCGCCTCCTCCAGCAGTTCGAAAGCAAAGCCGCCTTCCACGGTCTGGTCGGCGGCAGCGCAGCCATGCAGAAGGTCTATCAAGCCGTCGAAGCCGTCGCCGGTACCGGCGCCTCCGTTGTTCTTCGCGGCGAAAGCGGAGTAGGCAAGGAACTCGTCGCGCAAGCCATCGTCCAATGCGGCGACCGCGCAGATCATCCCTTCGTCTGTCTCAACTGCTCCGCACTACCCGAAACCCTGATGGAGTCCGAACTCTTCGGCTACGAAAAAGGCGCTTTCACTGGAGCGGATTCCGCCAAGCCCGGCATGGTCGAGTCCGCCCACACCGGCACGCTTTTTCTCGACGAAATCACTACCCTCAACCCCAACCTGCAAAGCAAACTCTTGCGCGTTCTCCAGGAACGCTCCGTTCAGCGCCTCGGCAGCCGCGTGACTCGCAAAATCGATTTTCGTTTAATAACCGCCACCAACGAAGACCTCGAAGACTCCGTCCGCAAGGGCCGCTTTCGTGAAGACCTCTACTTCCGCATTAACGTAGTGCCCATCATCATCCCCCCACTACGAGAGCGCGACGGCGACCTACCCTTGCTTGTCGACCATTTTCTGCGCGTCTATTCCGCAGCTGCGAAAAAGCCCATTAAGACTCTGCAACCCGAAGTTCTCGAAATCCTCGAGGACTACACCTGGCCGGGCAACGTCCGCGAACTCGAAAACGTCGTCCAACGACTAGTCGTAATGGTCCCCGGCCACGTCATTACTCCCGAACACTTACCCCAGCACCTGCTCCATCACAGCGCCAGCGGGCAGGAAGCCATCCTTATCCCCGAGCAGGGCGTGGATTTCGATGCCGAAATGGAAAAAATCGAAGTGGCCTATCTGAACGCCGCCTTGCGCCGCACCGGCGGCAAAAAGACCGCCGCCGCGCTACTCCTCCAGGTGGATCCCCAGCGCATGAAGTACCTCTGCCGCAAGCACCACCTCGACTAGAAAGGTTGATTTTTAACCCGATGACGGTTAATTTTTGACCCAACGGCGAATTTCTCACCCCTCTACCAACCCCCTGCCGTAGTACTTTGGTACTAAGTTCTTTCTTTTCTTTGCGCCTTCTTCCGCGTCCGCAAGTTCGCAACTTTGGCCAGTCACCTGCACTATCGGTCAGCGTCTGCGGGACAAAATCAAAAACTTTAAGGAGCTACCCAGCCATGTCTATCGAAAAGAAGAGCCTGATCAGCACCCTCAAAACCACCAAGAAAGCCAATGCCGTCAGTTCCACCACCGCCCCCGAAGCCATTCAAGTGACGAATCGTCGGCCGAAGATGGCCGTCACCAATCGTCGCCCCAAGATGGCCGTCACCAATCGCCGCCCAAAGATGGCAGTGACCAATCGCCGTCCGAAGCGCGCCTCCGAGCCCCGAGCATAGAATCACTCGTTAGTGAGCAAACTTTGCGAAAAAGGCTGCCTTCGGGCAGCCTTTTTCACTTTCGGACAAATCCGCCCCAAAATCTACCAGAGCTTGCGTCCCCAGAAATTCTTGACCTGTTCCGATACTAGACCTCCGACGCTTCGCCTCGCTCCGTAAACCCGGCCAACCCCTGTCATCCCCGGCCTCAATTTGGCCTCTGGGTTTTCCACCAGGATATCCACGGAATAGAACTGATGTGGTTTTCCCGCATTTTCTTGGTTCTCAGGTACTTGAGGTTCTAGAATTGGCCCCTCTACCGGTCGTGCCGTCACAAAATTCACCTTGCCGTCGATTCGGCCCATCAGCCCGTCCAATTGAATTTTCGCCGATTCTCCCAATCTCACTTTGTAGAGGTCATACTCTGAGATATAGATGCGTGCCCTCAACTCCGTCAGGTCCGCGATTTCCAGCAACTCACTTCCTGTTTTCAGATAGCTGCCGAGAAGGTCGTGCACCTTGGGCGTTACGATTGTTCCCGTAAGAGGGGCCTTCAATTCCAGAGCGCCGGTCATTTCGGATGACTGTCTGACCTGTTTCGACGACCTCTCCCTTTCCATCAACGCGTTGCCATAATCTCTGTATTGAACAGCGGCCTGCCTGGTCTGCGCGGAGGCCATCGCGAGTCTGGCATTCGCTTCATCAAGTCCTGATTCCAGCGACAGGTTGCTCAAGGTGGCCAGCGGACTTCCCTCCGACACGATCTGTCCTTCCCGAACGAAAATCTTGGTGATCGTCCCGGGAACATGTGCCCGCACCACTGCCTTGTTCACGGGTTCCAACACAAATTTACCGGCCACCGATTCTCTCCAAAACGGAGCAATCAGGAGCACGCCCAGGATCCCCACCGCCATCGCCGTATGTTTTGGTGTGAACCACGCGCGAATGAGATCCTTCTTATCCAAATAAAGGAATTTCATAAAGTTCACCAGTAAACGAATCCGTGATCGAAAAATGATGAGGGCAACCCCAATTTCTGGAATGAATCCCCACTCGGGGCTGAAATTTCGAACAAAATTTCCAGCAAAGCGGGCCAGGATATACAAAATGGAATAGCTGTACGCCCCCGAAATCAGCGAGTAGAGCACGTAGCCCACCCGCCTCCGCTTCGGGATGAACGGTACATCCACAGGCAGGCCCCATATTTGCTTCTTCACCCAAGCGGACGAGTAGGCGGTTGATTCTTCCTTGAGATTGGGAATTCCAACGAAATCGGCCAGCATGTAGTAGCCGTCGAGCTTCATCAAGGGATTCCAATTCAGGACCAGCGACATTATCCCGCACATCATCATGATGAAGTGTGCGCTATCGTGAATCAGCGTATCCGGTGGCGTCGCCCACCAGATCGGCGTTGCCAGCGCATACATGATCATCTCGGACCAGACGCCAGCAAAGGAGATGATCAGGCGTTGATAAAAAGTGCCGTGAACAAACCCTTCCGTCGTATCCGTATAGAAGGCGGGCAGGAGATACACCAACGCGAATCCCATTGCCGGCACACGACCACCGTAATGTTTGCACGCATGGGCGTGGGCGAATTCATGAACGCCGACCACGAACATTCCCAGCGTGTACATGTAGATGACGTCCACCCATGTTCGGTGTGTGAAAGTGTAAAAGTTATAGGTGTCCTGCCAGACCACCGGCCAATTGGCGATGGTAATCCCCACGCTTGTGCACACTCCAAGCAGGCACACGATCGTGAACCACGGCGTGTAAATGAATCGCGTTTGGTTATGCGCCCAAGTGATGAAGCGGTCGGGGTTGAACGCTGGAAAATCTACGTCAGAGAGGTCCGCCCAGATATTCTTCCCCTTCAGTACTTTCTTTCTTTCCTCCAAACTCATCTGCATCAACTGGATGTTCTTCTCTTGCGGCGTCTTGTACCAGAATTCGCTCGCCTCCAGGCCCGCGGCAAATTCCCTCACCGTGTTGGCGTCGTATTGGACGGCGTTTTGTTGCGAATAAAGCTCGGCGATTTCCTCGTAACTTCGCTTGCCGTCGAACAGCCGAACCAGTTCCCATTCGCTCTTCTCGAACGAGTACATTCCGAACACGCTTGGAACATAAATGCGAACCATGCACTTCCCGCCCTCATCGTGTTCCCGGAACGTCGTCCCGGGATCCAGGCGTGGAGTGCTCTCTGCAAGCTTCCGCGCCGGTATATCCGGCAGGGCCACTTGCAGTGCGCGCGTCAGGTTCATGGATTCTTCAGTGGGAGTTTTCCAGATGTGCCGACGCGGTCATCCCCGGACGCAGGGAACCCCGATCCCCTACCAACTCCACCAGCACCTCAAACGTTCCGCTCGATGGATCCACCACCGGGCTCACCTGTTTTACCTTCGCCATATGCTTTTCCGCCGGCGCGTCCGCGCAGGTCACTTCCACGGGCTGCCCGTTGCGCATTTTCCCGAAAAACTTTTCCGGCAACGTAAACCGCATCAGCAGCGGCGCCTCCGCCGTCACCCAGAACAGCCGCTCGCCCTTCGTCACATTCTGCCCCTCACGCACATACCGCCGCGCGATTAGCCCGTTAAACGGCGCAATCACCTTGGTCTTCTCCAGCTCCAGCTCCAGCGAATGTTCCTCTTCCTTGGCGGTATTCAGCGTCTCCGTCACCCTCAGGATGTCCCACTGGTCCGACTCCGCCTTGTACTTGGCATGCTCCAAC
>Ga0210403_10002120_pt1 | contig 18244 bp, 19 predicted proteins | sample IncBWC19MmetaG_FD_150863 | JGI IMG/M metagenome (GOLD analysis project Ga0210403, IMG submission 150863) | Forest soil microbial communities from Barre Woods Harvard Forest LTER site, Petersham, Massachusetts, United States - Inc-BW-C-19-M | ecosystem: Environmental > Terrestrial > Soil >... | reverse complement strand
GATGGGTGAACTGATCGGAGCCGAGCGAGAAGCGGCCGTCGGCATCCATCTGCCAGGTGAAGCGGAGGGGCAAGCGGCGCGGGATGGGAGCGTGCATGGGTTGCGATGGTTCCTTGATCGGGATGGGCGCCTCAACCGGCGGTGGAGCGATCACCTCTTCGGCTGCAGACGCAGGCCGCGTCGCCACCGGCGCAGGCTCCGCGTCCAGCGGCTCGGCAAACTCGTCGATCAGCGCGAACTCGGCCGGAGCCTCGTTCGATAGCGCCGGCTGTTCGTAAGTGGGCACGGGCATTTCGGCGGCCGGAGCCACCGGCCGAGCTGCTTCTTCGGCCGCCATCGTATCCGATTCGGCCGCTTCGGTGACGGGAGGCGGCGTGATCACGCCGACCAGGCCGAGTTCGGCGCCACTGCCCACGCGCTGCAGCACCATCTTGCCGCGCTCGATCCCGACCTCGGCGCGGCCATGGCTCAGCGCGTCTGTGCGCGCCTGCTCAAAGCCGGCCTCCGAGAGATGGCGAAAGCCGAGCAACGGACGCGCCGCCTCGCTCGCGCCGATCAAGAGACCGTCGCGCGCAAAGGCAGCAAGCGGCGTCTCCTGGCCTTCGACCAGGTGCTGCAGCCGCTCGACCAGCGGCAGGCTGCGCGGCAGTGTCTCGACCACATTGATCAAAATGCCGTGGCTGCCGTCGGGAAAATCGAGCCGCGCGCAGCCGCAGGTCATGAGCTGGCCTAGTTGCGCGCCGAATCCGCGCAGCCGCTCCAGCCGGGTCGCGCCGTCAAGCGGCAGGCGGTTGGCGAGCTGCACGACCTGGCGCCGGTGCGCGTCCGCCGGACCGAAGTTTTTCCTGGAAAGCTCGACGCTGTTGGCCGCGCCGAACACGCGGGCGCCGACCGGATTGGCCCAGAGCACATGCCGACCGTCGACCGACCACAGCCAAACCGGGCGCGCGCTCGTTGCATGGACAGCCAGCCGCCGATCGCCGAACGCCTGCAACTGGAATTCCGTTTTGGTCATATCGGCGTGTCGCTACCGGGGCTCGGGTTGGGCGAAAGGCGGCTGCCAGGTGAAGGCAGGCTTAACGAAGCATTAATATCGCCCGGCGGGAACAGCAGGTCCACCTTGGGGCAGCCAAAGCCGGGGTAAACCTTAATTCGTCGGCTCTGCCGAACCCTTCCGCTCCCTTTGCGTTGAGAAGATTCAAACCACCGCCACCAGGGGTTCACGACGTGGAACCGGCAGGGTTCTGCGTCACAGCCGCGATGTCGATTGCTGATATGATTCCCGCCGCGAATGGGTGGCGGGCCAGCGCCAGCCTTTGATGACGCGAAACGACAGGAGAGGGACCATGAGCATCAGCGAAGAAGTGCGGGATCGTTTCGAGATTCCAAAGGAGATGCGCTCCATGGCCGAAGCCAGCGTCGAACAGGCGCGCAAGACCTTTGAGAAAATCCTCGAGAGCGCCCAGGCGACCGCGGGCTCGATCGAAGAGCGCGGCGCCACCGTGCGCGCCGGCGCCAAGGACATCAGCGCCAAGGCGTTTTCCTATACCGAGAAGAACCTGGAGACCTCGCTCGACTATGCGCAGGCACTGGTGCACGCCAAGGATCTGCCCGAGGTGATGCGGCTGCATAGCGACTATGTCCAGGCGCAGATGCGCTCGCTCGCCGAGCAGGCGAGCGAGATGGGCCAGATCATGGGGAAGGCGGCGATGGAAGCTGCCAAGCCCAAGAGCTAAGCCCAAGAGCTAAGGCCAAGGCTTGACGAGGAAATTTCCCGCGTCGCGCCTCGGCGGCGCGGCTTGAGCACCGCAGCATCAGGACAAGCGCGTGCCTGCGCTTGTTCCTGGTATTTGGCATTGCAACAAATTACCGGTTGCATTGCACAAAATTGACATTATAGGTGTGTAGGCAAGTCAAGCCCGATGAGGGCATCCCCACTGTGTAGTTGACGTCGGCGTTCCCAGCCTTGTTGAGGCCGGGCGCGCCCAGGGGACCATTCCATTCCATTCCCACCTCCGCCGCGAAGGACACATGCCGATGACCAACGATCCATTCTCCGCCTCCGTAATTCCCTTTGAAGTTCCCGAGCAGATGCGTGCGTTCGCCGAGAAGGGCGTGTCGCAGGCCCGCGACAACTACGCCAAGTTCAAGGATGCCGCCGAGACTCACAACGGCACCATAGAGGCGGTGTTCACCTCTGCCAGCAAGGGCGCGAGCGCATACTCCGCCAAGCTGATGGAGTTCATGAAGGCCAACACCACTTCCGCGCTAGACTTCGCCCAGGAGCTGCTCGGCGTGAAGTCGCCCTCGGAAGCGCTCGAGCTCTGGACCACGCATACCCGCAAGCAGTTCGAGACCTTCACCGCGCAGGCCAAGGAGCTCACCGAGCTGTCGCAGAAGGTTGCGTCCGAGACCGTCGAGCCGATCAAGGCCAGCGCCTCCAAGTACTACAAGCCCGCCGCCTGATCGCCGGACTTTTGTTAGGGAGCGTGGCCCGGGCCGGTTGCCCGGGCTTTTGCTTTGAAGCAGTTTTTTTACCATTGAAAATGGCTGCTGTCGGGCGTCCCTGCGGCCTTGCCAAAGCGGGTCGTTGCACCTAGTTTCCGCCCCGTTCGGCGCCCCTTTTTGAGGGCGCGCCCGGGATGCAGTTGTAGCTCAGTTGGTTAGAGCGCCTGTCTGTGGAACAGGCGCTGCGGCGGTGGTTCCCACCCAACTGTACCAAACAAATCAAACGTTTAAAGAAAATATCGAGGGACTGGTGGATTGTCGTAGCTACCAGATAGCTACCACAACAGCGCTGGTGCATTGTGCTCATTCGGCCACCGAATTCGAGCGCATGGCACGTCGTCCAGATGCCGCTTAGTCCGGCCTCCAAGTGTAGGTTGCGATCGAATGTACCCAAGGGAAAGAGATGGGCTCGCACCGGTATCGTCCTGGATCTGCCGGTCGACCGACGAGGAATGACACGATGTCCTCTCAAGGCTGAAACAGGGTTTCGATTCCCCTAGGGAGCGCCATAAAATTCAACGACTTAGAGCTGGTGCGGAGAAGTCGTCGAATATTCGTTGAATAAGCGTCGGCGAACGTTGGCGAACTCCGCCACAGTGATCCGACTAGGCAGATTGGCGCGCATTGAGCCGACACTTCCGTCGCGATCGAACGGCCGTGACAAGCACAACGATATGCAATCCGTCTCCAATGCGCGCGAGCGCTTGCGGCTGGTTGACCGCGCTCTATTCGTTCCATGCGCGACGTCTACCGTGCCGCAAGCGAAGGCTTCCGCATCTTCGGCGGTGCGACCGAGTTCGGCGCGACCGGAAGAAGACCGCCTACGACGGCGATCGGGAATATCATTTTTTCAGGCTCGACGATCCGAGCTTACCGGAGCTTTGCCGGTGAAGGTCCACGGTTACGCTCGCGGAAACCTCCGCCAGCGCCGCGTTGATGTTCACGGTCGGCTGAAAGAAAATCTTGATGATTCCATAATCGGGAATCGACTGCGATTCGATATGCTCGATGTCGTTGACGCTGGTCGTGAGCGCGCGCTCGTAGAAGGTGACGATGCGACCCGCCATATCATCGGGCTGAAGGCCGGTATAGCTGAAGACGACACTGACCACCGGAATGTCGATGTTGGGGAAGATGTCGGTCGGCGTGCGGAAGGCCGATGCCACCCCGAAGATCAGGATTAGCATCGCCATGACGATGAAGCTGTACGGACGCCGAAGCGCGAGTTTGACGATGCCGACCATAACTATCTCCCGCTTGAGAACAGTCTAAGACGAGACGGGATCGCAAACCCCGGACGGAAGACCTGATTCTTGCCGGATCACCGCGGTCGTTGAGATGAGCCGCAACGTATCCTACTTGCGAAATGGCATCTTCGAAAATGTGCTGGACCTTCAGTTGTTCCATATCCCCCATGTCGGAACCTGGGGACGGGGGTGTCATGGGATTCGGCAGTTTGATGCGGCTTTCCCGAGTGTCGGGTGCGAAAGTCCTCCGAAGACTGCGGGGAGCCATCTGAGAGTCATTGGACCTGCGCTGCTACGCCGGATCCGGGATGCCGTCCTGGCCTCTGCGGCAAGACCACAACAAGCACAACGATTGCGGCGAGGATCACCGCAGACGCCCAAGGACGACTCAGCGCCAGGCCGCCTTGGCTCGTCGGCTTGTCCAGAAAGTCTCCGACCGTCGCACCGAGCGGTCGCGTCAATATGAAGGCGGCCCAGAACAGGAAGACGCGCGAGATTGTAGTCCAATAATACAGAGCTGCCAGCACGACGAGTACTGCACAGAACACGAGCGCGCCTCCGTCATATCCCAATCCGGTGCTGTCCGCCGTCCAATCTCCGAGCGCGGTCCCTAGGGTCTGCGAAAACGTGATCGTCATCCAATAGAAGATCTCCACTTTCGGCGTCGCCACCGTCTGAACATTGATCGAGCCGAGAGTGAGGTACCAAACCGCGAGCGAGCACAAGACGCAAGCTAACAGAATCGACGAGCCGCCTGTGTAGCCGATGCCCAGTGAGCGATCAAAAAAATCGGCCATGGCCGTGCCCACGGTCGTGGAAGCTACGATGGCCAGCCAGTAGATCCAGGGGCTGAACCTTCTTGCCAAGATTTGGGCGAACACGGCCGCAACGAACACAGAAAGAAATATTCCGGTGCCGATCAAATATCCGCCGTTGTGAGGATGTGCGTCTGCGTGCAACCAGGTCATTGTCACTGCATCGCCACCCGTCTCCCCGAGCGTCGTGGCAAGGATCTTGATCACCCAGAAGCCGATCGTCACCTCGGGGACTTTGCTTAGGATCTCGTCTTCGTTTTGCATTTTTCCTCTGTGCGTCTCGCAAATATTCGTGCGGGCTTGAGCGGCAACTTCTCGCGCTGAGAGCGTGCCGACCTCGCAGCCCCCTCAGGATTTTCCAACCGAATCCATAATGGATAGGAGATCGGTGATTGCTTGCTTGCATTTGGTGGCATCGGGGGTCGTTGCGCGCAGAGCTTCAAGCGCCCGATCGATGGACTTGTCGACGACATGCCATTCGACGGCGGCGCGCGGTTTCAGCGCGGCTTCGGCTTCGTCCCATTCGGTCTCGAGGTCCCTGATGCGGTTCTTGGCGCCAATCAGGTCGCCCTTGTCGACCAAGGCGGCGACGTCAACGACAATGACGCGGAACGGCGAGAGGTCGCCGAGCTTTGAGCTTGCGGCTTCGGCAGTCGATAGGAATGAGGCGGCCCCGCCTGGATGCATCGGCTCGCCGATGGCCCACGTGAGCAGGCAGACCATCGCGGCCAAAAGAACTCTCTTCATGAATCATCTCCTCATGGTTCGCCTACCCATGGCCTCGCGCAGGCTCTCGGGCAGGGCTCAAGGCTTTTCAGATTACTCCGCTGGATCGGCGCTTTCGGTCCGGTCACCTTCGAACGTCACCCAGGCGACCAGCGCGACGATCACCGTCAGGAAGGCGAGGCTGGTGTGGATCGTCCCGAGGCCAACGCCGCCATAGTCTCGGGATTGCGACAGCAAATCGCCAAGCGAAGCGCCGAGCGGCCGCGTCAGAATGTAGGCGAGCCAGAAGGTGAGGACTGGATTGACTCCAAGCGAATAGAAAACGGCGATGAACGCGATCAGCACAGCGAACGCGAGAACGCCGAGCTGGAAGCCGAGTCCGAGCGCTTCGGTCGCGAGGTCGCCTGCCGCGGTGCCCAGCGCAAAGGTGAAGAGAATGGCGGCCCAATAGAGTAGCTCGCGACGGCTGGTTATGATGGTGCGGATCGAGAGCGTGCGCTCGACGGAGTACCAGATCGCGAAGGTCGCGGCGAGCGCACAGGCGAAGACGGCCGTGCTCACGTAAAGGCTGATCTCGAGCTTGTCGCTCATGAAGTCGGTAATTTGGGTTCCGACAATGCTGACCAGAACGACTGTGAGCCAATAGATCCAAGGAATATAGCGACGCCCGCGCAGTTGCAGGATCAGCGCCGCGACCAGGAGGCCGGCCATCCACGCCATGGTCAGGTTCGCGCCGAGACCAACATGCACCGCGAGATAGTCGGCGCCGGTCTCGCCGACGGTGGTTGAGAGGATTTTGATGGTCCAGAAGATGAGTGTGACTTCCGGAACCTTGTTCAGCATCGGCGACAAGCGCAATTCCCACGTCGCAGGCATGTGGTTCTCCCCGAATCGAGTTGCCCCTAGCGACGGAGCAGCTTGGCCACGGCCGACTTAGGCGCGCCTTAGGACCAGGATTGTCCTGCAGCGCCGAGACTGACTTTTTTTGTCAAAGCACTGTGAAGCGCAACGCCGCCCTAAGTCTGCGCTAAGTCTGGCGCACAAGAATCGGGCAAGTCTGGATCTGGCCTCCCGGATGAGGAAACGACGATGCGCGTGCTGCTGATCGAGGACGACAGGATGGTCGGCATGGCCATCGAGCTGGCGCTCAAGGATGCAGCGTATGCTGTCGATTGGGTCACCGACGGCGAGACCGCGATCCATGCGGCGGAGAACGAAGCGTACGAACTGGCTCTGCTCGACCTTGGGCTGCCGAAGGCGGACGGCCGCGAAGTGCTTCAGCGCCTGCGCACGCTGGGCCGGAGGCTCCCTGTGATCATCGTAACCGCGCGGGATGGCGTCGATGATCGGATCGACGGACTCGATCTCGGCGCGGACGACTATCTGGTGAAACCGTTCGAGATCCGCGAACTGCTCGCGCGGATACGGGCCGTACTCCGGCGCGAGGGCAGCGGCTCCCCGCCGCTCTTGAGCAATGGCAAGCTCAGCCTCGACCCGGCGACCCGGGAGGCGTCCTTTCTCGGCGCGAGTGCACTGCTCACCGCGCGGGAGTTCGCCTTACTGCAAGCGCTGCTCGTGCGGCCGGGCGCGGTCCTGTCGCGCAGCGAGCTCGAGCGGCAGATTTACGGCTGGAACGAAGAGGTCGAGAGCAATGCCATTGAATATTTGATCCACACCATCCGCAAGAAGCTTGAGACCACAGCGATCCGCAACGTGCGCGGCGTGGGGTGGATGGTGGACCGCGTGTCATGATCAGGTCGCTACGCGGACGTCTCTTTGTCGGGCTGACCGCAATTATTCTGCTGACCGGCGCAACCGGAAGCATGCTCGCCTACCGGTGGGCGTTCGGCGAGGCCATCGAACTGCAGGACTCGATCCTGATCCAGCTCGCAAGCCTGGCGCAAAATGCCAGTTTCAGCGGCGGCCAGCCTCTTCACGGCGTCGAGGAAGACACCGAGGTCTGGCTCATCGAGCTGGGCAAGACGCCGCGGGGCCTGGCAGACGATCGCCAGCTCTTCGCTCTACAGGATGGTCTGCAGGTCGCGACGTGGAAGAATCAACCGGTTCGGGTGCTACTACGAACACGACCCGACGGCAGCCGGTTCGCCGTGGCACAGCCGACCGCTGTTCGAGACGAAACCGCGCGCGATGTGGCGTTTCGCACGCTGCTTCCGATCGCAGCTCTCATTCCCTGCCTGATGGTAGTCATAACGCTTGTCATTGCGTACTCGTTGCGCCCGATGGTCCGGCTGGCCGGTGATCTCGACGCAAGACGCGCCGATGACATGACCCCGCTGCCGCTTTCGGGAACGCCCAGCGAGCTGCATCCATTCATCACCTCGATTAACGGACTCTTTAAGCGAATGCGGCTCCTGATGGATCAGCAGCGGCGCTTCGTCGCCGATGCCGCGCACGAGCTGCGCACGCCGATCACAGCGCTCAGCCTGCAGGCGGAAAACCTTGATTCGGTCGCGCTCCCTAAGCGGGCGCGGGAGCGCGTTACCGCGCTCAAGCAGGGTATGCACCGCACCAAACATCTTCTTGAGCAATTGCTCGCGCTGGCGCGGCATGAAGCGGTTCCCTCCGGCCTTGCCGAAAAGCCGCTTGCCGCGCTGGACCATGTTGCGAAAGAAGTCGTGGCCGATCTGCTGCCGGAGGCGACCGATCGGGGCATCGATCTCGGGTTCGCGCTTGTGGAACCTCTGACGGTGCACAGCGAGCCGGCGATGCTGGCAGCGATCATCCGCAATTTGCTCGACAACGCGCTTCGCTTCACGCCCCGTGGTGGAACGATCGATATCGGCGTCTATCGACAGGACGGCATGGCGATCCTGCAGGTTGAAGATACCGGGCCCGGCATCGCGTGCGATGACATGGACAAAATCTTCGAGCCGTTCTTTCGCGGCTCCCGCCCGGAGGGAGAAGGAACCGGTCTTGGCCTGTCTATCGTGAAGCGCATTGTCGATAACCTGGGCGGCCGAATCGCGCTGGAGAACGTGGGCGGCGCAGGCCGGTCGGGGCTCCGTGCCATGGTTCGGCTGCCGATTGTCGGCGATCCGGCCGCGTCGCCGGGCGAGGGTGCGAGAGAAGAAGAGCCCTAGTCGCCCGATTCAGTCAGATTGAAGGGTAAAGGTGCAGAAGCCTGCGAACTCTTCGATCGATTGTTGTCACGCTGCAACGATGTGGGTCTGCTTGCCGAAGAGTTCGACCCTGGCGCCGGCCGTATGCTGGGAAATTTTCCGCAGGCCTACAGCCATGTTGGTTTGATCAACTGCGCCTTGAATCTTAGCCGCAAAACCTGCCCCGCCGAGGAGCGCGCAGAGACGCGGCCGCCAGAAACGGTCGCGACGGGATAGATAAAACGGCCTAGCTCAAGTTCGGCTTTGGGTGATGGGCAATGGTCGAACCCGTGAGGGCGTCCTCCCGGTTTATCTCTGACGGCCGACGTGCCGGCGGTCGTCGCGTTGCTCTACTCCAAGGAGACGTTGCCTGTGCGCCGATGTTCGCGACGATAGGAAGGACTTAACACAAGACCTGCCCTCGCGGTGTTGAACGCGTACATCGAGATGCGCGACATGGCGACACTCCTTTTGGAGGAGGCTCGGAATGAGCCACTCCGTTGTCCTCACCGTACTCATTCACTCAATACGCTAAAATGCCAGCCGCGATCGAAGACATGCTGCTTCGTCTCATAAGCGGCGCCAAGTCCGCTCACGAACACAGCGCCCGACTGCTTTTCGCCGACGTCTTGCGAAACCGATCCTATTTTATTTCGCCGGTGTTCGGCCTAGTGAGCCATCGCAAAGCCTGCAAATCAGGCAGCGCGGTCGCAACTCTATGTGACCAGGATCTCAGGCGATGTTCTCTGTCAGAGTACCCCCAAATCACGACTCAGCCCATGCTCCCTGGCATGAAGCAGCGCGCCTTTGGATGACCATCAAGGTAATAAGGCCAAACCATCGTCCGGCCAGCGCGGTTCGGTCCATCCACTACAGCTTCGTTCGGGACGTCAACCCACTCGCCGTCGATCCGCACCCGATAGTGACCGTCCTTGGTTTCCCAATCGGCATCGTCGACGCGCTTGGCATCACTCCCATCGCAGCACGGTCCTTTGCCGCTGTGCAAGCTTTCATACCAACCATTTAACTCGGGATGTTCATGATCGTGGGCGCGAGCGTAACCGATTGTAGACATCGGCAGAACGACAGCCATACTAACGAGCATTGCATACCACGCAGAGCTACTGTTCATCTCACACTCACTTGGATTACCTACAAAAAATAGGCACGCAGGTTTTGCCATCAATGCAATGATCGTGATCATATGATCACCTTGCCGAGAAGTTTCGTGATTACGAGCAATTGCAGCCGGATCAGGCCATTCGCGGTTCTCGCGCCTGGCGTTTCATGAAGATCACCTAGGGCGGGCTCAAGCAGCGGACCTTCGCAAAATATCGGCGTCGGTTAAGAGCCCAATAGCGGAGGAGTCTACGCCTCCGCGCTGCCTGCATGTCGTTCGATCAAAGCCGCCCGGGGCTGGGTCGACAGTGCACCCTCGGGATGGCAGGGTGAATCCACCGGCGTTGTATCCGAAATGCCGATGGATCCCATCTGAATAAGCTGACTTATCTGACTACGCCGCACTCCTTAGCTTCTCGTCATGAGCAACCCAAGCCTTGAAGAGAATGCTATGAACCAATCATTCACGCCCCTCCGTGTCGGACGCTACACCCTGCCAAACCGTCTGGTCATGGCCCCGATGACGCGCAGCCGCGCGAAGCTCGACGGCACGCCGGGAGAACTGGCCGCCGAATATTATGCCCAGCGCGCCGGCGTCGGCCTGATCGTCACCGAAGGCACTCAGCCTTCGGATGATGGACAGGGCTACCTCGCTACGCCGGGCATCTACACTCCCGCGCATATCGCCGGATGGAAGAAGGTGACCGCAGCCGTGAATGACAAAGGCGGCCATATCTTCATCCAGATCATGCACGCGGGACGTATGTCGCACCCCGACAATACGCCGCATCATCGCCAGGCCGTCGCACCCTCCGCGATCGCGCCGGGGGCACAGATGTTCACCGCCACAGGAATGAAGGACATTCCGGCGCCGCGCGCGCTGACGAGCGAGGAAGTGCGCCGGACCGTTGCCGACTTCCGCCGTTCGGCGCGCGCCGCCATCGATGCTGGCGCCGATGGTGTCGAGCTTCACGGCGCGAACTCCTATCTCATCCAGCAGTTCTTCGCCCCGAGCGCCAACGCGCGCAGCGATGAATATGGCGGCTCCATCGCGAACCGCGCCCGCTTCGCCATCGAGGTCGTGGGCGCGGTTGCCGGGGAGATCGGCGCGGACCGGACGGCCATCCGCCTGTCCCCTGGTCTGACCATGAACGGTATCGACGAAGGCGCGGAAGGCCCGGACCTCTATCGCTATCTGGTCGCCGAACTCGGCAAGCTTGGCCTTGCCTACCTTCACGTCCTGCATGCCGGCGACGAGCAGCTCGTGGGCGAGATCCGTGCGCTGTGGAAGCAAGCGCTGATCGTGAACCGGCCCGGCCGTCCGCGCGACCAGATCGGCGCTGACGTGGCTTCGGGGCTGGCCGATTTGGAAGCCTACGGGCAGATGGTGCTCGCTAACCCGGATTTCGTCGCACGGGTGAAAGCCGCTGCGCCGATGAACGAAGCAGATCGCGCCAGCTTCTTTGGCGGCGCCGCGCAGGGCTATACCGATTATCCCGCGCTTGACGCAGCCGCGGCCGCGTAAGGCGCGCCCGTCATCGCTCTAAAGCGCGATGAGATTAGGCTGGATCGTCATCGCGCTTTAGCTTTTTGATTGAGCATGATCTTTTCGGAAAACCGCTACACACTTTTCCGGATCATGCTCTATGCGAGCGGGCAAATCATAGTAGCCATTTGCGGGCCCATGGCCTGCGCGGCATAGCCAAAACGATCGGCCCCTTCGTCGGGGCCGATCTGTTTTGAGCGAGATTGGCTGCAGCTTTCCGCCGCACAAATACGCCAACACAAACCGACGCCCTTCCACACGCGGCTTGGCTAAGGCGGATCACGTCCGAGACGGCGTGAGCACTCGGCGACATTGAGCCTCCGACGGGTCTCTCGAGCGCGGCCATGCGGAGAATATCCATCGCTCCGGGTGGTGCGGCACCGGCCACATATCGGAGAAACCGATGGATATCATCTGAATAAATCGGCTTTTGCCATGACAGCCGGCGCCCTAGCTTCTCGTCACTTTCAACCTCACATCCAACGGAGACCAACATGAGTGCAACTTCTATCCAATCGGTTCGTCCTACCCGTCGCATCGGCGCATGGACATTGCAGGGTATCATCGCGGCGGCTTTCCTTGCCGCTGGCCTCGCCAAACTGGCCGGCGTTCCTTTCATGGTCGACCTGTTCGGGCAGATCGGACTCGGTCAGTGGTTCCGCATCGCGACCGGCGTCGTTGAAGTGACCGGCGCCGTCGCTCTGCTCGTTCCCGGCCTGGCTTCGATCGGTGCGCTGTGGCTCGGAGGCACCATGGTCGGTGCCGTGGCAACCCATCTGTTCGTCCTGCACACCAGCCCGGTCCCGGCGATCGTTCTGGGATTGCTCAACGCGGTGGTTGTCTACCTGCGGCGCGATGAACTCATTGCCTTGCTTCACCGGGTCAAGAGCTGAGCCTTGAAGCTTAGGGATAGCCAAACTTCAGGAGAACGAAAATGAAGACCGATGCAGGGTTCACGCGTCCGATACGCGCTGACGAGACTACCCGGCAGATTGCTCTGCGCACGCGTGGACACTCGCATGGGCGCGTTACCCGACTGGTCAGTCCGGGTGACATTGGTGAACGGATCAAGCCGTTCGTCTTTCTCGACTACTTCGACGCCGATCCGGCGGCGGCGCCGAAGTTCGGCTTTCATCCCCATTCAGGAATTGCGACTCTGACCCTCATCCTGTCCGGGCAGGCCTTCTACAAGGAGACCACGGGACGCGAAGGCGTCATCGAGACCGGCGGTGTTGAGTGGATGCGCGCCAGCAGTGGCGTTTGGCATACGGGCGGAATGTTCGGCAAGGAGCGGATCAAGGGCTTTCAGCTCTGGGTCGCCATGCCGCCCGAGCTCGAACTTGCCGAACCCCAAAGCCAATATCTCGACGCTTCCGACTTCGATTTTGCCGGTCCCGCGAGGGTTATCGCAGGCGAATACGGCGGTGTGAAAAGCATTGTCGAGTCACCACGAGGCATCACATACCTCGACGTGCGCCTCAAGGCCGGAGAGCGCTGGACCTTTCACCCGGCCAAGGGGCACGACGTCGCCTGGATCGCATCGCATCAGGGGATCGTGACAACGCCGGAGCAGGTATCAATGGGCGAAGTCGCCGTGTTCGAGGAGGGCGATCAGGCGATCGAGTTCAAAGCGCTCACCGACGCCGGCTTCGTCCTCGGCTCTGCGGTCAAGCACCCTTACGACCTCGTGACGGGGCACTACTCTGTGCATACCAACGCGGATTCCTTGCGCATTGGGGAGAGCAACATCGCCGATATCGGCCGCCGGCTGCACAATCAGGGCGTCCTGGCCACGAGACGCTGAGGACCGGAGAGATCAGCCCAGTCGAAGACTCAATCAATGGAGGAAACAATGTTTGCATCAGGTGGAGTTCAGCTTTTTCAACGTATGGCCGGGGCCCGAGAGTGCCGGGACAGGTCCGATCGGCGCTTGCCGCTCCGATCGGAACACTTCCCGGTCGAGGCAAGAGGCCGCGAGATCCTCACACAACAAGGCGTCATGATCGCGGTCGCCACCGATCCCGCGATGAGCGAGGAGATAGCTCGGCGCTTGAACAAAAGCGATTGGAGCGACCAGGAGGATCAATGGGCGCTCTGACCAGCCGGAGGCCGCGAGACGGCTCTCACGGGTCGAATGGCGCGACCTCGATGGTTGATATGACCGCCAATTGGGCGGTACATCATGCGCTTTAGCATCGGTTTGGTCGATAGGAAGGTCCCATGCTCGACGCCGTCTCCCTCGATCAACTGCGCACCTTCATCGCCGCGGTCGATGAAGGAAGCTTTTCTGCCGCCTCCCGCAAATTGTTGCGCGCGCAGTCTGTGGTGAGTGAGACGATCAGCAATCTTGAGGAACAGATTGGCGTGCAGTTGTTCGACCGCTCCGGCCGCTATCCCAAACTCACCCCGGCGGGATCGGCCATTCTGGGCGATGCCCGCAGCATCATCACCGGAGTCGACTTGCTGAAGGCCCGGGCGAAGGGCATGTCGGCTGGCCTGGAGCCGGAATTGTCCGTGGTGATTGACGTCTTCTATCCGATCGACGCGATCACTCAAGCGGCCACGGAGTTTCGGCAGAAATACCCGGGAGTGGCGCTCCGCATCTATGTCGAGGCGCTCGGCGGAGCCATTAAGCCCGTGCTCGATGGCCGTTGCAGCATCGGCGTGATCGGATCTCTCCCGACGATTCCGGATACGCTGACCTATGAGCGGTTGCCCGGTATCGCGTTTCTCATGGTTGCTGCCCGTGATCATGCGCTGACTTCCTATCGAGGCAAGATTCCCAAGGAAGTTCTTGGAAAACATACCCAGATCGTTCTCACCGACAGATCGGAGCTATCGTCGGGACGCGAATTCGGCGTCATGTCGTCTGCAACCTGGCGGCTTGCTGACCTCTTCGCCAAGCATCATTTTTTGCTCAAAGGTCTAGGTTGGGGCGGAATGCCATTGCATGCCGTGCGCAAGGATTTGGAAGAGGGGCGCCTTTCCGTGCTTCCTATCGAGGACGTGCCTCCGGATGGTTTGGTTCTACCGATGTCGGCGGTATGGCAGACCAAGTCACCGCCTGGCCCCGCCGGCCGATGGTTTGTCGATCGCCTGAAGCAAATTCCGGTGGAAATGGGCAAAGTGCCGAAACCGCCGGTCACAAGGAAGAAGGCAAGACGATCCGCGAAAACTTAGCCGGACGCCGGTGTCCTATCGCGAGAAGCGACGGGTACGGACTAGCTAGCGGGTGCTTGTGCAATCATCGCCGCACAATCGACGACAGATGTTCAGTCCAGAGTTCCAGCGCAGCTCGCATTTCTGCTTGGTAACGAGCCCGATTGTATACCCCGGCTACGCCGGCGCGATGACCGCTCACGTGGTTCAAGATCGCCTCCACGATATGCGGCAGAACGCTCAACCGGTCCGCCATCACGGTTGCAGCCGTGCGGCGGAGATCGTGAACGGTCCAACGGGGCACCGGCTTAGCACCAGCGTCTACCGTCTTCCGCGCTGCAAGAATACGCGCATCAAGCGCTGCCTTTGACTTGGACCAGCCAGAAAACCCTCGATGCTGATCGCCCTCTCGGCGAGGGCCATAGCCAAAGACATGGTCGCGGTCAGCCCGGCGAGGCGGGAGCAGAACCAGGGCCGCGGGGACGAGCGGCTGCACGTGTTCACGATGGTTTTTGGTCCGAGCACTCGGTAAGATCCATTGCTCGGCCGCGGTATCCAGCTCCGGCCATTGCATTCCACCGACTTCATCCCGCCGCTGAGCGGTGAGAATCAGCAAGCGCACTATACGTCCGTAGTCATCATCTCCGCATGCCTTCCAAATTTCGGCTAACTCGACATCGGATAGCACCCGGTCCCTGGACTTCGGCTGTTCGGGACGGTTCGTGCCGTGCACCGGGTTTGCCGGGATGTCCAGCCCCTCTCGAATGGCCCAATTAAACATAGTGGACAAAGCTGTTCGCGCGCGGGCGGCGGAGACCGCTCCATTCTCTATTTCGATATCGGCGACTCGTGTTGCAATATGACGGCGGCTGATCTTGAATACAGAGAGCGAGTGCAGCGGCTTCCAGGCGTTCAACAAGTAGCGGGTGTTTTCCGAATGCGTGCGGGGACGCTGTTTCTTTTTGGCCACCCCGAGGTATTGATCGGTGACGCTCACCGTTGCGCTGTCATTGTCGATGTTGCCCACGGCTAGCCACGCTTATACTGACGAGGAGCAGCAGGCCTGCCAACCAGACGCCATGCGGATCTGCGGCGCCTATATCCCGGATGTCGACCGCATCACGGCCTGCATGATCGAGAACAAGTCGCAGCTCTCGCCGGAATGCCGCAAATTCTTCCACGGCGGCCCTGAGCCGGACGAAGCGGTCGCTCCGCCCGCAGCGCGCGCGGGCAAGCCCATGAGCGTCAAGCCCGGGGCAACGACCACACGAAAGTCGAAGACGAAGGCCAAGAAAACGGTAAAACCGGACGCGACCTGATTCGCGAGACGTCGCCGGATTCGCTTTCGGCCGCGCCTTGTCATCGGCCGGGCTGCTTTTGTTCGCGCGGCACTCCGGTATTTTACGTGAAAGCGATGCAGCGTGCTGATATACGTGCTGCCTCTGGTTGCGATCGCGATTCGCGTCGTCTTTCGTGCCGTGAAAGTGCGTTATCCCGAGTGGCGTGAAAGCCTTCGCAGGAAATACTCTCCCTGCTGCTTCAAACCTCTGCTTTTTGCGCTCTCGTTTTGGTTGAATGGCCCCTGTGACTCAAAAGCCAGCCTGATTGGTTTTTCGGTGGCTTAGCCAAATTTGGCCTTAAATTTTTCTTTCACGAATCACTTCGCTGATTCATTTTCACTACCTGGGGTCAATCTGGAGGCCAAGGGAATGAACGTAATTGTTTTCGCATCACGAAAAGGTGGTTCAGGAAAGAGTACCCTGGCCGCCCATCTTGCTGCGCAGATCAAGGCGACCAAGCCATGTCTGCTCATCGACGCCGATCCACAGGGGTCGTTGACGCTATGGCACAAGCTGCGCGGCACCAACGAACCGCCGATCAAGTCGGCCGTCAATTCTGTCAGCGGCATTCTCGCAGCGGCGAAACGCGACGGAGTCGAATGGGTGCTGATCGATACGCCGCCGAATCTGTCGGCCGTCGTCGACGACGCCATCAAGAACGCCACCATGGTCATCATTCCGGCGCGGCCCGGCGTATTCGACGTCAACGCGGTGCAGGAAACGATTCAGATGTGCCGCTCGGCGCGCAAGCCCTACGCAGTGGTGCTGAACGGCGCGCCGTCGCGCAGGGACGACGCCGAAAGCCCGATCGTTACCATCGCGCGCGAAGCGCTCGCCAAGTTCCGCGCGCCGGTGTGGGGCGGCCAGATCACCAACCGCGCCGATCTCTTGATGGCGCTGAGCCAGGGCGAAGGCGCCCGTGAATATTATGCGGAAGGCCGTGCGGCCGCCGAGATCGGCCGACTGTGGGCCGCGATCGAACGCTCCGTGAAGGCGATCCGCGGGAACGCGTCGGCAAGCGGCGCGATGCACAAACAGGCGGCGTGATTTCATCACACCGCCATTTTTTTTAATGTCAATGCCAAAGAACGCGCGGGCTCCGCGCGTTTTTTACGTGCGCATAGTCCGGACCCGCAGGGCCGCGTTAGCGCAAAGTGGGTAGCGGTTTTCCCTCGCGACAAACGCTACGCGTTTGCGCGGAGATTATGCGCAAAAAAGGCTTACGCCACCATCAGCATGTAGAACACGATCACCGGCGACAGGCACAGGATCACCGACCAGATCCCGAGTGCCCAGAGAATGTCCTCGATGGTAAAGTCCCGCCGTTCGACAGCCAGTTCTTCTTCCTGGTCGCCAGCGACCGGAATATTCACGACTTGGTAATTCACGACGCCCCCGCGCTTTTTTGTTATGGGGACGGTGATACGCGAAAGCCTTTAAAATCCCGGTCGCGATTTTGCTCGGATTTGAGCACAGGTGCTACCACGGATTAACCAGCGCGGCAGCATCTGGGCAAGGCGTGATGGGGCAAGGTTGAGTTGAAGACGCAGTGACGGTGCACCTCTCCCCTTGTGGGAGAGGCATAGGCCGCCTTCGGCGGCCGTCCTAAATAACGCCGAAGCAGAGCTTCGGCTATGTCGCATCGAAAGATGCGATCCGGGTGAGGGGTTTCTCTCCGCCTGGTAAACTCTATTTGGTGCCCGCGGATGCAGACCCCTCATCCGTCGCGGACTTCGCATAGCCGATGCAAAAGCATCGGCGTTTTAAAGAACGGCGGCCGGAGGCCGCCTATGGCCACCTTCTCCCACAAGGGGAGAAGGAACAGAGTTTGCGGCAGGGCCGATTCAAGCAAAGTTAATGGCGATCACGCGATCAAGACGCGGATGACGAAAACCGGCACGAAGCCGATCATCACCGCCCAGAAACAGAACGACGACACCACCACGAAATCCCGCAACGTCTCGCGCACGGCCGTTTGCATTCGCATGCTCATTGGTTTCCCCCCGGTGTTTTTTGTAAGTCCGAGGCAATCCAATACGCTTGGCGGCTTAAGCTTGCCGCCGTTTTAGGCAGCGAATGCGAGCGGTTGCTTTCATCCCGCATTAACCAGACGAGTTTCTTGAGGCGCGGCCGACAACCCTTCCATTTCGCGATCGAGCCAGACGGCCAATTCCGCGCTCACCTCCACGATCGGCGAGCGCACCTCGGCCGAGGCAATCAGCCCGCTGCGCGCCAGCCAGTACTTTGCCGGCGCCGGGCTCGGTTCGGTAAACAGAAGCTTTGTAAGACCGGCGACGCGTTGCCAGCACGCCGCGGCCGCGTCGTGGCTGCCTTCTCGCAAGAGCGTTTGGACCAATGCAAAACTTTCGGTCGCGACATGGGCCGACAGCAGGATGGCGCCATCGGCGCCGTCGGTGAGCGCGTCGAAATATTGCGCGTCATCGCCGTTCAGCACGCGAAAACCTTCCGGGCGCCGACGCAGCAGGTCGATCGATTGCGCGCGGTCGGCGCAGCAATCCTTCAAACCGACAATGTTCGGATGCTGGGCAAGACGCAGCAGCGTCTCGTTGGCGATGTTGACCGAGGTTCGATAAGGGATGTTGTAGAGCACGATCGGCCATGACGCGTGATCGGCGAGCGCACTGAAATGCGAGAGCAGGCCGCG
>Ga0210403_10002119_pt1 | contig 18251 bp, 19 predicted proteins | sample IncBWC19MmetaG_FD_150863 | JGI IMG/M metagenome (GOLD analysis project Ga0210403, IMG submission 150863) | Forest soil microbial communities from Barre Woods Harvard Forest LTER site, Petersham, Massachusetts, United States - Inc-BW-C-19-M | ecosystem: Environmental > Terrestrial > Soil >... | reverse complement strand
GATCCGCGAGCGCTCCTCGAACTCGCCTCGCCCAATATCCGTCGCTCGCGCCGCCTTCGCTCGGCGTGCCTCATCGAGAGTGCGACATGACTCCCATCGCTGCTTGCCGTCCACGCGATAGGCGAACACGTACCGACTCCCGCGCTTGTAGATCCCCGGAGTGCGGGTCTTCTCCATCTTCGCCGCCATCACTTCTCTCCTCGTCTTACGAGGCCGATCGCGTCAGGGCTGTCACCCACGTCGCCTTCGTGGTCCGGCAGCGGCGAGAATCGCCTCGGCTCGTACAAGGATCTCCGAAGCGGGCACGTCGAGCGCGCCCGCGATCTTGACGATGTTGGCGAGAGCAACGTTGCGGACACCTCGCTCGATGCCGCTGTAGTAGCCGCGATTGAGACCAGCCTCAAGCGCGACGGCTTCCTGGGACATGGCGCGCTCGCTGCGCAGCTCACGGAGCGCATCGCCGAACGCGGCGTGGAGGGGAGAGATCGCGGACAAGACCGCAAGTCTTGTCGCTTGACTACTATAAGTCTATACACTATAAGTCGCAACAATACCAAACGGTCCCGGCACGGGTGGTAGCCCGCACCGGGACCTAGACAAAGGAGCGTGTACCTCCAATGCCTGACGAGAAGCCTACTCAGGACCCTGCCGAGCGGTTCGACGAGATCGAACGCGAAGTGCTCTACATGCTGACCGGCGACGACCTGCCGATATGGAGCATCGAGGACATCGGCCGGAACCTCGAAGACCCGGGCGGCATCGTGGACGCCATCAGGGAGCTCCACAATGCAGGCCTCATCCACAAGAGCAGCGACGGCTTCGTGTTCGCCACCCGTGCGGCGTGGCGGATGGTGCAGATCGTCGGCCAAGTCGTCTGACGACGAAAGAGGAGGGTCGCGCCGCTCACTCAGGGCGCGACACCACCCCCGATCCCCTCCCCCACGCAGGCGCATCATCCTGTGCGTCCTTCGATGTAGGCGTCGAGGTCGTCGTGGTGGAGCAGGACACGGCGGCCATCACGGCGGGGATGGAGCTTGCCGAGAGCGATGAGGTCGTAGATCCGGTCCTTGCGACAGCGCAAGCGCTCAGCCGCCTCCTCGACGTTCAGCCACGGCGAGACGGCCGGGGTGCCGGCCGGAATGAGAGCGGCGGCGCGCTCGGCTATCTCGGCGAGCTGCTGATCGGTCAGCGTGACGGTTAGCTCGATCATCTCCAGCGCCCTCCTTCCACGGCTCGCGATGCAGTGCTTGGTGTTTTCACCCACTGATATGTATGACCGTGAGAGCGCGAAAACGGCCAACGACTTTCGAAAAGACTGCCCAGCAGCGTCCGTCGGACCCGCGCGGCGTCCCGCCGCAGCGCATCAGACGTCGCACTCCTGCCCCAGAACGAGCAACCGCCGCCCTTGCAGTTGACGCATCCCCGGAACGCCGCTGCGCTCCAAAGGCCCCGTTGCAGACCAGATGCACAAGGGTGCAAGCGCTGTGTGATTGCTGTGTGACGAAGCTGGTGGCCGTTTAGCGCCGCTCACGGTCATTACTTAATGTGATGACCGCAGCGAGCATCCCCGCGGCCCGTGGTGGCGACTACGCCCGCTACCTGGAGGGCAAGACCATCGCGCCGGATCGCGGGGACTACTACCTCACCCCCGAGGGGGAGATGACGCAGGCCGCCGGACGTTGGCTCGCGGACCCGCAGACCGTCGAACGACTCGGCGTCCAGCCGGACGGCCCCGCGGATGGCGAGGATTTCGTCTCGTTGATGGAGGGCCGCCACCCGCAGAGCGGAAGGTGGCTGAGACGCGCGGGCGCAGACGGCGGTCGCGGCGGTGGGATCGACAGCGTGTTCAGTGCCCCGAAGTCCGTGTCGGTCGCGTGGGCGCTGGCCGATCCGTGGCAGCGCGAGCAGATCGAGAACGCACACGCCAAAGCCGTCGAGCAGACGGTCAGCTACATGCGCGAGCACGTCCCGGTCGTCCGCCGTCGCTACGGCGGCGAGGTTGTCGAGGAGCCCGCGAAGGATCTGATCGCGGTGGAGTACCGCCACACGACAGCTCGCGGCGTCTCTGGTGCCAGCGCCCCTGACCCGCAGCTGCACAGTCACGTCGTCATCACGAGCGCGATCCGAGAGGACGACCGGATCGTGGCCGTCGCATCCCGTCCTGTGTTCCGCGCCGCCGGTGAGCTCGGCGCGTTCTACCGCTCGGCGCTTGCAGAAGAACTCTCCCGAGAGGGCTACGGGATCGATCAGGGCACCGGCCGAGACGGCAAGTACTTCGAGATCGCAGGCGTATCCGAGGAGCTACGTGAAGCGTTCTCCGGCCGCTCGCGGGAGGTCGCGCGTGCCGCCGACAGGTTCCGTGCCCGCTACGGCAGGGCACCCGAGCGCGGCGAGCTACGAAACCTTGCGCTCGAGAACCGCCGCGCTAAGCAGCTCGCGACACGCTCAGACCTCGAGAACGTCTGGCGAGAGACCGCCAGTCGATACGACTTCGGCCCCGACGAGGCGTTGCGACTTCTTGCTGGCGACCGCCCGCCCAGCACCCTTCGGCCGGTGGAGGATCGGATCGAGGAGCGGCTGACCGAACGTCACGCCGTCTTCGAGGCACGGGAGCTGCGCACGGTTGCGTTGGAGCAGACCGCGGGGGAGCTGGCACCCCACGACGGGCTCCAGGTCGCGGACGGGATGATCCGCGACCGGCGAATCCTCACCCTCGAAGGCGGCCGGATGACGACGCTCGCAGTCCGCGCTCAAGAGCAGGCGATCGAACGACGCACGACGAGCCTCGCCCGACCCGCTGGACGGGATGTCGGGCAGCAGGCGAGAACGACCGCCACGCGCGAGGTCGCAGAGCGCATCGGCAGCCAGCTCACCGACGAGCAAGCCGGTGCGCTGCTCGTCCTGACAGGACCCGAGCGCGCTGCAGCGCTCGTCGGCCCTGCCGGGACCGGAAAGGGCGTCGTGATCGACGCAACCGCACGGGCCGAGCAGTTGGCCGGGCGTAAGACTCTCGGGATCGCCGTGTCCGGGTCCACCGCCGAGCGATTGGGTGCCGATAGCCCAGCGCTTCAAGGGCAGACTCTCACGCTCGATGCGCTCATCGCGCGAGCGAACACAGGCAGCATCCATGTCGGCCCCGACACGACTGTGATCCTCGATGAGGCAGGCATGGCCGACCACAAACGCCTCGACGCGCTCACCGAGCTGGTGGACCGCACAGGCGCGAAGCTGATCGCCGTCGGCGACGGCAAGCAGCTCCCCTCGATCGGACCCGGAGGCATGTTCGACCGGCTCACCCAGCACGCGCCCACGGTCGAACTGGAGACCATCCACCGCACCAAAGACCCCGACGAGCAGAGAGCATGGCAAGCCCTTCGGGCCGGCGAACCCGAACGCGCGATGGCCCACTACCAAGCACGCGGACGACTCCACCTCGCAGACACACGCGACCAGGCAGCCGAGAACGCAGTCCAAGCCTGGGCGCAGCTCACCGAACACCACGACATCCGCCAAGTCGCCCTGATCGCAGACGCCTCCAACAAAGAGATCGACCGGCTCAACGCCCGCGCACAACACCTCCGCGCCCAACGCGGCGAACTCGGCACCGACGAACTCTCGCTATCGAGCGTTCACTACGGGCTACGCCAAGGCGATCACGTCGCGTTCATCGCCCAACACCGCCCGCCTGGACAAGCGCGCGTCGAGAACGGAACCCGCGGCGAGGTCACGAGCATCAGCCACGATCGAAGCGTCACACTTGCGCTGGACGGCTCAGGCCGCACGCTTCGGCTCACCGGCGAGGACATCGAGTCCCTGCGACTCTCCTATGCGCAGCATGTCTACCGTCAGCAGGGCGCGACCGTCGATCGCGCCGTCTTGCTCACCGGCGGGTGGCAAACCAGCAAGGAGACCGCCTACGTCCAAGCCACCCGCGCCCGCCACGGCACCGACTGGCACCTCGCACGCGACCAGCTTGGCGAGGAAGGACAAGACCCCGCCCGGATCACGCGCCTCGCCCAGCGCATGACCAACAGCCGCCTACAACCCCCGTCAACCGACTACCGCGAGCAGCCGACGGCCTGGAACCCCAGCCGCGACCCACTACGCCTCAGCCGCGTCATCCCACACATAGACAGGCTCCTACGCAATGCCGCGAACCGAGCACCCACCCGCGATGTCGGACGCGGACGCTGACCACGCCGAAGCCAGCGGCTTGAGTTTGGCAAACGACGAAGCTCGTCACCCCGTCGTCATTCTTACTTCGACAAACTAGGGCGATGACAGCCAGCCTACGTATACAAACCCTTAGCTTCAGCGGAGACTTGGACCATCCAGTCGCCGTCGGCGATTCTGAACTCGTTGTATTGATCGGCCCGAACAACGCCGGCAAGAGTCGTGCGCTTCGGGATATCGAGACCTTTCTGCAAGGAGGCGCTGAGGGACAGGTCGTCCGGACTCTCTCGGCGGAGCGCATTGGCGACGCCGACGCCATCCGCGACTGGATTCATCAGACCACGCCGAGCCATTCCAACTGGCAGCCTGGGCAGGATCTACGCAGCATTCGCGACGGCGGCATTCTTAACGTGAGCGACGCTGTGCAGACATGGGTCAACGGCCAGATCCCCTTGGGCCAACTCGCCCGGCTCATGGTGTTTCGGGCTGACGCGGAGACGCGGCTGCAGCTAGCCAGCAGCAAGCCGAGCGTCGACATACTTGGCGGCGAGGCAACTGAGCCACTACAACGTCTGATCAGCGACCATCAAGCCGAGAGTCGTCTTTCGGAGAGCACACGGCAAGCTTTCGACAGCGTGATTCTCGTTAACCGAGCCGGAGGGTCGATCGTCCACCTGCATCTCGGCAGTGTCGAGGCTGAGCCTCGCCTAGACGATCCGCGCTATCTCGCAGAACTTCGAGAGTTGCCCCTTGTCGCTGATCAAGGCGATGGAATGAGGGCGTTCATCGGGCTGGTCCTCGCGCTCACCGCCACGCCGTTTCCACTGGTGCTAATCGATGAGCCCGAGGCGTTTCTTCACCCTCCACAAGCACGCGAGTTGGGACGCCAGCTCGCTCTCCCGAGTGGGCAGCAACGCATCATCGCAACTCATTCGTCTCATGTCTTGCTTGGCCTTCTCGATGTCGCCACTTCAATCACCATAGTGAGGCTGCGCCGCAGCGACGACCGCAATGTGCCAGCGGTTCTATCGCCTCAGAAAGTCGGCGAAGTCTGGGCTGATCCATCACTTCGCTACTCGAATCTCTTCGATGGGCTCTTTCATCGAGGGGTCGTCATCACCGAGGCTGACGGCGATGCCCGCCTCTATGCAGCGGCTCTCGACGCCGAGCTTGCCGAACAGAGGGCACCTGCTGCAGACGTTCTGTTCACGCACTGCGACGGCAAGCACAACCTGCCAGCCGCGATTGGCGCGCTACGCCCTATGGGGGTTCCGGTCGCCGCAATCGCAGACCTCGACGTGCTTCGCGACGAGTCGCTGCTACGCCGGATCGTGGAGGCGCTCGGAGCCGAGTGGGACCCTCTTCGTTCTGACTGGCGGATAGTCGATCGCGCAGTCGCAAACTATCCAGTTGCAGCCTCACCGATCAGTGAGGTCCGCAGACAGATTGACGAGGCTTTGGGCGAGGACGAGACGGCCCCATTGAGCGAGCAGCAGGTTCGTAGGATTCGTGAGATCACAAAGAGTTCGGATGGATGGAAGCGTGCCCGAGAGAGCGGCGGACTGTCCGCACTTCCGCGAGGAGATGCCACGGCAGCGGCGCTTCGCCTCGTTGAACAACTGCGGCACAGCGGCCTCTTTGTGGTCCCCGTAGGTGCGCTCGAGGGTTGGGCTCCACAGCTCGGCGATCACGGTCGCCGGTTTGTCGCGTCGGCCCTATCGGCCAACGTCTATAGCGACAACCGTGAGCTTCGGACCTTCGCCGCGGATGTCGCAGCCTTCCTGGGGTCAGACGACAAATGAGCGCCTCGAACCTGCGCGATACCAGGCTCAGATGTTTGCACTTCTGTTCACACCCCGCCCGCTTAGCGACTAAAGATAAGGGGTCAGAAAGCACGAAACCCGCTCAACTGAGCGGGTTTCGCGTCATAGCGGGGGCGGGATTCGAACCCGCGACCTTCGGGTTATGAGCCCGACGAGCTACCAGACTGCTCCACCCCGCGTCGCTACTTATGTTGTAGCAAACAATGCCCCAAACAGCAGCCGCGCGGCAGCCCACCCAACGATCGCGCCGAACGGTACGCCACAGACCAACGCCACGCCAGCGTTCCCTCTCGCTCATCGCTGCCTCTCCTCGCTCGGTGACTCCACACCTCTAGCATCTCTGCGATGCGCGTGGCTGTGGTGGACATCGGAACCAACTCCACGCGCCTGCTGATCGCCGAGGTGGACCCCTCCAACGGCTCGATCGCGGAGCTCGCCCGGCGCTCCGTGGTTACCCGCCTGGGAGACGGCGTGGACGCCGCAGGCTCGCTCTCGGACGCCGCCATCGAGCGCGTGTTCGCCACGCTCGCGCAGTACCGCGAAAGCATCCGCGAGCACCGGTGCGAGGCCAACCTCGCGGTGCTCACCTCAGCGGTTCGCGACGCTGCCAACGGCGCCCAGTTCGCAGCGCGCGTGCGCGATGACTACGGCCTCGACGCGCGCGTGCTGAGCGGCGATGAAGAGGCTCAGCTCACGTTCCTCGGCGCGATGTCCGTACGCCCCGCGCCCTCCGAGCCCACGGTGGTCATCGACGTCGGCGGCGGCTCCACTGAGTTCGTGGTGGGCAGCGGCCACAGCGCGGGCTTTCACATCTCGCTGCCGGTGGGCGTGGTGCGCATGAGCGAGCGCCACATCCACAGCGACCCGCCCGCCACCGAGGAGCTCCAGGAGCTCGCCCTCGACGTGCGCCAAACATTGCTGGATGGGCTCCCGCCGGAGGAGCGCGCGCCGGTGGTGGACGGGATCGCCGTGGCGGGCACCGCAACCTCGGCTGCAGCAATCGATCAGGCGCTCGACCCCTACGACCATGAGCGCGTGCACGGCTACACGCTGCTGCTGGCCACCGTGGAACTGCTGCTGGCGCGCCTGGCGGACATGAGCGAAGAGGAGCGCCGTCGCGTGGTGGGCCTCAACCCCGACCGCGCGCCCACCATCGTGGCCGGCATGATCGTGCTCCAAGAGGCCATGCGCGCCTTCGAGCTGGAGCAGGTCGAGGTCTCAGAGCACGACATCCTCTATGGCGGCGCGCTGCGCTTGGCGGGCGCGGGCTGAGCACACGCCGGCCGCTCAGGCCAGGTTCGACCGGGCGCGCGCTACTCAGGCCAGGTTCGACCGGCGCGGGTACACCACGGCGGGATCGGTGAGCACGTTCACCAGCGCGGGCTTGCCCGCGCTGAACGCACGCTCGATCGCTCCGCGCAGCTCCTCCGGGCGCCGTACCAGCTCTCCGTGCCCGCCCAGCGCCTCCACCACCTGGTCATAGCGCGTCTCTGGCCGCAGGTCCGCGGCCACGGAGTAGCCGTAGAGGAACTCCATCGGGTGCTTCTCGAGCGCCCAGATGCCGTTGTTGCCCATCACGCCCACCACGTTCACGCCGTGGCGCGCAAGCGTGTCGAACTCCATGCCCGAGAACCCGAACGCGCCGTCGCCGAGCAGCAGCACCACCTGGCGCTCAGGGTGCGCGAGCTTGGCCGCCAGCGCGTAGCCGGGCCCGGTGCCCAGGCAGCCGAACGGCCCCGGGTCAAGCCAGCAGCCCGGCTGGTAGCTGTCCACCACACGTCCCGCGTAGGACACGTAGTCGCCGCCGTCGCCGATCACGATCGCATCGCGGTCGAGCATCGCCCCTAGCTCCGCATAGAGGCGCATCGGGTGCAGCGGCGAGCGCCCGTCCTCCAGCTCCGCTCGCTCGGCCTCGCGCTGCGCCCTCTCGGCCTCGCGTAGCTCCGCTACCCACGCCTCGCTCGCGAGAGCGCGCGCGCCCGCCGCCTCGCGCAGGCCCGCCAGCGCAACGTCGATCGCGCCGCCGTAGCACTCCGCGGCCACCGCCCTTGGGTAGGCCCGCTCGGGCTCTGCGCGGTCCAGCACCACGATCTCCGTGTCCTCACCAAACGACGCGCCGAAGCCGAGGCGGAAGTCCATCGGAACCCCGATCACCAGCGCCACATCCGCGCCTTTCAGCGCCTTGGAGCGCGCGCGTGAGAAGAACAGCTCGTGGTCAGCCGCAACGCAGCCGCGCGCAAGGCCGTTGAGGAACACCGGGATCCGCAACGTCTCGGCCAGCTCCAGCAGCTCCCGCTCGCCGTGACCCCAATAGAGGTCCGTACCCGCCATGATCACCGGTCGCTCGGCCTTAGCCAGGATCTCCCCGGCGCGGGCCACAGCGCTCGCGGAGGAACCGCTCAGCCCCGGCGGGACGCTCGCAGCTCGCGGAGCGAGGTCCGGCTCAGCGGCCTCCATGAACACGTAGTCCATCGGAAAGTCCACAAACGCGGGGCCACCGTGCGGGGCCGTGGCGGCGGCGAACGCCTCATCCACCAGGCCCGGGATCTCCTCGGTGCAGGAAGGCGTGGCGGCGAGCTTGGTCAGCGGGCGCACGAAGGGCACGTGGTCGATCTCCTGAAGCGAGCCCTGCCCCCAGCGCAGCGCTGGCGCGCGCCCACCCAGCACCACCATCGGCGAGTGGTTGGCCTGCGCGGAGGCCATGGCGCTCATCCCGTTGGTCACGCCCGGGCCTGCCGTCAGGGCGCACACGCCCGTCTCGCGCGTGACCTTGGCCCAGCCCTCCGCTGCAAACGCCGCTGTGGACTCGTGACGCACGTCCACGATGTCGATGCCCTCCTCGCGGCAGCCGTCGTAGATCGAGAACAGGTGCCCGCCCGAGAGCGTGAAAAGCTTGCTCACGCCGTGCGCCTTCAGCCGGCGGGCCACCAGGCGCCCGCCGTGATAAGTGCCGGTTTCCTGTGCGCTCTCAGCGCTCTCCGTGGCCATTCGCGCGACTCTATCCGCTCCCGGCGCAGCGCAGCAGATGCCCGGGGTGGGACTCGAACCCACAAGGCCCGTTTGGGCCGTCGATTTTAAGTCGACCGCGTTTGCCAGTTCCGCCACCCGGGCCGGTGCGCGCGCCAGTGTATGCACCCCAACACCCGCCGTCGGTTGCGCCGGGGGACCGCTCCAGCATTGCGCAATCCCCCTTTACTCGCCCAATCTTCCCTTTATGTTCCGCAACTCCAGCGTTGCTACCGTGTCTTTAGGTGAGGAAAACGCCGATAGGAGCATCCGTGGAGGTCTCCGCCCTAACACATTCCGGCGGCATGCCGACCCTTCGGGGACCATCGGCGCTGCTTCGCCTGCAGTCGGACGAGCGCCTGATCGCGCTCACCCGCAAGGGCCACCACGCCGCCTTCGAGACCCTCTGCGCGCGCTACCAGTCGCGCCTGCTGTCGTTCTGCCGCCACATGCTCGCCTCGCGTGAGGACGCCGAGGACGTGCTCCAGGAGGTTTTCGCCGCTGCCTTCAACGCGATCCTCGCCGATGAGCGCGCCATCAACGTGCGCCCCTGGCTGTACCGCATCGCGCGCAACCGCTCGCTCAACCACCTGCGCCGCGCCACCGCCACGGGCGTGGACTCGATGGACGTGCACTTCGCCGAGCAGGGCATCTCAACCGGCGACAAGGTGCTGCGACGGGAGAGCTTCCGCGAGCTCATCTCCGACGTGCACGAGCTGCCCGAGACCCAGCGCACGGCGCTGCTGCTGCGCGAGATAGACGCGCTCTCCTACGAGCAGATCGCCCAGGCGATGGAAACCACCGTGCCGTCGGTGAAGTCGCTGCTGGTGCGCGCGCGCATCTCCCTGGCCGAGGCAGCCGAGGCGCGCAAGCTGAGCTGCGAGGAGGTGCGCCTGGAGCTCGGTGAAGTGGCCGAGGGGCTGGTCAAGCTCAGCGCCCCCGCACGGCGTCACGTGCGCGGCTGCGAGCGTTGCGCGTTCTTCAAGAAGCAGCTCAGGGACAACAACCATGCGCTCGCGATGATGCTGCCGGTGGCGCCGCTACTGCTCCTCAAGAAGGTGCTCCTGGCCAAGCTCGGCTCCGCATCTGCCGGCGGCGCGCACGTCGCCGGCAGCGCCGGCGCCACCGCCACGGTGGGCGCCGGCGCCACCGCGGGCGCCGCTGCCACCGGCGGCGCGGGATTCGCCGGCGGCCTGATGACAGCGGGCGCCGGCGCACTGGCCACCAAGGCCGCCGCCGGCCTTGCCGCCGCCGCCATCGTCACCGCCGGCGCGGTTGCCGCCGACCGCGAGGTGGTGGCCCCGCACCACCACACTGCATCCCACGCCACCGCAAGCGTCGAGGTCCCCGTACGCGAAAGCGAACCGGTAGTCGTGCACGAGCAGGCGCAGCCTGTGAGCGCGGGCGAGGCAACCATCCGCCGGCCCGGCCGCGCTCTCTCCTACGCCACCGTGCATCGCAAGGCGCCGGTCAAGGCAACCGCAACCAAGCCCACGCTGCCCGTGGCCGCAACCACGCCAGTCCCAGCCACCGCCACGCCCGTCACACCAGCGACCCCGGCAACCCCACCGGCGCCCACCGGCACGCAGGTCACCGAAGTCACGAGCCAGACCACCCAGCTCCCTCCCGAAGCCACCACCACGACCAGTACCGCGAGCGCAACACCGCCGCCGGCGGCCACCACGACGACCACGCCCCCGCCCGCCACCAATCCCCCGGCGGAGTCGCTGCCCACCGCCGAACCCGTGCCGGTGCCGGAATCGAGCTCGAGCTCCGGCGCCTCCGCCGGGTCGAGCCCCACCGGCGGAACCCAGGCCCCGCCGCGCTAGCAGCTAGCCCAGGCTGAAGCTCTTCAGCGGCCTCAGCAGCACGCCCGTGGTGGCTACTTCCACGGGCGAGAGCACCTGGTGGCTGGCTTTGGGCGCGGTGAGCATCACGATGTCCACGCCTTCGCGCGCGCCGGCGCGTTCGGGCAGCATCAGCACGTCCTTGCCGAACATCTCCCGGCCCTCCACGCGAGTGGTGTAGACCACGTCGTAAGCCTGTGCGAGGTTGACTTTCGTGACGCCCTCGCCGCGGAGCACGAAGCCGGGGTAGGTCCGCCGCACGCGGCCGATGTAGCCCGCGGCGTACAGCGGCAGCTGCGCCAGCGGATCCCCGGTGTACGGCGGCAGCACCAGCGGGTCCACCGCGAAGGAGTACAGCAGCGCTCCACCCTGGCCGCGTTTCTGCACCTTCACATAGCCGCCGGGGTCGGGTGCCACGCGGTAGAGATCGCGGTAGCCGAAGCTGAACGGGAGGCGTCCACCGTGGGTGTAGGTGGGGTTCACGAGCGTCAGCACCACCGCAACCGCAGTGGCCAGCAGCGCCACGCCCATCGCGCCCACCGCGCGGCGCACCCACGGAGATGCGGCGTGCCAGCGAGGCGCCAGGAGACCCCCGAGCGTCGGCCCGTACTCGGGCTTCAGCGGCACCGCAGCCATCGCGGTCAGGACTTCACTCGCCGATCGAGAACAGCGCGTCCAGATCGTGACGCGAGTAGGCCGCAAACGCCACCATCGTCTGCGTGCGCGCCACGCCCGGCAGGCTGCCGATCTGGCCTGTGATCACATCGGCGAGCTGCTCGTGGTCGGGCACGCGCACGATCGCCACGAAATCCCACTGGCCCGTGACCGAGTAGGCCTCCGCCACGCCATCCACGTCCGCCAGCGCGCTACCCAGCGAGGAAAGCGCGTCGCGCTCGGCCTCGATCAGCACCACGGCGTTGGTCAGGCTCATATGCCTACCATCATAAGGTTCGCTACCTCTCGCCCTCGGGCAGGCCGCTGAGGCCGAGTCCCACCAGCAGGCCGAGCACGCCGCCCGTGACACCCGCGAGCCAGCTGACCTGGTACTCCGCGAATGGCATCGCCAGCAGCAACACCGCGATCACCCCCGCTCCCAGGAGATCGCCCTCGTAGTAGCTGCCGCAGCGCGCAGCGCGCAGGTCGGGGGCCACCCACGCGCCCAGCAGCGCCAGCGCGCCCGCGTTGCCTCCTTCGACCACCGGGAAGGGGTACGCCGCGATGGCCGCCAGCGCACCCGCCGCGCCGAGCCCCAGGAACAGCGCGAGCACCAGCAGCGGGCCGTAGCGACGCTCGAGCAGCCAGCCGAAGATCGCCACCGTGCTCAGCGTCGCGAATGCGTACAGGCCGCTCGAGTAGTCAAACAGCGTGCTCGGCACGCGCCACCATTGTCCGTGGGGAGAGCCAATCAGCAGCACTTCGAAGTAGAGGCTCGGGTGGGCGCGCGTGGCCACCCACATCGCGCCACCGGCTGCCACGAGCGCGATGGTGGCGTAGGGGCGGTTGCCCTCCCAGCGCCCGGACCCGTAGCGCGGGCCGCGGGCCGGGGCGCCCGCCGGCGTGCGGCGCCTGCGCCCGCCGAGCACCGAGCCGAGCCTCGAGCGCGCCGGGCGCGAAGGCGCGTGGGCCCGCGGGAGCTTGGGTGCGCGCCTGCGTAGCCGGTGCCCGCAGTAGGGGCACTCTGTGATGTAGGGGCTCACCTCCGATCCGCACTGCTTGCACACCACGAACAGATCAGCGCCGGAGGTCATCGTCGATCCATTCTAAGTACCTCCCGACTTGCGCCCAGGCGCCTCTGGAATACTGCCGCTCATGAACCCCGGATACGACCAGACGCTCTACATCCTCGCCTTCGACCACCGCGGCTCCTTCCAGAAGAAGTTCTTCGGGATCGAGGGCGAGCCGGACGCCGAGCAGACCGCCATCATCGCCGACGCCAAGCACCTGATCTTCGAGGGGATGCTGCAGGCGGTGGCCGCAGGTGCGGAGCCATCGGTTACGGGCGTGCTGGTGGACGAGCAGTTCGGCTCCACCGTGCCCTCGGAGGCGCGCGCGAGGGGGCTGAAGCTCGCGATGCCCGCTGAGCGTTCGGGGCAGAGCATGTTCGACTTCCAGTACGACGACGAGTTCGGCGAGCACATCGAACGCTTCGACCCGGACTTCACCAAGGTGCTCGTTCGCTACAACCCGGACGGCGATGAGGCCGACAACGCCGAACAGCTGCGCAAGCTGAAGCAGCTGAGCGACTGGCTGAAGGCGCATGAGCGCAAGTTCCTGTTCGAGCTGCTCGTGCCCGCCGAGCCCGCCCAGCTCGAGTCAGTTGGCGGCGACAGCGACCGCTATGACGCCGAGCTGCGCCCCGAGTTGATGCGCCGCGCGATTGCGGAGATCCAGGACGCGGGCATCGATGTGGACATCTGGAAGATCGAGGGCGTGGACCGCCGCGAGGACTGCGAGATGCTGGTGGCGCAGGCCCGCACCGGCGGGCGCGACAACGTCACCTGCGTGGTGCTCGGCCGCGGTGCCGACGACGCCAAGGTCGACCACTGGCTGACCATGGCTGCTCCCGTGGATGGCTTCATCGGCTTTGCAATCGGCCGCTCCATCTGGTGGGATCCGCTGAAGGCCTACGTGGACGGCAAGATCGAGCGATCAGCCGGCGCGCGCAAGATCGCGGAGAACTTCCTACGCTTCGTCTCCGTATACGAGCGCGCCAGGACATCCGTGGGCGCTTAGCCAAGCAGACGTGGCCGCCATGAAAATGCGCCAGAGCCTCTCCGAGTGGGAGCAGGCCTTCGTCAAAGAGATCACGCTCGACCGCCGCCGGCGCGACTCGCTGCGACGCACCGCCGAGCAGCGCGCCGCCAAGCGCGAAGCCGAGCGGCGTCACAAGCGCGGATCTGTCCGTTTCGTACTTCTGGTGCTCACGCTGATCACCACCGCTGTGGTGGTCACCATCGTGATGTTCCGCACGCTCTACCTGCTGCTGGGCTAACTAGCTGTCGCCGAGCTCGCTCAGCGACTCGTCCACCGACGGCGCGCCCTCCACCGGCGCGTGCTCCGGGCCGTTCCCGTCCTCGACGGGCGTTACCGCGCCAGTTTCGCGGTGGATCTCCAGGTAGATCTCCTTGCGGAAGACCGGAACCTTCTGGGGAGCCTGAATGCCGATGCGCACCTTCTCGCCCATGACCGAGAGGACCGACACCTCAATCTCGTCCCCGATCATGATGCTCTGGTTGGACTTGCGCGTCAGAACCAGCATTTGGGTGCACCTTCCTCTTGGCCGACTGGCGACTTGCGACTGGCTACCGGCCACTGGCAGCCGGCGACCGGCGCAATCCCCAACCGCCGGTCCGCCAAGCATAGTCCTAGGGCCGGGGGAACGCGATCCCCTATTTGCCCGAGGGCGCACTTGTCCGCTGGCTGCGGAGAAGATCTTCGCAGCCGGGCGTCCGCAGGCCCGCGCCGCCGCAGAGAGCGGGCCGCGGCGCGGCATGGGCGCTTTGCGCTAGTCTCCCGGACCGTCCATGCCCCGAAAGTCTCTGCGCCCGCACCTCAACCAAATCCGCGCCTGGGTGCGCCAGGGCCGGACCGATGCGTGGGTGGCACACCAGCTCGAGGTCACCGTGCGCGACATCGAGCAGTTCAAGCGCCAGAACGAGCTGGTCAGCGACGATGAGGCCGCCGAGGGCACCAGCGCCGCGGACTACCCGCGCGAGATCGACCTGCGCGCAGAGGACGACGCGCTGATCGCCGCGGAGCTTGAAGCCGCCGAAGCTGAGGCCGAGCGAGCGAGGGCCGAGGCCGCCGCCAACGGCGTGGAGGACGTCGATGAGGACGAGGAGGGTGAGTCGGGCGCTCCCCGCGCGCGGCGGCGCAGCCGGCGTGGAGGGAGGGGCAGGAGGAGCAGCGCCCGCACCGCGCCGCTGGAGGGCACCTTCGACCACGGCGAGGAGGGCTATGGCCTGTGGCTCGACCCCGCCATCCAGGACAACCCCATCTACGCCGAGCACTGGGCCGGTCACCGCCCCGTGGAAGTTACGGTGGAGGAGGACCGGATCGTCATCCGCCGCGTGGGCGAGGACGACGACGACTAGCTGCGCTAGGCGTTGATCTCCCTGCGCCCTCCGGCGTAGTCGGCCGCCTCGCGCAGGTAAAGCGCGAACGCCGCGTCGATCACCACGCCCGCCTCCCACGCCCACGGCTCCTCGGGGGCCACCTTCATCGCCGCCTGCAAGCACCAGCCTGTGCCGCGTTCGTAGAGCTCCACGAGCTCCGTGGTTGAGAATCGTCCGCCCAGCCGCCTGCGCAGCTCGGACACCAGCGCGGTGACCACGCGCTCCAGCAGCGGCTGGCGCTCAGCCGGCGCGGCGAGCACACGCCGCTCGCCCTGACGCCACTGGTAGATAGCGTTCTCGTAGGACACGCGCCGAGGCTAGCAGTGCGCGCCCCTTCAGTTATTGGGGAGACCGCTCACCACGTAGGGCTGCTCGCCCTTTCGCATCATGCCCAGCTTGCGCGCCTCCGCTTCGAGCGCTGCTTGGCCGCTGAGCTGTTCGTGCTGGCGCACAAGCGCCCGGTGTTCGCGTTCCATGGCCACCACCGCGGCGCTGTCGTGGCGGGACTGGTGCCAGGTGGAGAGCATGCGCAGGCCTGCGCTCGCGTACAGGTACACGAGCGCTACCAGCACACACAACAGCGCCAAGCGCCCGATGCGGTCCCAACGCACGCGCGCGGCCACGGCTGGGCGCGTGGCAGAGCCGCTGCGTCCGCGGGGAGGACGGCGCGGGCGAGCGCGGGAGGCAGACGCGGCAGGCATGCTCCCTGGCCATTCGCCCCGGCCCGCCAACCTCCTGCCGCGAGCGCGCGGCTAGCGTCCGCGAAAGACGCTGCGCCCCGGGAACTGCGCCTCGGAGCCCAGCTGCTCCTCGATGCGCAGCAGCTGGTTGTACTTGGCCACGCGGTCTGAGCGCGAGGGCGCGCCCGTCTTGATCTGCCCGCAGCCGGTGGCCACGGCGAGGTCGGCGATGGTCACGTCCTCGGTCTCGCCCGAGCGGTGGCTCATCACGGCCGTGTAGCCGGCCTCGCGCGCCATGGCGATCGCTTGCAGCGTCTCGGTGAGCGTGCCGATCTGGTTGACCTTGATGAGGATGGAGTTGGCCACGCCCGCCTCGATGCCGCGCTTCAGCCGCTCGGTGTTGGTCACGAACAGGTCGTCGCCCACCAGCTGCACGGTGGCGCCAAGGCGCTCTGTGAGCGCGCGCCAGCCCTCCCAATCCTCCTCGTCCATGCCGTCCTCGATGGAGACGATCGGGTAGCGACCGGCGAGGTCGGCCCAATAGCCGGCAAGCTCGGCGGGGCTCAGCGAGCGGCCCTCGTGCTCGAGCACGTAGGCGCCGTCGTGGAATATCTCGCTGGTGGCGGGGTCGAGCGCGATGGCCACATCCTCGCCGGGCCGGTAGCCGGCGGCCTCTATGCCCGCTACGAGCATCCTCAGCGCCTCCTCGTTGGAGCCGAGGTCGGGGGCGAAGCCACCCTCGTCCCCCACGGCTGTGCCGAGACCGCGCTCGTGCAGGATGCGTTTGAGGGCGTGGAACACCTCGGTGCCCATGCGCAGGCACTCCGAGAAGGTTGGCGCGCCGCAGGGCACCACCATGAACTCCTGGAAGTCCACTTTGTTGTCCGCGTGCGCCCCACCGTTGAGCACGTTCATCATCGGCACCGGCAGCACGCCTGCGTGCTCGCCGCCGAGGTAGCGCCACAGCGGCTGGCCCTGCTCGGCGGCCTGCGCGTGCGCAGCGGCAAGCGATGCGCCGAGGATCGCGTTGGCGCCCAGCCGCGACTTGTTGGGGGTGCCGTCGAGCGCGATCAGCGCGCCATCCAGCGCGCTCTGATCGGCGGCATCCATGCCCGTCAACGCCTGGGCGATCTCGCCGTTGACATTGCCCACCGCGCGCGTTACGCCCTTGCCCTGCCAGCGCTCGTCGCCGTCACGCAGCTCGGTGGCCTCGAACTCGCCGGTGGAGGCTCCGGAGGGCACCGCAGCGCGCCCCTGGGCGCCAGAGCGCAGCGCCACCTCGACCTCCACCGTCGGGTTGCCCCGGCTGTCGAGGATCTGGCGGGCGTTGACGCGCTCGATCTCACTCATCGCGAGCTCGGCGGCGGCCTCTACCCGGCTGGCGTCAAGCCCGCGCCGGCGGCTTTGACTTTGTACTGCTTGCAGTCAGCCACCACGTAGCCGCTGCGGCAGTCCGTTTTGGCCTGCCACTTCGTTTTGAATTCTTTGACGAACTTGCTGAGCGCTTCCTGGCTCTGGGTGGCGGTGAGCTGCGTTTTGATCGACGCCTTGGACTGCGCGAGGCTCTGCTGCGACCCCGCGGAGACGCTCTTGACTTCGTAGAGGTAGTAGCCGAACGCGGTCTTCACTGGCCCGCCCAGCACGTTCTTGGAGGCCGAGAAGATGGCTTGGTCGAGCGCTTTCTCCTCCTGGCCTTTGACCACTTCGCTCAGGAGCCCGCCGTTGGCCTTGCTGGTGGGGTCGATGGAGACCTTCTTGGCCACGCTGGCAAAGCTCTTGCCGGACTGGATTTCCTGCTTGGCGCTGTTGGCCGCGGCTTCGGTCTTGGTGAGGATGATGGCCACGTTGCGCTTTTCGGGCGTGCCGAATCGTGCCTTGTTTTCGTTGTAGTACTTTTCGACCTGCGCTTCGGTCACGGTGGCTTTCTGCTTGGCGATCTTCTGCTGGATTTTCGAGGAGAGCATGTTGAGCTTCACGCGCAGCAGCAGGTCGGACACGGTCTGCCCTGAGAGCGCCAGGAAGTGTTCGAACGCGGCAGCTTTCGGGAACTGCTGGCTCTTGATTTTTTCGAACTGCTTCTTGACTTCGGCGTCGGTGACCTTCACGCCCAGCGAGTTGGCCTCGCCGATGACCCATTGCGAGGAGAGCAGGAAGGAGAGAACCTCCTGCAGGAGGCTTTTGTACTGCGTTTCGCATTGCGTCTTCAGCGCGCTGGGCGTGGGCGGCGTGGCTTTCGGTTCTTTGGCCGCAACTTCTTTGAAGTGCGCCACGCAGGCCGCATAAGAGGGCGGTTCGGGAAGCACCGGCTTGGACCCCGTGGCCTGTGAGGTGGCGGCGATCGTCATCCAGTGTTTGAACGCTTCGGTCGTGATCGGCGTCTGGTCGACGGTCGCCACGGCATCGCCGGGCACGCCGCCACCGCCGCACGCGGCGAGGCCCACGATGGCAAAGAAAACGGCGCCTAGCGCCGAGATGAAACGGAATGCCTTTGACACGACGGGGGGCACTCTAGCGGAAAGCGCCGCGGGTGTGGTTAAGGAGTTCCTAAGCAGCCTCGCGCACGATCGCAAGCAGCGCGTCGGCCGCCCTCACCACGCTGGGAAAGCG
>Ga0210403_10002118_pt1 | contig 18257 bp, 16 predicted proteins | sample IncBWC19MmetaG_FD_150863 | JGI IMG/M metagenome (GOLD analysis project Ga0210403, IMG submission 150863) | Forest soil microbial communities from Barre Woods Harvard Forest LTER site, Petersham, Massachusetts, United States - Inc-BW-C-19-M | ecosystem: Environmental > Terrestrial > Soil >... | reverse complement strand
CTCCGACGAAACCGGCCTGCACGTCGAGACAGACGACGGTTGGCGATTCCAAGCCGCCGCCGCAAGCCCGAGTGACACGCATCCGGCCACCTCGATCTCGGTGCAGCCCAACCCGTTCTGGAGAGACGCCGCCCCACGCCTTCAGCAACGCCTCTCTTGCTGCCCAGCGCTGAGCAAACGCCTGGTCTCCGAGTGTGGCCGCCTCTCGCAGAACCTCCTCGAGCTCCGTGCCAGAACAGATGCGAGGCATGAGACGACGCCACGGAAATTCGTGAGGTAGCCGCTGAATGTCTACCCCGACTGGTGCCCCCGCCCGTAGCGCGATAAGCCCGAGATCCCCGGAGTGTGAGATATTGAAGTGCCACCCGGCATTGTTTGCGAGTGCGACTTCGGGCTTGCCATGTGGGCCGTTGCGGAGGGGGATATGGTGAGGCTCGACACCCATGGCGTCACCGAGCAGGGTGCGTACAGCGAGCCGACAAATAAGGAATTGGCGTCGCCGAGTGGGTAGGCGGAACGAAGCGGCCCGCTCACGCTCTGCCGAGTCGAGCAGCGAGTCAGCTTCTGCATATGGGCCGCCGCAAGCGAGATCTACGAGGTAGACCACGGTGTGTACCTCGTCCAGCCGAGCGTACAGCCTTACGGCGGAGCGAACGGTCTCGCGCAGCCCCATGCGGGATTAGGGAGATTGCGGCAACGCGGACTGAGAAGCCGTCTCGACAACCGACACTGTCCGCAGAGGCGCACCGATGCGTAGGACTCGCCCGAGCCACGCCCCGGCGAACGAGGACGTAACGACCGATAGGAGAACGATGTAGGCGTACAGCCGCCCGTCGATTATGCGCGCACTAAGGGCGACCGAGGCAAGGACGATGCCCGGGCCGCCACGGGCGTTGAGGGCCACCGCGAGGTTCCGCGAAGTCGTAGGGGCTTCCCCGGCGAGGCGGGCGCCGACGTACACGCTGTAGCCCTTGGCGATACAGGCGAATGCGAGGAACGCGGCAAAGAAGAAGGGATTGAAGTTGCGCACTAGGTTCAGCTGAATGCCCACGATCGCGAAGTAGAGCGGGATGAAGAACGCCGCGCCGACCTGTGCGATCGCCGACCGAGCTTTCTCTGTCTCATCATCTTCAAGCTCGCTAACCATGGTCCCCGCGGCGAGACCACCGAACACGGGGGTAATGCTGAGCGTCAGGCACAGCATCGTGACGGCGAGAAGTAGCACGACCAGGTAAGCGACGGGGCTCAGAACGGTGGACCGGCAGACTTTCGCGATACGCCTGCCGCCCGTGAGCGCAGACACGAGAATCACGACCGTAACCCCCGCGTAGTAACAAGATCCCGAAAGCGACGCCGGCGCGATGTGCAGCCATCGCGCGACGCCGAAGCTCCCGACATTGCCTCCCGCGAGCCCGACCGCGATAGCGAGTACGGCGTACAGAACAATGTCCTCTATCACAGCTGCGCTGAGGACAATGCGGGCAAATGGCGTGTTGGCGATCCCTAGATCAAGCATGATCCTCGAAATGACAGGAATGCTCGCTACGGCGATCGCCGTAGCGAACACGAGGCTCAGTGAGCCGGAGCTATTCGCGGTCCCGTGAAGGTAGCCGAGCTGAAACAGGTGGAACGCAGCCAGGCCCGCCGCGAACGGTATGACTATCCCCGCACCACTAATCGAGACGGCGACGCGGCGCTCCGTGGACCTGAACAATGTCCGCAGGGTGCTTCCAGTCGCGAACATCAGGAAGATGATCCCGAACTGATATAGCGCGCCGAGTACCGTGGCGGTGACGCCGCTCGTTGGGAACAAGGAGTGCTGTAGGCCAGGGATCGCAGCTCCGAGCACCGTCGGTCCGAGAATCAGGCCGCCAGCTATCTCCCCCACTACTCGCGGCTGGCGCGCACGAACAAAGAGATATCCCACGAGATGTGCGGCAATAAGCAGCAGTCCGCTCGCACAAATTACGTGCGCAACATCAGACTGGGTCAAAGACATGCCTACCCTCTACTGGCTACGGCGCCCGTTCGCACAGTCGCGCTCAGGCGGCGAGGGCGATCAGTTGAACGTAGAGGCCGACCTGGAGCAGGACCGGAAACGCGAGGCCTGACCACCACGGCTGAGTGTCGTTGGACTGGCCGCGCGGCGCGACTAGCGCCATGAAGTAGATGCACACCGCAAGGATGTAGACGAGATAGGCGACAGACAGCTTCGCCTCGTGGTAAAGCAGCCCGTTGAACGCTGCGCCGAGAGCCGCTAGCAGCACGAGGACGCCTCGCACCTTGGGCCAGGAGACGAAGTAGATGCGCTCCGATGGCTCGTCTCCGAGGTCGCGTGACCACTTCCAGAACTGAAAGCCGGCGATCAGCCCGCCTATCACCGCCACGACAGCCGCGACGGACAGGCTCCGCCCGTTCGCAGCGCGCCATGCGAAGTAGACGTAAGTAAAGATCGCGACTGGAACGAGCTCGACGAATATGACTCTGGCTGCGAACCGCAGAGCTGCCGAGCGCTTGCCGGCAGCCAGCCCCAGCGATCCGATCGCCATCAACCCGAGTGCGCTCAACGCGACGAGCAGTGCCTGTGCGTGGGGCTCGAGCAGGAACTCGAGTGGGAGGCTCGCTACGAGTGCGAGAGCCAGGAACTTCGGGCGGGCCGGGATAGCCGCGCCACCACCCAATTCAGAGTTGAGAGACGTCGAGATGTCGTCAGTGAGGCGGTACTGGAGAAATAGGACCACCACCAGGGCTGCGGCCGCCAGGCCGTGGCCGTTGAGGTGGTAGTGGCCGGCGGCCCGCCCATAGACAAGGTACGCGGCGATGGCCGTCAGGCCGACCGAGGCTGCTTGACCCGGCGGGTACTGCTTGCCAAGGTAAACCCCCACAGCCGAGACGGCGCGGAGTGGGCCAGGTCCCTTGGACACTGCGGCGCCGTCGAGTTCGACGGGCTGCCCGTCAGCCATGAGATGGTGCGTCGGTGGTGCGCATCATGGGCCAAGTGCTACCAAACCCGCCGCCGGATTCCGCAATCCAACTCGGCATTTCTTATTTGCGGAAGCTTTCCGTTTTGACTTTTACAGCCTTTGACGGGTGCGCTCTGCGGCGGCTACCCTCACCCACCACGTGGCAATTGCGGGCGGTGATTTCAAACGAGGACTGGTCCACTCCGCCACGACGGAGCGCACTGGCAGCGCCGCTTGCTCTCAGCCGACGGTCGTGGTGGCTGAGAGTTCTCCTGCGGAGGTACGGCGCCACGCGGGCGCCAAGGGATGCAATCTGCATCGCCTCACGAACGCCGGCATCAGCGTGCCGATATGGGCGGTAGTGAGCGGCGACGCGCTTCGGTGCTTCTGCCAGCTCAACGAGATCGCACCGAAGCTGGAATCGACACTTCAGAGTGTTAAGCTCGAAACGGTCGACGCGGTAGCGGTCGGCATCGAAAACGCGCTCAATACAGGCGATGTGGACGGCGCGATCCTGCGCGCGATAGAGCATGCCTACTCTCACGTCGGCGGCGGGGCAGTTGCGGTGCGTTCATCGGGCAGCGACGAGGACGGTCAGGCCACTTCGTTCGCGGGTCAGTACGCGACATTCTTGAACATCGTGGGACTAAATGAGGTCGTCCGAAGTGTCCGCGCGTGCTGGGTCTCGGCATATTCTGCACGAGCGCTCCGCTATCGATTGCTCCACAGCCTTCCTGTCGAAGCAACCGACATGGCCGTCGTCGTGCAGGCGATGGCGCCGGCCGAGAAGAGTGGTGTGATGTTCACGGTCAATCCGGTGTCGCGACGCGCCGACGAGATCCTGATCAGCGCCGCCTACGGGCTCGGCGAGGGGATCGTCGAGGGAGCGATCGACGCGGACTCGATCGTCATAGCCCGGGACGGCCATACCAAGGAGGTGACAGTCGGCCAGAAGGAGTCCCAGGTCGAGGCGATCGAAGACGGCGGAGTAACGGCAACGGACGTCGAGGTCGCGGCCCGTGGCCGCCTCTCAACAACCGACGACGAGATCCGCGAGCTCATCGAGTGTGCACGGAAGGTAGAAAAGCTCTTTGGCCGACCACAGGACGTCGAGTGGGCTCTCGGAGCGGGCCGACTCTGGGTGCTTCAGAGCCGGCCTATCACGACGCCAGTGGAGGCTCCGCCAGGCGATCACCGGATCTGGGACAACTCGAACATCATCGAGAGCTTTGGCGATGTGACTGCTCCGTTGACCTTCAGCTTCGCGCGTTGGGCCTATGAGCAAGTCTTTAGCGACCATTGCCAGCTGATCGGCCTGCCCAGCCGCGACCGCGCCGAGGCCGAGACTTGGCTGCCTAACATGCTCGGGTACTTCAATGGGAGGGTTTACTACAACCTGCTCAACTGGTACAGGCTCATCGGCTTGCTGCCTTTCTACGGGCCCCATCGGAAGATCCTCGAGGTTTCACTTGGAGTCTCTGAGTCCCTCGAGGACGAGCGGGCAGAACACCTACGGCCGCTGAAACGAAACTCGCGTGTCGCGGAATTGACTGTAAGGGCCCGCATCGCGATTCGCTTCGTTTGGTACTTCGCGACCATTGAGCTATCGGTCAAGAGCTTTCTCCGTCATTTCTACGGCATGTATGCGCAGTTCGACTCGATCGATTACTCCGCCCTGTCCGCCGAGGAGGTGTATATCTCATACACGGAAGCCGAACGCGGCCTCCTATCGCGGTGGGGTCGCATGATCCTGCTGGAAGCCGTGTTGGCCCTCTCGTTCGGTGCCATGTATGGCCTGACCTCACGTTGGCTACCCGATGCCCCCGACTCGTTCATCTGGGAAATGGCGCGGATCGAGAACGATGTGGAGTCTGCGCAGCCAGTGGAGCGGCTCAAGGCGCTCGCAGCGCTGGTGCGAGCCAACGGCGATCTCTCGGCGATGCTGCATAGCCTCCCCGTGGGTCGCGAGTATGCCGCCCTGAAGCACATCGAAGGGGAGCTTGCCGCTTCGCTGCTAGCCGAGATTGACGGGTATCTCGCAGACTTCGGATACCGCAACGCAAACGAGCTGAAGCTGGAGGAGCCTGACCTACGCGAGGATCCTGCCGCGCTCTTCGGGATGCTCAAAGACACGCTCGCGCAGCTCGACGTGGAAGCTGAGCGCGCGGCCGGTGAAAGCGGCGAGGACTACCTGAGAGGACAGCTGCGTGGCCCACGTCTGTGGGCTTACAAGCTGGTGCGGCGCAGGGTGCGCCGCGCGCTACGGGCGCGGGAGAGCGTGCGCTTCTGCCGGACTCGCACCTTCGGGATCGCCCGCCGCATGTTCCGCGCCATGGGCGAGGACATGGCGCGTTTTGGGGCGCTGGAGTCCGCCTGCGATGTGTTCTATCTTCGCCTCGAGGAGATCCGCGGTGCCTTCAGCGGGACAATCGCGCACCGCGAGCTCAGGCCCCTAGTCGAACTTCGTAAGGGGCTAGAGAAAGAGTACCGGGCGCTTCCTGCCCCAGGACGGTTCGACACTTGCGGCACGGTGTATTGGGGCGGCCTTCAACGCGAATGGGAAAAGCGCGACGCTAACAGTGACTTTGACGGACACGAGTTGAGAGGGGTGCCCTGCAGCGCAGGTGTTGTGGACGGCGAAGCAAGGGTCCTCGACGCACCTCGACACGTCGGTGGCGGGATCCTCGTGACCTATCGCACCGACCCGGGCTGGATTACGGCTTTGGCGTCCGCCTCGGGCTTGGTCATTGAGCGTGGCAGCCCGCTCACGCACGTCGCGGTTGTCGCTCGCGAGCTAGGAATCCCGACCGTGATCCAGATCCCTCGGGTGACCGAGCGAGTCCGAACCGGCGACCGCATCCGAGTCGACGGATCGGCTGGAACCGTCACGATTCACAACCACGACGAGGACGGCGAACCTTGACGACCCAGACTCTGAGAGATAGCCGTCGTCACCAGCTGGAAGCTCGTATCAACGACTACCACTCAGTCACCGTCGCAGAGGTCTTGGAGGTCATTGACTATCTCCGAGACGACAAGGACTCGGTGATCGCGGGCGGGTCGCTTGCGGTAGGGCTCGGCAACCGCTTGAGCGATCTCGACGTAGTGATCGCCGGCGAGCAGTCCGTGGTGAGCTCCCGGGTGCCACTGGAGCACTTCGTCCGGTCGCTGCGAGTCGACGTCTGGAAGATGTCCAAGGCACTCATTGATGACGTGTTCGAGCGCGCGGAGCGCGGTCTGAGCCAGCCCGGTCGCCTCGACGACCTATTCGCCAACGTGGACGACGAGGTCAATCTGAAGCTCCTGCATCGCATAGCGTTCGGGATCACGCTGGACGGTCCGGGGCTCGCGGCCGGGCCTCCGCGCGACCACGTTGCGATCGCGCGCAACGTGGTCGTGCGCGAGTACGCCGAGCGCATGCGTGAGCATGCCTTCCTAGCGCAGCTCTCTGTCGCGCACGACCGACCGCTGGCCGCTGCGGTCAATGCACGCGACGCCGTAGAGGAGGCACTACACGCCGCCATCACAGCTAGCGGGGTTCCTTTCACCGGCCACAAGTGGCTGCAGGAGCGGCTGGCGAACGATGTGCCAGACCTCAGAATCCTTTATGCGCCTTTTGCGACGCTCCCAGCGGCGGGCGAGGAGTATGAGAGGTTTGTGCTCACTGCCATCGAGCAGTGCGAAGCGCTCGCCGGTATCACGCTCGCTGCCGATCGGCTCTCTTCGCAGTGTCGGTGGGCGAATACCGACCTGGTTCTCGCCGAGGCGGGCGATTCGCCACTCCTCTTGTCGGCAAACGTCGGCGGGCTGTGGCAACTCGACGATACAGAGGCAGATGCTTGGCGTGTCTTGATGGCGGCCGTCGATGGTAGCCGTTCATCCCTCGTTGATTGGTCGTGCTCGGGACTTGATCAGGCCCAGGCCGCGCTCTGCTTCGACCTGTATGAACGCGGCCTGTTGAAGCTCATATGGTGTTGCGGTGTGCCGCTTAGCGACCTGAACTTTGCGACAGGGAGCCCACGTTGAAGGCAGTCCCGGTCGACGCGCGACGCTACGCGTGGTGTCATGGCCACGGCCTGTGGATCATGGGTCTGCCAGTAGCCACGTTCATCGAGGACATGTACGGAGCGTTGGCAGCGGATCAGCATGGGATTGTGCGTGTCGCGACCCGAGAGATCGGGGAGGCGTGCGCGGTCACCTTGACGATCATGCTGTTCTTCGAGCGTCCGATCCCGCCGCCTGCCATGCGGGCGTCATGGGCTTTGAACAGGCTCGATGGACACGAGCTCGCCGACCTCTGTCGGGAACTGGTGCGTAGTGACACACGAACGTCGTCATCCGAGCTCGTTGCAAAGTGTGAGCGGCTGCTTGAGCAGGTGCAGACGCTCGTCGGCCGAGTACCAGACGTTCTTTCGCCGGAGGGGTACTTCCCGGCGCTCGCTGCTGCGCGGGGTTGGCTGAAGTTGCTCGAGGCTGTCGGCGAGGAAGACTTCCTCCCACGCGACTGGACCGCAGGAGGGTAGGCCCGATGCCAGAGGTAGACCTTGAGCGGGAGGTCCGCGCCCCCGTGGATCAGTTGTGGGCGGCGGTGATCGATGTCGAGCGGTATCCCGATTCCATGGAGAACGTCCGCTCGGTTCAGATCGTTGGGGAGGACTCACCTGAGCGCAGACGGATCGCGTGGGCGGTGACGCTTAAGGGGTCCGTTCTCGAGTGGGAAGAGGATGAGCGGATCGATCACCAAGCGCATACGGTGGAGTTCCGTCAACTCTCTGGCGACATGGAGTGGCTGGAGGGCGCTTGGCGGCTAGTCGCTACGGGACCGGACACGACACGGGTCAGTCTCAAGGTGTCGTTCGAGATAGGGATTCCGATGCTCGCCGAGATGCTCAACCCGGTCGCCGAGAGATCGTTCCACGAGAACTGCGCCGAGATGCTCCGGGGCGTCGAGCGAGAAGCACTCGCCGCGTAAGCCAGTGAGTCCACCAGCCAGCGCTTTGGGATTGATGGAGGCTCACGAGGTCTTCACGATTCTCAAGCGTCACGTATCCCCTGGAGCGGCCCTCAGCGCGAAGTTCATGGGCAGCGATGCCGTCGAGACGAGCTCCGACGGCGCGACCATTCGACTTTCTGACGGGCGTGAGTTGATCGACTTCGGATCGTATGCCGTTGCCCTCCTCGGGCACCGCTATCCCGCAGTAATTGACGCTGTAGTGCGACAGCTCGGCGCAATCCCCACCTCGACGCGCGCCCTAGCGAACCCCGCTGTCGCCGCCCTGATTGTCGCGCTGACGACGCGCAGCGAAGACCGGCTTCAGCACGTGTGGCTCGGCAGTGACGGGGCGGACGTGGTGGAGCTAGCCATCAAGCTCGCCCGCCGAGTCTCGGAGAGGCCGCGCGTCCTGGCGGTCGAGGGTGCGTTTCACGGCAAGACGCTCGGCGCTCTGGCTCTCACGTCGGGCCCAACGTTCCGGGCCGGCCTGGACACCTTGCTGGCGCACGTGAGTCACGTCAAGCGCGACGACGGTACAGCCGTCGCCCGCGAGGTGAGCCGCGGTGATGTGGCGGCCCTCATCATCGAGCCAATCCAAGGAGAGGGCGGCGTGCGACCCCTTGATCCCGATGTGCTGAGACAATGGGCGAGCGATGCTCGCGCGGCGGGAGCATTCGTTATCAGCGACGAAATCCAAGTCGGGTTGACGCGATGTGGTCCGTTCTCACTGGCCACCGAGTTTGGGCTTAGGCCCGATGCAGTCCTCTTTGGGAAGGCTCTCGGCGGCGGCATCCTTCCGCTCGCAGCGATGCTCGCAACCGAGCAGCTACACCAGCCGCTCATCGCCGACCCGACCTGGCACAGCTCGACATTCGGCGGACACCCGTTGTCGTGCGCCGCCGGCACCGCATCGCTGGAATCGCTCGACGCACTCGCCGATCGTCGCACGGAGCTCAGCGGTCAGATAGAGGCAGAGCTGCGCAACTTGACGACGCTTCACGCCGGCACGATCGTCGACCTCCGCGGCCGTGGTCTTCTATGGGGGATCGAGCTGCGCACAGCCAGCCAAGCCGGCCACCTCCTACTGGAGCTCGCCAGCCGCGGCCTTCTGGTCTCCCCGTGCATGAGTTCGCCCACGACGATTCGCCTCATGCCGCCGATTACCACTACCGACGAGCAGATGGAGCGCGCGATCAGGTGTCTGAGCGACGGACTGGAAGCGATCCGGAAAGACGACCTCGGTTGAGCGAGGATCGGGTAGTGAGGAAACCCGGGTAGGGTGTAGATCGTGACCGATCGTCCGGCCTCCCTTGCACACCGCATCTATGCGCGCGCGCACCTGACCGGCGAGTTTCGCCTCCGGTCAGGCAAGGTGAGCAGCGAGTATTTCGACAAGTATCTCTTCGAGTCCGATCCCGAGCTATTGCATGCTGTCGGTCAAGCCCTCGTCGAGCGTCTTCCTGAAGGCGTCGTGGACGCCCTGGCTGGCTTGGAGTTGGGCGGCGTGCCGCTCGCGACAATGGCCTCTCAGCTGTCCGGTGTCCCCGCGTTGTTCGTCCGCAAGGAGGCCAAGGTGTACGGCACCTGTCGACTAGCCGAGGGTGGCGAGGTCGACGGCCAGCGCCTCGTCGTAGTCGAGGACGTCATCACATCGGGCGGCCAGGTGATTCAGTCCTGCCGCGATCTTCGAGAGAGGGGCGCCGACATTGTGACGGTCCTGTGTGTCATCGACCGCGAAGAGGGAGGCCGTGAGAACCTTGCCGAGCAGAAGCTCTCTTTGACCTCTGTCTTCACGATGGCACAGCTCCGCGCTGCAGCCGGCTAGACAGACTTCCGCCCAAGCCACTCGGTAGGGCCGTGCAGCCCCTGTAGCGCGAGGACGTATCCGTACGCACCGGCACCAGCGATGTAGAGGTCCGCGACATCGGCGAACACGTCGCGTCGGCGCCATGCCTCGCGGCGGGTCGCATTGGTCACGTGCACAACGGCCGTGGGTACATCGACATCCTCGATCGCGTCGCGCAGAGCGATCCCGGTATTTGTGAGGCCCCCCGGATTCACCAGTACCGCGTCCACGCTGTCTGCGGACTGCACTGCATCAATCAGGGCGCCTTGAGAGTTCGACACAACATGAGCGAGTGTCGTGTGGTGGCTAGCAGCGATCTCCTCCAAGCGGGCCTGAACCTGTGCCAGAGTCACGGTGCCGTACAGCGGACCCCGCTGCCCGAGGCGGTTTACGTTCGGGCCTTGGAGGACAAGCACCCGCACTAGACGGCGGTTTCCAACGCCCACATGGCGTCGTAGTCATCGGCGTTCTCTCCGTCGCGGTGCTCCCACCAAGAGTCCAGCACTGCAGCGGGATCGAGAAACATGTTCCCGAGGCCGACGATTTGCATGTCCTCGCCATCGCCCAGCGTCACGGTCGCTGCCCCGTTGGGATGGATGCACATCGTGTCGGCGACCTTGCTCGCCGCTGGATGGATCTGCATTCGGATCTGCGCACCGTAAGAAGTGGCCAGCTGCTCCATTTGCCGCTGAAACACGTCGAGGGCGACGCCGAGCTCGTCCTGCATCTCTCCGGCTCTGCGAGTCGGCACCATCTGCTTCAGACGCCACAGGTCAGGGGTCAAGTCGGGCTCGCTGAGCGTGGCCGCGAGCGGCGCTAGGTGATCGACATTGATCTGCGTGACGACGGTCGCGACCCGGATTCGGACGTGCGACTCCATCGCGCGGACGAGCCGAAGCGCCTCGATCGTCGCGGCGTAGTGCCGCTCGCTTCGTCCGACGGCGACGTTGATCTCTGGTGGTCCGTCGAGCGACAGGGCAAGCCAGTTGATGTGCGGAATAAACCTCTCGGCGCGATGCTGGTTGAGCATCGAACCGCTGGTAAACAGGGTGACGAGCAGCCCTGTCTCGGCTGCGTAGCGGACGATCTCCAGGGCGTGTGGATGCATCAGGATCTCCCCGCCTGTGAGGTTGATCCGTTCGGCGCCGGCGTTGCGCAAGAAATCGATGACCGACGTCGCCCGCGCCACTGACATGTTGCCGAGGTTCTTGCTCGCGTAGCAGAAGCTGCACTCCATGTCGCAGTTGGTCAGGAGGTAGAGGTTGGCTACGTCTTTGAATGGTCGTTCGTTTGTCATGGCCTCGTGTGGTTGGGGTGGGCGAGTAGGTCAAGGACGCCGCGACGAATCGTGTCCGCGTCGACCCGGAAGTCGTTCGGGCTGAAAGATGTGGGTGACGAGTACGCACTCGGGGTTAGGTGGCCGATCACCGCGCCACTCGCCTCGGGTAGCGCGCCACGTATCAACGCTGCGAGGCCGCCGTGGGCGACGTGCTCCTCAACGATGAGGACGGGTCCGGCAGACAGTGCCGTTTGCAGCGGCTCAGGGTCAAGAGGGCGCAGCTTGAGAACGGAAACGACTCCTGTCTTGATACCCACGGCGCCCAGTTCGTCCGCCGCGTGCACCGCGTCACTAGTCACTGCTCCGGTGACGATGACTGTTGCGTCGTCCCCGTCTCTGAGCCGCTGAGTGCCACCGAAGGGCGCATCCTGGTGGGCGCCGGCGCGGGAAGCCTCGACCCTTAGATAGCCGGTCCCCTCGATCGCGAGCAGGTGACGTAGGAGTGCCGCCGCGGAGCTTGAGTCTCGCGCGACGGCAAGCTCAACGCTGGGTTGGAGGCCCATCAAGCCAACGTCGTCCAGGGTGCAATGGGTTGGACCCATGTCGGCGAGGGTGGCTCCACCCGCGAGGCCGATGAATGTCACACCGAGGCAGCCCAGCGCCACGTCTTGGCGAATCTGCGAGTAGGCCCGACTTGCCAAGAACGGCGCTAGGCCGAGCACTACTGGGCGAAGGCCGGTGCTCGCCAGTCCGCCCGCCAGTGATGCCAGTGTTGTCTCAGCGATGCCGACATTGATGACGCGCTCCGCATCGATGCTGATGAGTGGCCGCAGGCCCTCCGGTAGCGCGTCCGCGTAAAGGACGACGGTCTCAGGGCGTTGGGCTAGCTCACATTCGAGCACCTCTAGGACACCGTCAAGCACGGGCGCTCCCCTCGAGCACCCCTGGCACGCGGAAATGCCAACCATCTTTGCCTTCCATCGACGGGACTCCGCGTCCCTTCACGGTCCGAGCAAGGAGCACCACAGGCTTCGGCGTTGGATCCGAGCGCCGCAGCGCTCCAGCCAGCGCAGACGTATCGTGGCCGTCCACCTGCTCTACATGCCAGCCGAACGCTTTCCACTTATCGGCTAGAGGCTCAAGACCGGCGATGTCCTGAACAGCGCCGGTCTGCTGCAGGCCGTTTAGGTCGACGATCACGAAGAGCTGGGACAGGGCGCGGTGAGCTGCGAGCAGTGCGGCCTCCCATATCGAGCCCTCCTGAAGCTCTCCGTCTCCGAGGATCACGATGGTGCGGCTGCCAAACGATCGCAGCCTGGCGCCGAGAGCCATGCCCGCGCCGAGCGCCACTCCGTGACCAAGGGAACCAGACGTCGCCTCGACCCCTGCAAGTCGACCGCAGAGGGGATGCACCGTGGCGTTGCGGGCGCCCGGCCCGTAATCGCTGATCGAGTCGCTTGAGGTCACTCCGCACTCAACCAACGTGGCGTATAGCGCGAGCGCTGCATGCCCCTTGCTTAGGACCACTCGATCACGGTCCGGCGACCGTCGTTGGATGCTCTTGAGGTCGACGAAGGCACCGTAAACGGCTGCCAGGATCTCAATCGTCGACAGGGCGGACACAAGATGAGACGGCACGTCGTGGCGGGTCATCGTCAAGACGCGCTTACGTACCGCGCGAGCGAGATCATCAGGGTCGAGCGTCACGGTGTCGGACAGAGCTCCCTGAGCGCCTGATCGAACGATCGGCGCCATTCAAGTGGGACTCCGGCGCCACCGTCCAACACCTCGTCGACAAGCGCGATCAGCGCATCCCACGACGCCGCCGCCGCTGTGAGTCGCGACGTGCAATAGATCATTCGCCCTGGATCGTTCCATGGCTCGCCGAGCCACGGCATCTCGACTGAGCATCGGTGTGTTGCGAGGTCACCGTTGACGTCTCGCCGCGCAGGGAGGTCAAAGATTCGCTGGTCTGCAGCGAGCGCCGCCATTCTCATCGTGCCGGCGATTCGGGGATTTACCTCGATTACCTGGGCATGACCGTGAGTGTCCACGACCAGCTCAACCTCAGTGAATCCCTCACTGTCCATAGTCTCGGCCGCTCGCAGACTCAGCGCACGGAGGCTCGTGTCCTGCTCTGGTGACAGATCGGGAGCAGGGCAGAGACGGAGCCGCTGGTACGGCGGCAGCAGATCCTTCCGCGTAGCGCCCTTCCAAATGGTGGGGAACGTTACGTCCCGGCCCAGGGTTCTGAAGAGAACAACGGAATACTCGATGCCGTCAACGAACGGCTCCTCAAACTCCGACATGCGCAAGCCCGGGTCGGGCGCTGGCTGCAGACGGAGCGCCCGTCCCTCAGTGCCGTTGCGAAGCTTCACTACGAATGGCCCACTGTGCATCCGTTTGAAGTCATCGATTGTGGCGCCGCCGCCGCCCGGATGACGCCACGGAAGCGTCGGCACGCCGCACGCATCAAACGCTTGCTTCATGGCGAGCTTGTCCGTTCCGAGCATCGCGGCCTTGGCCGTCTGATGGACGATGGTCGCCGGGTCATAGCCGAGTTCACCGGCGAGGCTGACGTCTCTGATCAGCGTGTGGTGGCTTGAATGGATGACGGTGAGATCAGCCTTGTGATGCTCTGCTAGTACCTCGCTAGTCACCTCCGCGGGCAAGGTTGGCTGCTCTCCCAGCCAGCGCACGCGGTCCTCCGCGCCCAGAGTGACGAAGTGTCTAAACCACGACTTCAGCGAATCGGGCGCCACTAGATGCAGGAGTCGTAGACGGTCTGCAGTCGTCTCGGCCGACTCGACGGTCATGAGATCACCCGTTCGACGCCGCACAGGCACGCGGCAAGGAACTCGTCCGGCTCACCGTGCAGGAAGGTGGTCGGCAGCGAGAGCCAAGATGAAAAGAGGCCCTCACTCAGCGGCAGGTCGCCGTGGCGATAGCTCCGCTCGGGCGGGAGGGACAACCGCTGGGCGAGTTGGGGCTCGGATGATCGGTGCCCGGCGAAGATCGAGGTCAGGTGCAGTAGGCCAGTCAGCGGAGCCGTGATCGGCACACCGGCGCGAACGAGCTGTGAGATCAGCTTGTCGCGGCGGGCGCTACCTTCTGGTTCGGTGCGCAGCACGCATCCGTACCATCCGTCGCGGGAGCTAGACGGCTGCTCAGGAAGACGTTCAATCCCAGGGATCTCGGCGACCGCGTCAGCGAGCTGCCGAACATTCGCGGACTTGGCCTTCATGATCTCCCCAAGCGCCTGAAGGTGGCTCTGGGACAGGACGGCCGCGATTGGGCTTATCCGCAGGTTGCCGCCTAGGCCAATGTCTGCGAATTGGGCGCGATCGGGCGTCGTGATGGACAAGCGACGCTGCTTGAAGTGGCCTAGCAGGCACGCGACATCGAAGTGCAGATCGTCGTCGCAGAGCAGTATCCCGCCGAGGCCACCGCTGACGATCTTGTGCGTCCCGAGGCTGAATACCGCCAGATCGCCGAATCGGCCTATGTCCTCGCCGTTGTAGGTTGAGCCGTGGGCGTGGGAGCAGTCCGCGATGACGGGTAGGTCACGTTCGCGGGCAAGCGCCAGAATCGGCGCCATCTCGCACGGCTGACCCCACAGGTGAGTCACGGCAATCGCGCGGGTCTTGGCGGTGATGTGCGGCTCAAGGCTGCCTGCGGTGACATTCCCGAACTCGTCACCGCTGTCGCAGAGGACAGGCACAGCGCCCAGAAGAAACAGCGGGCTAGCCGTGGAAAGGAAGGTAAAGGTCGGAACGAGCACCTCGTCGCCTTGGTGTACGCCAACCGCGGTGTAGGCCGCGAGCAGAGCGCTAGTCCCGGAGTTGAACGCGAGCGCGTGCTTGCGTCCCGCGCGATCGGCGAACGCCGTCTCCAGCGCCGCTAGCTCCGGGCCGTGGTAGTAGTCGAACGTGCGGCCTCGGGCGATGAGGTCGCGGCACTGCTCGACCGTGGCCGGGTCGTACCAGGGCCACTCTCGACCAAGCGATCGAGCGTCCGACACGGGCGCGGCCTGCTCTGTGGTCGCGGGGTGGCTGGATGACATTTCGAGGGCCGGGATGCGGCAGAGGTCTGTGGTCGCTAGGCCGGACTAGTGGTCGGGGATGGGGCTACGGAGCGCGGCAAAATACGCTCGAGGGGCCGGGGCAGCCACCAACTCCACGCGCCCAAAAGCGACATCGTGGCCGGCACGAGAACGAGTCGAATCAGGGTCGCGTCGAGAGCGATCGCGACGGAAGCGCCCAGGCCCAGTTCCTTCACGGACGGCATCCCGGTCCCGACGAATACGGCGAAGACGCAGACGATAATGAAGGCGGCGCTGCTGATGGTCTGAGCGCTTGAAGCGAGGCCACTTGCGACGGCGTCGCGTGCGTCCCCGCCGGTCAGCCATTGCTCCCTGATACGGGACAGCAGGAACACCTCATAGTCCATCGAGAGGCCAAAGACGATCGCGAGGATGAGCGGCGGCGTGAACGTATTGAGATAGCCGAGCGAGTGATAGTGGAGGAGACCGTCAGTCCATCCCCACTGGAAGATTGCGACGAGCACGCCGTAAGCCGCACCGACTGACAGCAGATTGAAGACCACCGCCTTAAGGGGAAGGATCAGTGACCGCAGCAGCACCAGCATGCAGATGAACGCCAAGGCAAGGACGCTGGCCACGACTTGCCACATCGTGGATGCCACTCCGTGTTGCTCGTCGATCTGAATCGCGGACGCACCTCCGACTGCGACGTGGACTTCTGTTCCTGCCAGAGAGCCGGGAAGCGCCCGACGTAGTTGCTGTACAACACTCTTGGCGAGTGGAGACTCTGGATCAACGGTCGGGACGACCGTGAACAGTGCACGGGTGCCGTCAGGCGAAATCGATGGAAGCCCTACTTCCTGGACATGCGCAGCCCGTTCGGCGATGGCGCGCAAATGGGTCACGTTTCGCGTCAACGTTGACCGTGCGGGGGGATCGCCCGCGTGCACGATCACGCTGACAGGTCCCAGCGAGCCAGGGCCGCCTGTCTTCGCGGCTTCGGCGAAACCCTCGCGAGTTGCGTCGGTCGTGCTCAGCTGACGCAGTGCGCCAGTGCTTGTGTGCATGCTGAGCGCCGGGACGCAGAGCGTCGCAAGAATGCTCGCCGAGGCCAGGAGCGACAGGACAGGACGGCGGGTCACTGCCCGCGTCCAACGCGCCCAGCTAAGACGCCGTAGCTTCCGGGGTCTGCGGCTGCGTGCGACGTGTGTGGCCATCTGGCTTCTGCTGAGCCGGCGTTCCCCGAACAGGCCGATTAGGGCCGGCAGCAGCGTCACCGTCGTGATGACTGAGACGGCGACCACGATCATCGCCCCGAGTGCCATCGAACGCAACGCACCGATGGGCACAATCAAAAGTCCCATGAGAGAGGCAACGACGGTGATTCCAGAAAAGATGACCGCGCGACCGGAGGTGGCTAGTGCGACTCGGCGCGCATCAACGAGGTTGTGGCCGGCCGCTAGCTCCTGCCGCACTCGGGCCAGTACGAAAAAGGAGTAGTCCACGGCTACTCCGATGCCAAGCATCGAGGCCGTGTTGGTCACGAAGACCGACATCGGCGTTGCCAGCGACAGAAAGTAGATGAGCGCCCCAGTGAGGGTCACCGAAGTCGCGCCGAGCGCTAGCGGAAGAAGGGCAGCCGAGACCGACCCAAAGATCGTCAGGAGAACGATGAACAGAATCGGGACGCCGATCGTCTCGGCGTGGGCTAGCTCCCGCTTGGACGTAGCATCGAGCGCGGCCCAGAGCGCGCTCTCGCCCAGCACACGCGCCGTCACCTCCCCGTGAGCAGTTTGGCCGATACCCAGGCGCGTCTGCAGCTGCGTGACAAGGGTCTGCGCCTGGTCTTCGCTCGCGCCGACCTGGAGCGGCATCAAGATAGGACCCACGAGGCCCGCGCCAAAGAGCGCCGATTCGAGCGATTGATTCGTCAGAGTGACGTTCGGCAGGCCGCGCACGGCCCGCTGCACTCGCCGGATCGCGGCCGTGAGCTGATCTGGCGTCACGTTTGGCCGCGGGGCAAGCAAGACCGCGAGGCTGGTACGACTCACTCGCGGGAAGTCTCGTCTCAGTGCTCCTTCAACTTCCGAGGATTGAGAGCCGCGCACGCTGTATCCGCCGGAGGTGAGGTGCTCGGACTGGCGGGTAGCGAACGGCACCGCGGCAGCGACGAGCATTAGCCATATGCCGATAACGGCACGTTGGTGTCTCCGTGCCAGCGCATCGAAGCGAAGCATCATGGTCGGGGCTCGCCTATTCCTCTCATGGCCCGAGGCGTCGCCGAGCGCTTCGGCGAACGTCGAACGGAACCGACAGTCATACGAAGAAGGCCAGCAACTGGGCTCGCCCCCACGGACGAAACTACACGGCGGCCCTGAAAGCTGTCAAAACCATCACGAGTGAGCGGAGCGCCTCCGATGGGTGAACCGTGTTGACAGAAATCTAGCCGGGCGACCCACAGCACGGATACTTTCCGGTGGGTGAAAGTTTTTGGAAGTCAGACTAGGACGGCCAATTGAATCTCGGCTACCAGGCTGTAGTGTACAGCCCCAGAAAGCTTAAGGCCGCGGATTTTTCCGTTGGCTAGAAGTTATTGGAATGGCGCCGCACAGTGATCGCAAGGCGGACGATCTAATGACCTATGTGAGAACAGTTGAGCGCACGGCCACGCATAGCTATGTGCCGAGCAACCCGGGCGTGTAATGTGCGACGCCCTAACTAACGCTCGGCAGGGCGGACACAAGTAACTGATCCGGCATGGACGAGCAAGAGATACGACTCAGAATCAGAGCCGTGGTAACCGAGATGGCTCCACTCCAAGGGGAGGCGGTGCTTCCCTCGGCGCGTCTTGTCGCCGACCTCGGCTTCGACTCGCTCGGGGTCATGCAATGTCTCGGCGCGGTCGAGCAAGAGCTCGAACTGCCTGATACCGGCGAAAGGGGGCTCGAGGTGGAGACAATCGAGGACATGGAGACACTTATGGTTACGGCCTTGCGCGAGTTGCAAGCAGACTTTTGCACGACCTCGGGTGCCTGCCGGATACCGTCTGATGCGTAATCGCCCTCCAGAAGGCAGCACCTTCTCCACAATCCTCGCCTCCCGCGCACATGCGATTCCGGACGACCTCGTCTACA
>Ga0210403_10002115_pt1 | contig 18278 bp, 14 predicted proteins | sample IncBWC19MmetaG_FD_150863 | JGI IMG/M metagenome (GOLD analysis project Ga0210403, IMG submission 150863) | Forest soil microbial communities from Barre Woods Harvard Forest LTER site, Petersham, Massachusetts, United States - Inc-BW-C-19-M | ecosystem: Environmental > Terrestrial > Soil >... | reverse complement strand
ATCAAGGCGGGAGCCCCACCCGCGGCGATCGCAGCGCCAAAATCATCCCGGCGCAAGGTTAGTTCACTGACGCCGTCGGAATAGACGTCGATAACTTTCCAGGCGCCGTCCACTTCTCGCATCCGGTAGAGCAAGTTCACAGGCGTGTCATGGCCGGCAATGATGCGGGTGCGGACGATTTTGTCCTCACCGCGACTTACAACGTCGTCGATTTCGAATTTCTGTCCGCTAAAATCGCGAAAATTGTGAGCGTAATTGGCAATGGTGAAACGGCTGAAGGCCGCGACCAATGCGTTTTGCTGCTCCGGCGAGAAGTTTGTCCAGTCGGGGCCGACGGCGAGCCGGGTCATGAGCCGCAAGCCAATGACCTGATGGATGACAGGCTCGAGTCTCCGGTATCTCTCAGTCATCGGCTGGGCCGGTCCCGCTTGCATGGATTGGAGCAGCGACGCGGTGAGGGTTTGCACCTGACTCGCTGCAGGATCGTTTACCGCGGCATACGCGGGATCAGCGACCCGCATGAGCAGCAGCGCGCAAAGCAGCATCACGAATTTGGGTGTCATGGAAATTGTCCGTATTGAATGCCCTATCGCTCAAGGGTCGGGACGAACGACCTATTATTCAAGGGTTGGGACGGATTGTCTTGAACGCGCGTGCGGTATCGATGTGCAGGACGGCGGCCTTTGACTCGCAAGCCTATATCTATCGATAGCATCTATCGTCCGCTTCGATATATCGGCTCGCCCGGGGCGTGGGTACGCAGTGCGGACGTCAGCTCTCCGAGCTTCTCTGCAAACTCTTCGCGAGCTCCAGCCACGAGCGATCAATATCATCTGATGAATCGTGCACTCGCGTTCTAACCTTGCAGGCATTTCCCAGCGAATCGTGCTTGATACGGCCGCCGAGATCCTCGTGACGGCGGCAGCAAATGGGACGTTCGATTCTCACGGTATCGTTCATTACATGAATACCCAACATAATGCCGCACAGTTGTACTGACCTCACGGTAATCATAATTCGTCGACACGGCTTGCGGGACGACATAACCCGCTACGAACTGTTATCGCGTTCGCAGTCGCGCAAAAAAGTTCGCGCATGCCCGTAGCGGCATCTCCCGTATAACTATCCAAAACGTTTGGCCGGCGATGAATCGCTCCAGCGGCGGGCTGGCGGTTGGTGTTGCTTGTCCGACCGCGCCAAGAAGTGCTTCAGAATTGTCTTCAGAACTGTTCAGCAAAACCGCAAGGAATCGATCTACGCGCAAATGTAGGATGCCCACTCAGCGAAATAAGAGGAGCATGAGTCATGCCGCACATCGTTTTCGAGTCGACGCCGCGCCTCTCCGCCGCGATCGAGGCCGAGCCGCGGCCGCATTGGTGGCAATGTTGCGTGTTGATCGAGCCCTTCGACAAGTTAGACTATCTGAAGACTGATTCGCGTGGCTGACCGGAGACAGCGCATGTTCAAAGCATCTGATCTGTTCGTCGCCGCCCTCGAGAATGAGGGCGTTGATCGGATTTTTGGGATCCCGGGAGAAGAGAACCTCGATATCGTCGAATCCCTTCGAAAGTCCTCGATCCAGCTCATCTTGACCCGCCACGAGCAAGCCGCGGCGTTCATGGCGGCCACCTACGGACGCCTCACCGGCAGACCCGGGGTTTGCATCACCACCCTCGGACCCGGAGCATTGAATCTGTCGACCGGCGCCGCCTATGCGCTGCTCGGGGCGATGCCGATGATCATGATCACCGGACAGAAGGGGATTCTGTCGTCTCGGCAGGCGCGGTTTCAGATTGTGGATATCGTCGCCGCGATGAAGCCTCTGACCAAACTTTCGCGCCAGATCGTCTCGCCATTGATGATTCCGACGCTGGTGCGTGAAGCCTTCCGCGTGGCGCAGGAGGAGCGACCGGGTCCCATACACCTGGAACTTCCCGAAGATATCGCGGCCGCGGAGTGCGAGCCGATTGCGTTGATTCCGCCGCATCCGGTCGATCTTCCATTGGCGAACGCGGACTCCCTCGATCGCGCCGCGCGGATGATCGTGCAGGCTCAACGTCCGCTGTTGATGCTTGGGGCGGCGGCGTCGCGGCCGCGATCGACCTCGGACCTCGCCCAGTTCGTGCTACGAACGCGAATTCCCTACTTCACGACACAGATGGGGAAAGGCACGGTGCCGGGCGGGACTGAGCTTTACATGGGCACAGCGGCACTGTCCGAGCGCGACTATGTGCATGAGGCCATAGAAGGAGCCGATCTCATTATCACCATCGGCCACGATACCGTCGAGAAGCCGCCTTTTATCATGGGCGCCAAGGGGCCGAAGGTCATTCACGTCGGATATCAGCCGGCCGAGGTTGAGCAGGTCTACTTCCCTCAAGCGGAAGTTATCGGCGACCTCGGCCCGTCGCTCAAGCTGCTGGCGGATCGCATCGAAGGAAAGATCCCCAATGCACAAGCCCTTTTGCCGCTGCGGGAAGGGATATTGAATCGCATTGCCGCGCGCGCGACCGAAGACCACTTCACACCACAACGGCTGGTGCGTGACGTCCGCGAGGTCATGCCGGCTGACGGCATTCTGGCGCTCGACAACGGCATGTACAAGATCTGGTTTGCGCGAAACTATCGAACGCGCGTCGCGAATACATTGCTGCTCGATAACGCACTGGCGACGATGGGAGCGGGTCTGCCGTCCGCGATCATGGCCGCGATGCTGTATCCCGGACGCCGCATCATGGCCGTCTGCGGCGACGGCGGATTCATGATGAACAGCCAGGAGCTGGAAACGGCCGTGAGGCTCAAGCTCAATCTCGTCGTTTTGCTCATCGAGGACCACGCCTTCGGCATGATCCGCTGGAAACAGGCGGTCGACCATTTCCCCGATTTTGGCATGACGTTCGACAATCCTGACTTCGTGAAGTATGCCGAAGCGTTCGGCGCGAAGGGAACGAGAGTCGGCGCCGTCGCCGAACTACGATCCACGCTGGAGAAGGCATTCGCCGGGGGCGGCGTGCATCTCGTCATCGTGCCCATCGATTATTCGGAAAATACGCGGGTCCTGGTTGACGAGCTGCGCGAGCGACTGCCGGCAGCACAAAGGAATTGAGGATGTCGCGGACACTTCAAGTAGTTCAGGCTTTTGACCGGGCTGTCATCGCCGAGATTCCCATGGACGACTCCCAAGCGCTCGAAACCAAACTCGCGTCCGCGGCACAGCTGATGCGAGAGCATGATGCGCGGCTCAAACCCCATCAGCGCACCGCCATACTGCAGCGCGCCGCCCACTTGTTGGAAGCTAGGCAAACTCATTTCGCCGGGCTCATCGCGCAGGAAGGCGGCAAGCCACTGACGGACGCGGCCGCCGAAGTGCTCCGAGCGGTCGACGGATTGCGCAATGCCGCCGAGGAACTCCGGAATTTTGCCGGCCGGGAAATCCCGATGGGGCTCACGCCGGCAAGCGATGGGCGATGGGCTTTCACGACAAAAGAGCCCATCGGCGTGGTCGCCGCGATATCGGCCTTCAATCACCCGCTGAACCTGATCGTTCATCAAGTAGCTCCCGCCATCGCGGTCGGCTGCGCTGTCATCGTGAAGCCTGCCGCTGCGACGCCGCTGTGCTGTCTGGAGCTCATCGCTCTTCTTCGAGAGGCTGGCCTGCCCGAGCTGTGGTGCCAGACCTTCGTCACGGACGACAACGCGCTGGCGGAACGGCTCGCGACCGATCCGCGCGTGGCCTTTTTGAGTTTTATCGGATCAGCCAGCGTCGGTTGGCACCTGCGCAGCAAGCTCGCCCCGGGAACGCGCTGCGCCCTGGAGCATGGCGGTGCCGCGCCAGTCATTGTCGATCGCAGCGCCAAGCTGGATCGGATCATCGAACCCATTGTGAAGGGTGGTTACTATCACGCGGGCCAGGTTTGCGTCTCAGTCCAACGGATTTTCGTCCACAACGAGATCTTGGCCGATTTCGTCGAACGACTTGCAGCGCGGGTAGGCTTCCTGCATGTCGGTGATCCGCTGCTGCCGAAGACCGAGGTCGGACCTCTGATCAACCCGCGCGAAGCCGATCGGGTGGCATCCTGGATCGACGAGGCGGCACTGGGGGGAGCGCGTGTGATTGGCGGGGGTCGCCGATCCGCGACCACGCTCATTCCGGCCATCCTGCTCGATCCACCCGCGGGCGCGAAGGTGTCTCAACTCGAAGTTTTCGGCCCAGTGACCTGCGTCTATGGATTCCAGGAACTTGACGAGGCGATCGAAATCGCCAACGCGCTGCCCTTCGCCTTCCAAGCCAGTGTGTTTGCGACCGACATCGGCCCCATTATGCGGGCTGCCCGGCGCCTCGACGCGTCCACAGTCCTGATCAACGATCACACCGCATTCCGCACCGATTGGATGCCATTCGCGGGACGGCGCCAGTCTGGATACGGCGTCGGCGGCATACCGTGGTCGATGGCGGCGATGTCGCAGGAAAAGATGGTGGTGCTGCGGCATGACGGATAGCGTCGGCGGGGTGCCAAGAACCTCCAGGGACGTCCACCAAATAAGAAAAACGCTGTAATGCAAGGCGTTTTTTGTCCAATATTGTTCAGATTCGCTTCTTGAAACCCCGAGCATGGTGAGGGCATAACTGGAGGCATCGTCATTTCCACGCCCCGTACTTGTGTGACTGAATAAGCACGCGGATGCGCTGAACGCCGAAGGCGACGACAGCGCGGCATACCAGGCAAGCTGACGGCGCCGCTGCCGCGACGGCCAAACAATAAAATCGATGGCCGCCGGCAATCAAAGATCGTGGAACAAACGTTACCTCAATCAATCGGGTATTCCGATTTGTTGTAGGTGATCCGGCGCTTGATCGGAACCTTCGATAAGTCGCAGGATCTCTTCGTCGACGGCGGGTACAGATCTGGTTGGCGAAGGCTGGGGTATCTTAGATATGCTTGACGGCGTTTCACTGGATCAGCTACGCACCTTCATTGCGGCCGTGGATGAGGGTAGTTTCTCTGCAGCGGGCCGCCGCCTGAATCGAGCCCAGTCCGTGGTGAGCCAGACCCTGGCCAATCTTGAAGGCCGACTCGGAGTGAAACTGTTCAATCGCCGCGGACATTTTCCGGTGCTGACGGATCAAGGCCGCTCGCTTCTTGATAATGCACGCGCAGTGGCGGGCGATTTAGACCGCTTCAAGGCGCGGGCGAAAAGTTTGGCCGGCGGCCTTGAACCTGAACTCAGTGTGGCCGTTGACGTCATGTTCCCGGTGGCGACTTTCACAGGGGCAGTGGCCGCATTCCAGAAGGAATTTCCTGCGACGCTGCTCAGATTCGACATCGAGTCCAGTGCCGTGATCGAACCGGTGCTGGATCGGCGCTGCGCCATCGGCGTTGTGGGCTCATGGGCGCTGGCGCCACCGCAACTCACGCACGAACCGCTGCTGACGATTAGTACGCACACAGTCGTCGCTGCACAGCACCCGCTGGCAACTCAGCGCGGGCAGATTCCGCTATCAGTCCTCGCCGAACATATTCAGCTTACGCACATCGATCCGTCCGATATTTCGCGAGGCTACGAACCCCGTCTCCAGATCCCTAGAGTCTGGTGCCTTTCCCACCTCGGGGCCAAGCTTGCATTCCTGCGCGCGGGTTTCGGGTTTGGCGCCTTGCCTCTGCATCTTATCGAGGCGGACCTTGCGAGCGGCACACTCGTTGAGATCACGACCGAGGATGCGCCTCGCGGAGGACGCCTGATAGAAATGTGGGCGGTTTATAGAACCGACAGTCCGCCGGGGCCGGCGGGGCGTTGGTTCATCGACCGTCTCAAAAAAGAACGAGCGCCGCTGCTGACGCGAGAACGATCTCGATCTCGGCCAAGGCGGGTCGGCGGCCGTCCAGCCGTTCGTCGGCATCGAAACGAAAGTGAAGTGGTTGATGGGAAGCTTGCTTGTCGCTCAGGGGACTAGTCTGAACCGCAAACTCAGCGCTGCTGTTCCCCGCCGACCTCACCAACAATCCGTCGGACCGCCCGCAGGATCTGATCCGATAGCTTGGGGTCCGCCTTCGCGACCGCGCGTGAGGCGGCGACCCCACCGATCATCGCGGCCACCATCGCCAGCGCACGCTGACGATCATCTGCCTTGAGGGGCGAGGCGCCGAGCCTAGGTTCCATTAGAGCAACGAGTTGCTCAAGCCCCTCCGTGAAGCGCTCACCGACTACCTTGTCCTGGCGCCCGACCTCACTGGCGGAAGCCGACATTGGGCAGCCCGTTGACAAGTTGTCGCGGTGCTCGAAAGACAAATAATCGTCAAGGAAATCACTCAGGTTGGGTGGGCGGCCATCCCGGTCCGCCGTCATCAGTTCGTAGCCTGGTTTAAGGGCGGAGGCGAAGGCTTCCGCTGCCAGCGCCTCCTTGGAGGGAAACTGGGCGTAGAGCGCCCCATGCGTCAGTCCCGCTTTCTTGCTGATCTCCGCGACCCCGACACCATCGATGCCGCGTTCCCGGAACAGATGCCCGGCCGCTTTGACGAGCGCCGCGCGATTTTCGGCGGCCTTCTCCTTGGTGACTTTCAATTGATTCTCTCGCTGGAAAAAGATTTGACAACAATGATTGCAGTCGCCATTATAGCGAAATTCAATAATTGCACACGCAATTATTATGACCTCCGTGCTGGCTCACCCAGGAGTAGAAACTTGTTGAAACGAAATTCGAGGCTGTTCGCCGCCGCACTGCTGGTGGCGCTGGCCAGCTCGGTTGTCGCACCGAACCACGCTCTGGCCGCTGCTCCCCAGCACCATGATCAGGTGCCGGGTTTCTACCGCATGAAGGTCGGCGATCTTGAAGTGACGGCACTACTCGATGGGGGCGCCACATTCGATCTGGATTGGCTGACGGCGAAGAAAGTGACGATGGATCGCGTCGGAAAAGCTCTGCAGGAGGATCCTCACTTGCTGGATGCAGGCGACACCGGCTTCTTGGTCAACACGGGCAAGCAACTGATCCTCGTCGACGCAGGTGCCGGCACGTGGTTCGGGGGGGGAACTCTCGGTCGTCTGGTGGGCAGCCTGCATAGCGCCGGCTACGAACCTGAACAGGTCGACCGCGTTTTGGTTACCCACCTTCACTCCGATCACGTCGGCGGCCTCACCACTCAGGACGGAAAGCGTGTCTTTCCCAACGCCGATGTCTTCGTCTCGAAAGCCGAGAGCGACTTTTGGCTGTCGCCGGAAATCGCCGCCAAAGCGCCGAAAGAAGTGCAACCGTTCTTCGTGAGTGCGCAAGCCATCGCGGCGCCGTACATCAAGGCCGGCAAGTGGCACACGTTCAGCGACTCCGAGACGATCGGGGATGGGATCAAGCTCGTCGCGTTGCATGGCCACACCCCGGGGCATACTGGATACGAATTTTCCTCGAAGGGACAGAAAATCCTGTTTTGGGGCGACACCATCCATGAGGAGCTTGTGCAGCTGAGTCATCCCGACATTACAGTTGTGTTTGACATCGATCACGCTGCGGCTGCGGCGACGCGGAATCGGTTATTCCCAACGCTCGCGCGTGAGGGCGTCATGATCGCCGGGCCGCACATGCCATTTCCCGGCATGGGCCGCCTGCGCAAGGAGGCGAACGGCTACGTTTGGGCGCCGGTGATGTTCACCGATCTATGGGCTGAAAGATAGACCACCCAGAACTGCATCATCAAGGAGCCCGTCTCCCACCAGAGCGACAGCACGTCACCATGCACACCCTTCTCAAATCATTGCCCTTGTATAGCTGTGTGGTCCTCTTGTGTAGCTGTGCGTTCCTGGCTTTCTCGCTGGCGTCTCCTGCAAAGGGCCAGCAGGCATTTGCAATCAAGGTGGTGACGCCCGCCGGCGATCAGTTTTGGGCCAACTCCATCATCATCGAAGGCGCCCATGAAGTGATGTTGGTTGATGCGCAGTTGACAAAGACCAATGCCGAGAAAGTATTGCAAGCAATCAGAGCGACGCAAAAGCCGCTGTCGATCATCTACATCACTCATGAACATGCCGACCATTTCCTTGGTCTGGAGGTTTTCAAGGAAGCGTATCCGACGGCGAGAGTCCTCGCTAATTCCACCGTCGTGGATCGAATCAACAAAGTCTATCAAGAGAAAATAGACAAATGGAAAGGCATTTTAGGCTCGGACGCAGCTTCCCATATGGTTGTCATCAGCAAGTACGACGACAACTCTATTAGATTCGACAATTCAAAAATCGAGATCCTTAAAAACGTCCAAGGCGATACCGATGCAAACACCATGCTTTGGCTTCCCGGGCAGAAAGCTCTTATCGCGGGCGATGTTCTTTTTAACGACATGCACGTCTACACCGCAGAGACGGACATGGCGGCGAGAAAACGCTGGTTAGACTCGCTACAGAGAATCAGGGAGCTGGAACCCGCGGTCGTCATTCCCGGACATAGCAGGGTGGGAGCCCCGATTGATGCAACTTCGGCCGTCGACTTTACAGAAAAATATTTGTTGATCTTTGAGCAAGAGCTGAAGAAAGCCAAAGAGCCTGATGATCTCATCAAGGCGATGAAAGAAAACTTCCCGTCCGCCGATCTATCGTTGGCGATCGAAAGGGGCGCGAAGGTCAATGTGAAGCACTGGTAATTATTGCAGGACAATCAGTAATTTGAGGAGCGTTCCATGCAGGACATATTGAGTCAATTCCTAAGCGAGGAAGCCATGCGAGAGATTATCACTGGGAATATGCGCGAGACGAAGGATTCAGGGGTCACTTTGGCGGCGGTTGAGCGCATAGAGGCCTATTTAGAGTCCAGCCCCATCGTGCTCTTTATGAAAGGATCTCCGGATTTTCCACAATGTGGATTCTCCGCGCGGGTGGTGAATGCGCTTCGCGAGTGCCGATCGGCCTTCACGCATGTCGATGTCCTCGAGGATCCGGAGCTTCGCCTGACACTAAAAACATATTCGAATTGGCCCACGATCCCACAGTTGTACATCGAGGGAGAGTTGGTGGGCGGATGCGACATCGTGATGGACATGCACCGAAGCGGCGATCTGTCACGAATGGTGAAGCAGGCGGGTTCAGTCCTCACGGAATAGCATGTTGTCCGGCCATTTTCTGCGGCGTGTCGCGGTTGCGGCGATCCTCGAGCCTGCGGCCGAGTGCGTGCGCGTACAACTCAACGACGCGAGATGTGTTTCGATCCGCCCGATTCTGCCGTCAGATTTGGAGGCATTGAGGACATTCTTCGCAGCGCTGTCGCGCGAGACACGTAGGCTGCGATTTCACAGCTCGATCGGCGAGCTCCCGGAGCAGTTCCTGCGCGAGTTCACGATGGTCAACCATCGTGCTCATGTTGCGTTCGTCGCCGAGATCAACAATGACGCTATTGATCCATCCACAACGCTCGTTGCGGAAGCTCGCTACGTTCGGAGTGCCGATTCGGAATGCGCCGAGTTCGCTCTTGTAGTCGCCGACAATTGGCGCAGAATCGGTCTTGGTACGATGCTTACGCGAATCATGGCCCAGCGCGCGCGATTCACGGGCGTGCGCCGCCTATGCGGCGATATACTCGAGGACAACAAGGCGATGCGAGGCTTTGCGCATTCGCTCGGTGCGCGATTGTCGCGAGCAATCGGGTGTGTTCGACTCTCTCTGGAGTTGTAGAATCGACCGCGAGGTACGATATGTTTGATGGCGTTTCACTCGACCAACTCCGCACCTTTATCGCTGCCGCGGATGAAGGCAGCTTCTCGGCGGCCAGCCGCCGTCTGAGGCGTGCTCAGTCCATGGTGAGCCAGACGCTGGCGAACTTGGAAGGGCAACTGGGGGTGAAGCTCTTCGATCGCAGCGCCCGCATTCCGGTGCTGACCGATCAGGGTCGCGCACTGCTCGTCGATGCGCGCGCGGTGGCGGGCGACGTGGACCTCCTCAAAGCCCGCGCGAAGTGTTTGGCCGGCGGGCTTGAGCCGGAACTCAGTGTCGTCGTTGATGTTGTCTTCCCACTTGCGCCGTTCACGGCTACCGTGGCCGCGTTCCAGAAGAAATTCCCCGCAACTTTGCTGAGATTCGATATTGAGTCGAGCGCCGTGATGGAGCCGGTGCTCGAGCGGCGCTGCGCGGTCGGCGTTATGGCGTCCTTGAGAGTTGCACCCCCGCAGCTTGCCCTTGAGCGGCTGCTGGTGTTGCGTTCGCCCATAGTCGTCTCGCCGCTGCACCCGCTGGCAACTCACGGCTCGCCGATTCCGGCGGCCATCCTTTCCCAGCACATCCAACTGGTACACGCCGATCCTGCGGATCTGGTGCGACCCGGTGGATTCGGGTTGTTGTCACCCAAAGTGTGGCGTCTTTCCGATCTCGGGGCCAAGCTCGCCTTCCTGCGCGCCGGACTTGGATTTGGCCTCATGCCGCTTCACATTATTGAGGAGGATCTGGCAAGCGGCGCACTCATTCAGATCACAGGCGAGTCCGCGCCGTCCGAGGGCCACGTCATCGCAATGTCGGCGGTGTATCGAACGGATAGCCCCCCGGGGCCGGCCGGGCGTTGGTTTATCGATCGCCTCAAAGAAGAAGCGGCCCCTTGGGTCAACGGCAAGGCGTCCATTTCGGCGGATGGAATCGATATCGTCAGCCGAGGCTTTGCATCGCCGCTCGCGCTCGAGGTATAGGGGCATCGATCAACCCCGCGGCGACATCGCGCGAACATTTCTCGAGATCGCCGATCACGCGCCGCCGGTCGGCGCGGCGTCTCACAAGGGCGGTAGCCACGGGGGGAAGGTCTATGTCAACGTATCTGATTCCAGGGTTCGAAAAGTATCGCTCGGCGCGTCCCGGAAAGATGACTACGGCCTCGCCGGTCTCGACGACGGCAAGACATTCGCGAACGGTTGTGACCACGGGCCCGCGCGCGATCGGAAGGCCCGCCGGTGTATGCTCAGGAAAATGGATCGCCGCCCACGCCCCAATTTGGTGATCGTCGGGCAATGTCGGGATAGTCTCGTGCGCCAATTCCTCCGGATCGATCAAGGTTTCGTTCGCCAGCCTGTGATCGACGGGCACGACCAGTTTCCGTTTGTCTTCAAAGAGGATTGCGCTTTGCACCAGACCATCGCGGGAAATGGGGAGCCGGCAGAACCCTGCATCGACTTTGCCGGACGCCACGGCCTCGAACTGCTCCAGCGGCGTAAGTTCGACCCAATCCACGTCGAGATTGAACTTGCTTTTGAGTTGCCGCACAAACGGCAAAGTCAATTCGTAGAGGCCACCACCGACAAACCCGATCCTCACTCGGTTCGACTTGCCGAGAGCGGTTTTTCTGCAATCATCCAATGTGGCGCGAAGCACTAGGGCTGCGGGCTCCACGCCGAGGCGCAGCTTCGCACCAAGATCTGTTACCTGAACTCGCCTGCTGGTTCGAATGAACAGCCTGCCGCCTACCTCATGCTCCAAGGAGCGGATCGCTTCGGACACGGAGGACTGCGCAAGGTGAAGTCTCTCAGCCGCTTTGCCGAAATGTAACTCGGTAGCGACTGCCAGAAAGCAATCGATTTGCCGCAGATCCACGGTGCGTTCCTTAAGCCTCATCGATCGGATTGCCCGATTGAAATGAAGCGTACGCCCGGCGCCCGGCAAGCGCAACGTAGATAGCCGTCGAGTCTAAGCAAATTAGCAATTGCTATAAGCAGTTGAGGCCAATCGGTCAGTACCTTCTTGGAATCGTGCGACGCTCGTCAGCAGAGGGCAATCAATCGGATACTCCGAATGATTGTAAGTGATCCGGCTCTTGATCGGGACCACCGATAAGACGCACGATCTTTCGCGTATGAACACGCACACGTTTTGCAATTGAGTCACGCACGGAGCTGCAGTCATGGGTAAGTTGCAGGACAAAGTGGCCGTCATCACCGGCGGCACCACAGGGATCGGATTGGCTGCGGCACATCTTTTCGTCAAGGAAGGCGCACACGTCTTCATCACGGGCCGGCGTCAGAAGGAACTCGATGCAGCAGTGAGGGCCATCGGTAATAACGTCACCGGTGTTCAAGGAGACGTCGGCAAGCTATCTGACCTCGATCGACTCTACGAGACCGTCAAGGGTACGGGCCGGCGAATCGACATTGTGTTCGCGAATGCCGGCTTCGGTGAGTTTCTTTCCTTGGGCAAGATCACAGAGGAGCACTTCGACAAGCTCTTCGACACCAATGTAAAGGGAACTCTGTTTACGGTGCAGAAAGCGCTTCCATTGTTGAATGACGGCGCCTCCATCATTCTCACCGGTTCCGTCGGGAGCGTCAAAGGTACTCCTGGCTTCTGGGTCTACGGAGCAACCAAGGCTGCAATCCGCAATTTCGTGCGCGCGTGGACGGTGGAGTTGAAGGACCGGCGAATTCGATCAAACGTTCTCAGCCCGGGGCCGACCGATACTCCGCTGGTGGCCGGAGCACCGCCGGACGCCATCGCGCGGATCGTGTCCACCATCCCAATGGGACGCATGGGGACATCCGACGAAATCGCCAAGGCGGCGCTGTTTCTCGCCTCAGATGACTCCAGTTTTATCACCGGCATCGAACTGTTCGTCGATGGCGGCAGAGCCCAGATCTAGTTCACCGAGGACGCCATGTGGATTGTCAAAATAGCGCTCCAGCGATCCTATACCTTCATTGTGCTGGCCATTCTCATCGTGTTGCTCGGTGGTTACGCGATAGCCAACACCGCAACGGATATATTCCCCAACATCAAGATTCCCGTGGCCGCCGTCATATGGCGTTACTCGGGTCTGCTGCCCGAGGAGATGGCCAACCGCATCGTGCTGTTCTCGGAGCGCATAGCGCAAACGACCGTTAACGACGTTGAACACACGGAGTCCCAGTCCGTCAACAGCACCGCGGTGGTGAAATACTTCTTCCAACCCGGCGTAGATCCGGATCTGTCTTTCGCGCAGATTACCGCGGTCTCCCAGACCCAGTTATTTTTCGCGCCCCCCGGTACCCCACCGCCGTTCGTGCTGGCCTACAACGCGTCGAGCGTTCCGATCCTACAGCTCGCATTGTCGAGCGACAGTCTGCCGGAAGCCAAGCTCTACGATCTCGGCAACACGATTCTTCGCACCCAACTCGCGACCATTGCAGGTGCATCGATCCCGTTTCCCTACGGCGGCAAGCAGCGCCAGGTGCAAGTGGACCTCGATCCACAGCAATTACGCGCCAATGGCTTGTCAGGGAACGACGTCGTCACGGCCATTAACGAGCAAAACCTGATCTTGCCTGCGGGAACTCAAAAGATCGACTCGCTCGAATATTTCATCAAACTCAATTCCAGTCCGACGCAAATCGATGACCTCAACAATATGCCCGTTCGCGCGCAAAACGGGACCGTAACCTATGTGCGCGACGTCGCGCACGTGCGGGACGGCTATGCACCTCAAACCAACATGGTGAGGGTCGACGGCCGGCGTTCCGTGTTGATGAATGTGTTGAAGACCGGGAATGCGTCGACCATAGACATCATCGACGGCATCAAACAGAAGTTGCCGCAGATTCGAGGCTCGTTGCCGCCGGAACTCAAGATTGCAGCGACCAGCGATCAGTCAGTCTTCGTTCGCTCAGCCATCGATGGTGTGATCAGAGAAGCGGCGATTGCCGCGGCATTGACCGGATTGCTCATCTTGTTGTTTTTGGGCAGCTGGCGAAGCACCTTGATCATCACGATCTCGATTCCGCTGTCAATTCTCGCGTCCATCGCGTGTTTATCCGCCATCGGTCAAACCATCAATATCATGACGTTGGGAGGCTTGGCGCTTGCCGTCGGCATTCTGGTAGACGATGCGACAGTGACGATCGAGAACATCAATTACCACCTCGAGAGCGGCAAGGATGTGGAAACGGCCATTCTCGACGGGGCGCAGCAAATCGCGCTGCCGGCTCTCGTGTCCACGCTGTGCATCTGCATCGTGTTCATTCCGATGTTTTTGCTCGCGGGCATCGCGAAGTTCCTGTTCATACCGCTGGCCGAAGCCGTTGTGTTTGCCATGCTCGCGTCGTATGTGCTGTCGCGCACCTTGGTGCCCACGCTCGCCAAGTTCTGGCTCAAGGTGCACGACAAGGAATCACACCAGCCGGCAACCGGCTTTCTCACGCGCTGGCAGAGCGCTTTTGAACGCCACTTCGACAGGGCGCGCGATCGCTACAAAACGCTGCTTGAAACCGCATTGAAGAGCGGACCGCGCTTCGCCATCGCGTTTTTGGCCTGCATGGCGGCGACCGCTCTGCTTGCGTTCCCGCTGGGTCCTCTCCCCGGACTCGGGCAAGATTTCTTTCCGAGCGTCGACGGTGGCCAGATCAAGCTTCATATGCGTGCGCCCACCGGCACACGCATCGAGGAAACCGCGGCGCTGTGTGACGCGGTGGAGGCGACAATCCGAGAGAACATCCCGGCGGCCGAAATCGTCAACATCGTGGACAATATCGGGCTCCCTTACAGCGGCATCAATCTTGCGTACAGCACCTCCGCACCAACAGGTCCTGCGGACGCGGACGTCTACGTCAACCTGACGCCGCACCACAAACCGACGGCCGGCTACGTGCAGGCGCTGCGCACCAAACTGGCGGCCACCTACCCGTCATCGACCTTTGCATTCTTGCCGGCGGACATGATCGGTCAAATACTCAATTTCGGGCTACCGTCCCCGATTGATGTACAAATCGTCGGGTTCAACACCCAAGCCAATCACGAGGTCGCGAATCAGCTGTTGCAAAAGTTGCGCAGCGTGCCCGGCGCCGTTGATCTGCATATTCACCAAGCGGACGACTATCCGCAATTCAATGTGGACGTCGATCGCAGCAAGGCGAAGCTGGTCGGTATTACGGAGCAGGCGGTCGCGAGCAACGTGCTCGTGTCGTTGTCGGGGAGCTTTCAAACCAACCCCTCCTTTTGGGTCGATCCCAAGGGCGGCACGCAGTATCAAGTCATCGCGCAGACTCCGCAATACCGATTGCAGAATCTCAACGACCTCGGCAACACGCCGCTGAACGGCGCCAGCAATTCCTCGCAGATACTATCCAACCTCATCAGCATCCACCGCAGCGTCGCTCCGGCTGTTGTGAGCCATTACAACGCGACCCCTTCGATCGATATCTACGGCGCGGTGCAAGGAGCAGACTTAGGATTCGTGTCCGCCCAGATCGACAAGATCGTGGCGCAGGCTAAAAAGGACCTGCCCCGCGGATCCAACATCGTCATACGCGGTCAGGTGCAAACGATGAAGGCGTCCTTCAGCGGCCTGCTCATCGGGCTCATCGGGGCTGTCGTGCTGGTCTACCTGTTGATCGTGGTCAATTTTCAGTCATTCATCGACCCATTCATCATCATTACGGCACTGCCCGCCGCGCTGGCCGGGATCGTATGGATGTTGTTTCTCACGGACACCACCGTCAGTGTGCCGGCGCTGATGGGTGCGATCATGTGTATGGGAGTCGCCACTGCCAACAGCGTGCTCGTCATCAGCTTTGCGCGCGAACGCATGGACGCCGGCGAGACTGCGTTCGAGGCGGCCTTGCAGGCCGGATATACGCGCCTGCGGCCGGTCGTGATGACGGCAACCGCGATGATCATCGGCATGATTCCGATGGCCTTGAGTCTTGGTGAAGGCGGCGAGCAGAATGCGCCCCTCGGGCGCGCCGTGATCGGGGGGCTGTTGTTCGCGACCGTGGCGACGCTGTTTTTCGTGCCCACGGTATTCTCGATTATCCACGGCCGCAGATCGATGCACCCCGCACATCCAGTGGAGCTGTCTCATGGCTGAATCCTTACCGCATACTCCGAAACTTAAGGCTCCGCGCAAGATGAATCGCAATTTTTTGGGTTTGCTGATTGTCGCCCTCATACTTGTGACGTGGGGTGAGGTCCATCGGGTGATGGCGCGCAGTGCTCTGCGCCAAAAGACCGACGCCGAGGCGTCCCCGATCGTTGTGACCGTAGCGCCGACCCGCTCCGGCTTGGGTGAAGAACTGGTGCTGCCGGGTACTGTGCAGGCTTACAGCGAAGCCCGGATCTATGCGCGTACCAATGGGTATCTGAAGTCGTGGTTGGTAGACATCGGCAGCGCGGTGAGGAAGGGGCAGCTGCTCGCCGAGATCGACACTCCCGAAGTCGATCAGCAACTCGCCCAGGCGATCGCGGATCTCGCCACTGCTCGCGCAAACGAGGCCCTCTCGAACACGACCAATACGCGCTGGAAAGAACTCCTCAGAACCGAATCGGTATCCAAACAAGATGCGGATGAAAAGGACGGCGACGCGGACGCCAAACGAGCAATCGCAGAGTCCGCCGCTGCCAACGTGTCGAGGTTGCGCCAATTGGAATCCTTCAAGCATGTCGTTGCGCCCTTTGACGGCGTCATCACCGCGCGCAATACCGATATCGGAGCCTTGATCAATGCGGGTGAAAGCGCGGGCTCCGAATTATTTCGAGTGGCGGACACGCATAAGCTGCGGATATATGTGCAGGTCCCGGAACCCTACGCGGCGGCTGCGAAACCCGGGCTAGAGGCGGACCTCAGATTCAGCGAGCAGGCAGGCAAGGGGTATGCGGCAACCACCGTACGTACTGCGAACGCGCTGGATCCGGTCTTGCGCACCTTGCAAGTCGAACTGGAACTCGACAATGCGCAGCGCGAACTCTTTCCGGGCGCATACGCCGAAGTCCATTTCAAAATGGCCGGAAGCGCGTCGTCGGTGCGACTCCCGGCCAACACCGTGTTGTTTCGCGCGCCCGGACCGCAGGTTGCAATAGTCGATGCCCAGCACAGGATTCAGCTGAAGAGCATCGTCCAGGGTCGAGATTTTGGCGGCACGATCGAGGTGCTTTCCGGTCTCGGTCCCGACGATGCCGTTGTGGTGAATCCGCCGGACTCCATCGTCGATGGAGCGACTGTGCGCGTGACTTCTTCGCCGTCCGTGCAGGCGCCGAAGGCTCCGGCCAAATCGATCTAGAGGCTCCGATATGCAAGTGGCGTGGCGAGCGGCGACTGTTACGTTCTTAGGGCTCCTCGGCGGGTGTTCTTTCGCGCCGACCTATAAGACCCCGAGCAACCCCCCACCCCCAGACGCCTACGCGGAGGCCGGCGATTGGCGCAAGGCAGAGCCTCTGGACAATCAGGCGCGTGGCGCGTGGTGGACGATGTTTCAAGACCCGGTGCTCGATGCTCTTGAAGTCAAGGTCGGCGATGCCAATCAGAATATCCAGGCCGCCTTTGCACGCTTGGAGGAGGCGCGAGCCTCAACGCGCATTGCACGCGCGGACCTTTTTCCGACCCTGAATGTGGGATCCTCGGCGACACGGGAGCGTGCCTCTCAGAACTCGTCGATTTATGTGCCGGGGCGCAAGCCGACATACAACAATTTCGATGTCGAGGCCGACCTGTCCTATGAGTTGGATCTGTGGGGACGGGTACGCAATTCGGTGAACACGGCGAAAGCAAATCAGCAGGCGAGCGCTGCCGATCTGGCCGCGTTGGTTCTTGAGCAGCATGCCGAGCTCGCCAGCGACTACTATACGCTGCGGGCCGAGGACACCGAGCAGGTGCTGCTTCAAAATACAGTCGAGGATTATTCGCGCTCGCTCGCGCTCACCGAGAATCTCTACCGCGGCGGCGCGGCGGCAGTGGCTGACGTGTATCAGGCGCGAGCCCAGCTGGAAGGCGCCCGTACACAGGCAGCCGACGTAGCGTTGCAGCGCGCCCAGACCGAACACGCGATCGCCGTGCTGATCGGCGAGAACCCCTCTCGATTCCACCTGGCTTCGAATCCTCTGCCTCAAGATAGCGCGCCGCCGCTGATCGATGTTGGATTGCCGTCGACCTTGCTCGAGCGCCGCCCCGATGTGGCGGCGGCAGAGCGACGAGTCGCCGCCGCCAATGCACAAATCGGCGTTGCGCGTGCCGCGTATTTTCCCGTGTTCAGCCTCGCCGCCGCCACAGGCTTCGGCAGCTCGCAGACCTCGAATTTGTTGACTGCCCCGAGCCGGCTGTGGTCGGCGGGTCCGTCGGGACTGCTCACCGTGTTCGACGCCGGGCGGCATCGCGCGCAATCGGCGCAGGCACATGCGCAGTTCGATGAACAGGTGGCCGATTACCGCAACACCGTGCTCATTGCCTACCAAGAAGTCGAGGATAGCTTGGCGGCGTTGCATAGACTGGAACAGGAAAGCCTCAGCGAAGAGGCTGCCGTGACCGCCAGCGGCCAGGCGCTCGAGCAGGCACGCTACCGATACAAGGCGGGACTGGTGACGTATCTCGAGGT
>Ga0210403_10002114_pt1 | contig 18278 bp, 14 predicted proteins | sample IncBWC19MmetaG_FD_150863 | JGI IMG/M metagenome (GOLD analysis project Ga0210403, IMG submission 150863) | Forest soil microbial communities from Barre Woods Harvard Forest LTER site, Petersham, Massachusetts, United States - Inc-BW-C-19-M | ecosystem: Environmental > Terrestrial > Soil >... | reverse complement strand
ACGGAGTACCAATCGGGCCGGTCGATGGGGCCCCGGTCACTGGCGCTGGCAATGGCCACGCTGCTGTTGTCCTGCTGCGATCCGTAGACGAAGTAAGGGAAGCGGTTGTCGGTGACCACGTGGTAAAACTGCGCGGTTGGCTGGTTACCCTGAGTGGTCCAACTGGCGCCCGCGTTGGTGCTCACGTTCGCGCCGCCGTCATTCGATTCGATCATGCGGTCGGGGTCCTGGGGATCGATCCACAGGCCATGGTTGTCACCGTGGGGCGTGCGGATGGGCCGGAAGGTGTGGCCGCCATCGTTGGAGCGGTACATCCCGGTGTTCAGAACATACACGCCATCGGGCGACCGTGGATCGGCAAATACATGTGTGTAATAGAAAGCCCGCTGACGGTACTGGCGGTCGCTGTTGGCCAGGGTCCAATGGTCGCCCCCGTCATCCGAGCGGAACAGCCCGCCTTTTTCCGCTTCAACCAGGGCCCATACGCGGTTTCCGTTGCCATAAGCCACGGCCACACCGATTCTGCCGATGGTCCCGTCGGGAAGGCCGTGTCCACTGAGGTGCTTCCAGGTTGCGCCGCCGTCGGTCGAGCGATACAGGCCGCTGCCGGGGCCGCCACTATCCATGCTCCAGGGCGAGCGGCGCGCTTGCCACAACCCGGCAAAGAGAATGCTGGAATTCGAGGGATCAAACGCGATATCGATGGCGCCAGTGTTTTCGTCTTTGTACAGGACTTTGGTCCAGCTCTTGCCGCCGTCGGTAGTGCGGAAAACGCCTCGCTCGTTGTTGGGGCCAAACGGATGACCCAGGGCCGCCACAAAAACGACGTCCGGATTTTTTGGATGAACGATCAATCGTCCAATGGCCACCGTGTCGCGCAGGCCGGTGAAGCTCCACGTTTTGCCCGCGTCGATGGATTTATAAACGCCGTTGCCGCCGATGATATTGCCGCGAATGCATGCCTCGCCGGTCCCGGCATAGACCACGTTGGGGTCGGATGGCGCCACGGCGATGGCGCCAATGGACGCGGCCATGTCTTTTACTTTGTCGGCCACCGGTCTCCAGTTCAGTCCGCCGTCGGTGCTCTTCCACACGCCGCCACCCACACCGCCGAAGTAATAGGTATGCGGGTCGCCGATCACTCCGGTGACCGCCAGAGCTCGTCCGCCACGGAAGGGCCCAATCTGGCGCCAGCTAAGGCCGTGCCATGGCCCCTTGGCCTCTTCCTGATCGCCGTCGCCGTCATTCTGTGCGGCTTCGGTTTTTGGCGGAGTCTGGGCAGTGGGCGAGGCCTGGGCGTTTTTCACTTCCGCCCCTGGCTGGGGTTTTCTTTTGTCCTTTTCCTGGGCGAAGAGCATGGCAGTCGATACAAGCAGTGCGATGAGAACAATCAGGCTTCGCTTGGAAGCAGACAAAATCCGTGACATGTTGGGACCTCTCCGAGAGCGCATAGTAGCGAACCGCTCATCCTAAATTTGTTTGGGAAAAATTGCGAGAGGGACTGATGAAACGATTGAATTTAGCTATGAGGGGCAACCAGGGAATCGTACGCGCGCTCACAGTCTGATGATACCGCGGCGAGTGATCACGCTAGGGCACGCCGGTTGCATTGTCCGCGTTGGTTTCTTCCTGGACAGCGGAGAAAACGGCGGCGCTGCAGAACGCCAGCATCGTAAGAATGGGACGCGGGGAGAAACCAAATCTGCTTCCCCCCCGCGCTCTCGCAGTTAGTTGCCGTGGAGTAAGTACCCTGGTTCGAATGGAAGCTTGCCATCCACCCGGAGGACCTTCACCGCGCTGCTGATGGCATAAACGTTGACCACGCCAATCGCCCCCGGGTATTCCGAGACGGCCTTCACCACCATCTCATCGGATCCCAGGATTACAATGCTGCCTTTTTGGGTCGCAGCAAAGGCCTTCAGTTCAGCCGCTGTCATTCTGTAGGTCTTCTCCCGAAACAGCCGGCCATCTTCAGAAGCAGGGTTGCTCAGGAACACAGTCACTTTCTTGCCGTCGGACCACTTGGGGGCCTCGATTTTGAGCAACTTCAGGAGCTCATCTTTGTTGACGCTGGAAGCGGGGTTCGCTTTGTTGATGATGACGGCCGCGTCGCGCGCCAAGCATAAGGACGGCGTCAACAAAGCGAGAATGATGCAATATAACCAAAGCCTGTGCATATCTTTTATAGGTTCCTGGGTCGGAGGATAATATCTGCATTGGAATTCATTCAGGAATCCATTACAACATCACCATGGTAACCCCGGCCTTTTCGAAATGATAGCGGAATGAAAGCCTGCCGATAATACGATCATATACGGCTGTGGGGACACATTTCCACTCCGTAGGAACGTAGGATGTTGTATTGATACGCGTCGTTTGATTTCACTATGGGACCTCTTTCTGGCACAGCCGGCGGCACCGAGCAACGGTTTCCAACATCGGCACCGCTGCTGGACGTGTTGCGCTCTCTCCCTCAGCCGCCGCTCGACCGGCTGAGTACCGGCGACTACTTCTTCATCAGCAGCGCGGTCATTCTGGCGTTCGTTGAGCTTCCATCCATTCGCGCGCTGCTGGACTCCTTCACGGCAAGGTCCGCCATCGCGTTCTGGGTGGCATTTCTGACGACCCCGGCGGCGGCCTTTCTGGTCAGCGTTGCCATCCATAAGGCCGGCCATCTGCTGGCCGGGTGGCTGGTGGGTTTTGAATCAGCGAGCCTCCAGACTGGTCCACTGTGGTCGCGGCTTCCGCGGACCATGGCCCTGTTCCACCAACAGGAGCCTCTGCCCCTGGGGCTGGCCTTAATCCGCCCCAAGCGCAGACATCACCTTCGCGGCCGGCTGCTGGTCCTGCTGCTGGCCGGGCCGCTCGCCAGTTTGATTGTGCCGTTGCTGCTGCTGATGTCATTGCGGTTCTTGCGCGCCCCGGATTCGCTGGATTCAACGTATCTGCTTACATCGTTCAGCCTCAATGTGCTGGGCGTGCTTTCCGTGCTCTACGGAGTTGCTTCGCTGCTGCCCGATGTTGATTCCCGTGGAAACTTCTCCGATGGCGCCCGCATTTTGATGCTGTTAGAAAACGGCGCCCGCGCCCGGCGATGGTTTGCGATCTTTGAGCTTCATCTGCTCCTCAATGCGGGCGTGCGTCCCGGAGATTGGGACGAAAAACTGGTCGCACAGGCCACGGCCGTGCGCGATGAATCACTAGATGCCGTGGTGGCCAGTTGGCTGGCCTACCAATGGGCCGCCAGCCGCCAAAACCTGATGGTCGCCACATGGCACCTGGAAGATGCGCTCAGGGGTTCGGCGGCCGCCCCGGAACCCCTGCGCGACCGGCTATTTCTCGAAGCGGCGGTCTTTCAAGCATGGTTTCGGCACAACTCGTTCAAAGGGCGGTTCTGGTCTGACCAGATATCCAAGCTGCGGCTGCTGCCTGATCTTCAGCAGCAGCGGCTGGCCATTGCCCTGCGCTGGGCCGGCGGGAAACCCTTTGAGGCATGGGAGAAACAGCAAGTCTATCTCCAGCAGGTGCGGCAACTTCCCCCCTCGCCGGTTCGTGACATGGTTGAAGGCCAGGCCCTCGAATGGAAAGGGCAGATGGAATCACGCATGCTTTCCGGGGCCTGGGCCACCATGCACAGCCATCCGCAGGATTTCGAAGTTCGCTCGTCCGTTTAATGGGCCTCGGAAAAATGCCGGCACAACTGTCAAAGAGGGCGGCTTCAGCTGTAAGCTGAAGCCGCCCTCTTATACGTCACTGCAAACATTTTTCCGCAAGCTCTCAATACCGTGCGTCCCGTCGGACCATCATCCGCTATCATGAGCATGGTAGTATCCGGTCGTGGCGAAATCTCCCCAATCTACCTCGAAGTCGAAGCGCCCGCGTGAAGCCGCAGCTTGCGGGCTGCCGGGTGTTGCCACGCAACTGGTCATCATTACCGGCATGTCCGGCTCGGGCAAGGCTTCGGTGCTCAAGTCTTTTGAAGACCTGGGCTATTACTGCGTAGACAATTTGCCGATAGAGTTGATTCACCGCTTTGCCGAACTGGCCAAGGAATCCGCCCAGATTGAGAAGACCGCCCTGGTGGTCGATATTCGGGAGGGTGAGCAGCTCAAAAAACTGCCCGCAATCATCCGGCTACTGAAGAAGCGCCTCGCCACCACAGTTCTGTACCTTGAAACATCAGATGATGTGTTGCTGCGCCGGTTTAGCGAGACCCGCCGTCCCCATCCGCTGGGCAAGGATGCCACGGTGAAAGCCGCCCTGGCCAAGGAGCGCAAGCTGCTGCGGCCCATCCGCGCCCAGGCCGATATGGTCGTCGACAGCTCAAACTTCAACGTACACGAGTTGCGCGCCCATATCAGCGCCAAATTCCTGCCCGGAGGCAACGACAAGAGCATTCTGATTTCGTGCCTCAGCTTCGGATACAAAGCCGGCGTTCCTGCGGAAGCGGATCTGCTCTTTGACGTCCGCTTCCTTCCCAACCCGCATTTCGTACCGGAGTTCAGGCCCTTCACCGGACGCCATCCGCAAGTGGCAAAATATATTCGGTCGTTTCCGCAGACACAGGAATTCATCGAGCGCATCTCCGGCCTTTTGGTCTACCTCATTCCTCACTATGTGCGTGAAGGCAAGAGCTACCTGACCATCGGATTCGGCTGTACCGGGGGGCAGCACCGCTCGGTGCTGATCGCCGAAGAGGTGAAGAAGCGTCTGGCGCGTAGCGGCTACAAAGTCAAAGTCACGCATCGGGATTGTCCCAAATAGTTAACAATACTTAACTTTCGTGTAACCGGCTGCGAGACCTTTCTCCTTGCCCTCGATTAAAATGACTAGAACAATGTCTGCGTCCGCCAGGGGTCAACGATGCGGCAACTCCTAAGGTTGCTGGGGTACATGCGCCCCTACCTTCCGCAATTTCTGGCCTCGGTTGTCCTCATGGCCGTGGTAGGCCTCATGGACGCCTTTCGCATCCTGCTCATGGGGCCCATGCTCGGCTCGGTGCTGAACCCGGCGAAGCAGACGGATTCCATTCGGCTGACCAGTTTTCCCGGCTCAAGCTATGTGCTTTACCTGGAGCACTTCATCCCCAGGAATTTTCATAATGTCATGACTGTGGTGGCTGTGGCGCTGGTGGGCTCCACCATCATCAAAGGCGTGTGCGATTACCTCGGGACTTACCTGGTGAATTATGCCGGGCTGGGCATGATCACCGATTTGCGCAATAAGCTCTATAACCGCATCCTGTGGCGTTCGGCGAGCTTTTATTCCCGCAACACCACCGGCACCCTGGTGTCGACGGTCATCAACGACGTGGAAAAGATCCAGGTATCGCTTTCCACGGTCACGGCTGAATTCCTGCAACAGTTCTTCACCCTGATTTTCACCGTCGCGGTGGTGATCGCCAAAGGCCGTCAACTGGCATGGGTGCTGGTGCTGTTTATTCCCATTGCCATGATTTCTGTCTTCCGCATCGGCCGCCGGGTGCAGCAGACCACACGCAAAGGCCAGGACAAGCTGGCCGACATCCAGAACATTCTGCAGGAGACGATTACCGGTAACCGCATTGTGAAGGCTTTCGGCATGGAGCGGTGGGAAAGCCAGCGGTTCTTTGGCGCCGCCCGCAAGCTATTCAAGGCCAACCTGCGCTCGGTGCGCGCCCAGGCCATCAGTTCACCCATGATGGAAATCATCGGCGCCATCGGCGTGGCTGCCCTGCTCAAGTTGGGCCGGGTGCTGATCCAGAAGGAAGTCTTCGTAGAGAACAGCGATTTCCTGGTGTTCATCTTCGCCGTCTTCAAGCTTTATGATCCGATTCGCAAGTTCGCGGTCTTCAACAACAGCTACCGCCAGTCGATGGGCGCATCGTCGCAGATTTTCAAATTCATGGACGAAGAAGATGAAGTGCTGGAAAAGCCGGCGGCCCTGACGCTGCCACCCTTCCGGGAATCGGTGCGCTTTGAAGATGTAGGCTTCAGCTACGGCGAGAACGGCAACGCCACGATTTTGCGCAACGTCAATCTCGAAGTGCGCGCCGGAGAGATCGTGGCGATTGTCGGCTCCAGCGGCGCTGGAAAAAGCACCCTGGTGCAGTTGATTCCCCGCTTCTTCGACGTGACCGGCGGCGCGATCAGGATTGACGGTCATAACGTTTGTGAGGTGACGCTGGCTTCGCTGCGGGCGCAGATTGCCATCGTGACCCAGGAAACCATTCTGTTCAATGACACGGTGCGCAACAACATCGCCTACGGCCAGCCCGACGTCAAGGAAGAAACGGTGATCGCAGCCGCGCGGACCGCTCTGGCCCACGATTTCATCCAGCAGTTGCCCGAGGGCTACGACACCATCATCGGTGAAAAGGGGCTGCGGCTTTCCGGTGGTGAGCGCCAGCGTATCGCTATCGCCCGCGCGCTGCTCAAGAATGCGCCCATCCTCATTCTGGATGAAGCCACATCGGCCCTGGACAACGAGTCTGAATCCCTGGTGCAATCGGCGCTGCAGAACCTGATGACCGGGCGCACGGTATTCGTGATTGCTCACCGTCTCACCACCATACGCCGGGTGGACCGCATCGTGGTGCTCGAACACGGCCGGATTACGGATTCCGGCACGCACGAAGACCTTCTGACCCGTCTGGGAACTTACCGTAAGCTCTATGAGCTGCAGTTCATGGACTTGGAGACGGCCAGGCCCGTGGATGCAACTGCCGCCAGTGATCCCCGCCGGTAATTTGCGATACCATTCAAGGGCGTTTGTGTCGTAAACTCATTGGCACAGCGCTTACAAACCAAGACTATTATGCCCATCCGCTCCATGACCGGATTCGCGCAGGTGAAGTCCCAGGCCAGTGAAGGGACCTCGTTTTCACTGTCACTCAAGTCTGTGAATCACCGCTTTCTCGACCCCCAACTGCGTCTGCCCTCCGAAATGGAAGAGCTGGAAATGAAGATCCGGCGGGTGCTCAAAGAGCGTTTGGCGCGCGGTCATGTGGATGTCACTCTCAGTATCGTGCAGCGCGAAGGCGAAGGCTTTCAGTTGAACCGCAGCCTGGTCGCCGGGTATCTGGCCGCTTTTCGCAAGGCAGCCAAAGAGTTTGACGCCCCCGGCGAGCCCGACCTGAATGTGATTTTCCGGCTGCCGGGCGCGCTGGGTGGCACAGTCCCGCTCAATGGCAACTTCGGGGCGTTGGTCATCAATGCGCTGAACGAAGCCCTCGACAAATTGAACGTCATGCGCGAAGAAGAAGGGCGGGGCATGGAAGCCGAGCTGCGCCGCCGGCTGGAGTCGCTGAGCTCTGCGGCCCACGAGGTCGCCAAACTGCGTTCGGCGGTGACGCTCGCCTACATGGAACGAGTGAAGACCCGCATGCAGGAACTGGTGGGCACCGTGGATCAAGACCGCATTCTGCAGGAAGCCGCGCTGTTGGCCGAGCGCAGCGATGTGCAGGAAGAGCTGGTGCGCCTGCAGACCCATATTCAGCACTTTACCGGACTGCTCGACGAGGGTGGCGAGGTCGGCAAGAAGCTCGATTTCCTGCTGCAGGAGCTGAACCGTGAGGCCAACACCCTGCTATCGAAGACCTCCGGGGTGGCGGGCGAAGGATTGCGGGTCACGGAACTGGGCCTGCTCATGAAATCGGAGATCGAAAAATGCCGCGAGCAGGTCCAGAACATCGAATGAGCGGCATCCTTTACATCATCTCCGCCCCTTCCGGCTCCGGTAAATCGACGCTGGTCAACGAGCTGCGGAAGTTTGTTCCCAACCTGGAGTTTTCCATCTCCTACACCACGCGCCTGCCGCGGGGCAGCGAGCAGAACGCGCGGGAATATCATTTCGTTGCCCGCGAGGCCTTCGAAGGCATGATCGCGCGCAACGAGTTCCTGGAGTACGCTCTGGTATTCGGCAACTATTATGGCACCGCCAAGCACGTTTTCGAGCAGGCCGCCCAACGGGGCAACGATGTGTTATTGGATATTGACGTACAGGGCGAGCGCCAGGTCAAACGCGCGATGCCCGGGGCCGTCAGTATCTTCGTGCTTCCCCCCAGCCGCGCCGAACTGGAATCGCGCCTGCGCAAGCGCAGCCTCAGCGAAAACGTACACTCCGAAGAGATCATCCAGCGCCGGCTTCACCGGGCCCGCAAGGAAATCGAGAACTATCCCAACTACGACTACATTTTGGTCAATGATCACCTGGAAGAATCCGTAGACCGTTTACAGGCCGTAGTTCTCGGTGAACGCCTGGGCCGTGCGGGAAGGCCGCTGTCGGTGGAAGAAGTACCCTACGTGGAGACCGCCAGGACCTGCCTGAAAGAGAACATGGAAGACAAGATAAGAAGCATTCTGGCTTCTTTCGATGTGTCTCTGCCCAAAACGTAGCCACGTGGCCGCAGTCTAACGGGCATTTTTAGCCACGAACGAACACGAAATAAGCACGAATTGGAACTGGTATCCCATGGGACATGTCTCAAAGTCATTCATTCATTTATGCATTCCTTCGCTGATTTGAATCGCTGTGCCTTGCTGTGGTACGGTAAACAGCAACCCGCAGCTGAATTCCTTTAAGATCTGAGTTCAGCCTTCAGCCTCACGGTCGGCCCCCGGCCAAGAGATCATGCTGATTTTGCAGGAGATGGAGCTAGCAAGATGAAAGACGGAATAGAATCGCCAGCAGCACGGGTCCACGAAGGAGCCCAGCCGGAGTTCACGAATCGCAAGCTGATTCGGCCTTCGCTCAATTCCCCCGCAAACCGCACCGAGCCGGTCTCGGAGCGGCGCGACAGGCTGGAGCGGACTGATCGCACACCGGGAACGAAACGGACTACGCCTTCCGACCAGACGCATGCTGAGAATTTCTATTACCAGAAGCAGATCCAGAGCAAGACCTCGGTGGCCATCGTGCTCAAGGATGGCGAAGAACTCCAGGGTATCCTTGAATGGTATGACCGCAACTGCATCCGTCTGGCCCGCAGCAGCGGAGCCAGCCTGCTCATCTATAAGCCCGCAATTCGATACATCTACAAGATCGGTGAGAACAACCAGCCCTAGTACAGCGGCCCGTCTCCATTGACAATGGGCGCAGAAGTTCCATATTATCTGCAAGTTACACTTGATGTGGCCTAAATTGGCGTGGAGCCGGAAAAAGTGATCAAGCTCGACATCATCAACGAAGTCGTCACCAAGACGGGCATTACCAAGACCAAGGCCGAACTGGCGGTCGAAACCGTCTTTGAAAGCATGAAGACCTCTTTATCCAAGGGTGAGCGGATCGAGTTGCGCGGATTCGGCGTCTTCAACGTCCGTCCGCGCAAGACCGGCATCGGACGCAACCCGCGCACCGGAGCGGAAGTCAACATCCCTCCGGGCAAGGCTGTGCGCTTCAAACCCGGCAAGGAGCTTCAGTCCATCGACTAGCTGGCATCGTTCTCCACGGCGATTCACCAGTAACGTGGCTATCGGGTTTTCATGTCAGACAATTTACCTCCACCGCTGGAATACCAGGTCTACGACCCTGACCGCAACGAAATCAGAGTTGAAACAATTCAGCCTTCCCGCCGGCCCTACTGGCTGCATGCTCTGCTGTTTGTTCTGACCATACTGAGCACGCTGTGCATCGGCGCCTACCTGCAACGGAACTTTGACCAACACGTCACCATGATGTCGATGGGACGCGGCTTCTTCGAGCCCTGGACATGGGCCCTGGCCGACTGGCGCCGCCTGGCCCTGGGTATTCCTTTTTCACTTTCGTTACTGGGCATCCTGACCGCGCATGAGCTGGGACACTACATTCTGTGTGTGCGGCGGGGCGTCTACGCTTCCTGGCCGTACTTCATCCCCGCACCCACGTTGATTGGCACCTTTGGGGCGTTCATTCGCATCAAGTCGCCGATCCGCAGCCGCGACGATTTGTTTGATATCGGCATCGCCGGCCCTATTGCCGGCTTCGTTGTCGCAGTTCCGGTATTGCTCCTGGGGCTGTGGGCATCGAGGCCGATGATTGGTCTACTCGATAAGGACACCATTTTCCTCGGCTGGCCGCCCGCCTTCCATGTGGGCCAGTGGATACTATCTGCCCTCGGGAGCCACTCCTCGGGCGCGAGCTATGATCTATCGGCCCTATCACTCCATCCGGTGGCCATTGCCGCCTGGGTTGGTATGTTTGCCACCTCGTTAAACCTGTTGCCCGGCGGGCAGCTCGATGGCGGTCACATCGTTTTTGCGCTGAATCCAAGGGCCCACTCGGCGGTCTCGCGATTGGCGATCGTGGCGCTCATTCCGCTGGCCTGGTTCGGCTGGGCCGGCTGGATCATCTGGGCGATCGTAATCCGCCTGACCGGCCATCACCCCGATGTTCCGGAATCTCCCCGGCTCGGCGGGAGGAGAAGACTGGTGGCCGTGCTGGGGCTGCTGATCTTCGCGCTGACGTTCACCTGGAACCCGATCCAGGGAAGCCTGGGGGACGTCGTGAATGAGGCCATCGATTACTTCCTAAAGAAGTGAGAGCGCATCCACGTCCACAATCACATGGGTGCGCGGAATTTTGTTCTGGTCGGCAAACTGCCGCATGCGCCGTAGCGCCAGATTCAGTTTTTCTCTTCCGGCGGATTTCACAATGAAGTGATAACGGTAGTCGCGCTTGAGGCGCATGATGGGGGCGACGGATGGTCCCAGCACGCGCACCCCCTCATTTTTTGTCGACTCGAACCAGCGTCCGAGTTTGCCCGTCCACTGCAATGCCTGGTCAAGCTTGTCGCTGCGCACCAGAACGTTGGCCAGAGTGGTAAACGGCGGATAGTGCATCCACTTGCGATAGCGTATTTCCTTGTCATAGAAGCCTTCATAGTCGTGGCGCTGCGCGAACTCGATGGCGTAGTGTTCAGGATAAAACGTCTGCAATATGACTTTGCCCGGCGCCTCGCCGCGCCCCGCGCGCCCCGCCACCTGCGTGAGCAATTGAAAGGTGCGTTCAGCGGCACGGAAGTCAGGGAAGCCCAGCGCATAATCGGCGCCCACCACACCCACCAGCGTGACTCCGTGGACGTCGTGTCCTTTGGCGATCATCTGCGTGCCCACCAGCAGGTTGATTTCATTGGCATGAAACTGGTTCAGCACCCGCTCAAAGTCGTGGCGGGTCTTCACCGTATCGCGGTCGAGGCGTCCGATGCGGGCCCGCGGGAAGGCTGCGTGCAACCGCTCCTCAACTTTTTCCGATCCTGCGCCCAGAAAGAAGACATGCTCGCTCTGGCACTTGGGGCAGACTTTGGGGACGGCCTGCTTGTATCCGCAATAATGGCATTCAAGCCGGTAGCCGGCTTTGTGATAGGTCATGGCGATGGCGCAGTTTTTGCACTGTATGGTCTCCCCGCAGGCGCGGCACAGCACCACCGAGGAATATCCACGGCGGTTGAGAAGCACCATCGCCTGTTCGCCCCGCGCCAGGCGTTCGCTGACCTCTTCCACCAGCCGCCGGGAAAAAATCTGGTCTTCACCGGCCACCTGGAATTCTGCCTTCATGTCGATCACTTCCACCAGCGGCAGCGGACGCCGCTCCACCCGTTCGCGCAACTCGATGAGCCGGTACTTGCCGCTGTGGGCGTTATAGTACGACTCGACCGAAGGCGTAGCTGAGGCCAGCACGACCGCAGCCTGGCACAGCTTGCCCCGCATCACCGCGACATCGCGGCCGTGGTAGCGCGGTGTCTCTTCCTGCTTGTAGGAAGAATCGTGCTCTTCATCGACCACGATCAGCGCCAGGTTCGGGACCGGAGCAAAGACCGCCGAGCGTGTGCCCACCACAATTCTGGCCTCACCCCGGCGGATGCGATGCCACTGCTCCGCCCGTTCATCACCCGTAAGGGCCGAATGCAGGATCGCCACTTCATCGCCAAATACCTGGTGCAGATTGGCGGCCGCCGCCGGCGTCAAACCGATTTCGGGGACAAGCAGAATTGCAGAGCGTCCTGATTCCAGCACCGACTGCATAGCGGCAAGGTAGACGGCGGTCTTGCCCGATCCGGTCACGCCATGCAGCAGCCCCACGGAAAATTTCCGGCCCTCCGCCGCCTGCTGAATGGTGCTCAGGGCGGCCTTCTGTGCGGCGCTGAAGATGAAGTCCAGATGCGCCGGACCGCGCTTCTTCATGGTGCTGACGTTGAATTCCGCGGCTTCTTCCACCAGTTCAATCAACCCGCGCTTCACCAGCGTCTGCAATGTGCTGCGGGGTACGGAAGGCGTTTGGTCACGCAGGGCATCCACCGCCAGGCGGCCCTCGGCACCCTGCAAAGCGGCAATGAGCTTCTGCTGATTGTCGTTCAGCTTTCCGTCGACCTCTTTCAGGACGGCGATCTCAACCGTGCGCCGCGCGTCACGGGTGGTCGAGGCGTCCCGGCGGGCCAGCCATTTCTTCCTCACAAGGTTCTCAAGCACTTGGCGCTTCGCGCCGGTGGCGGAACGGATCGTGCCTTCCAGCACCTCGTCGGACATTGCCAGATAATTGAGCACGTCATACTCCAGCAACTGCGCATCGACTTCCTGATGGGAGCGGAGCGAAGATCCTATGGTGGCCGAAGCGTGCAGGGCTTCATGCCCGGTCTCTGTGATGGAGTAGACTTTGGCCTTTCTGATTTCGGCCGCCAGCGGCAGCATAGTGCGAAAGACCTCCCCAATTGGCGCTAGGTAATACTGTGAAATCCACTGCCCCAGTTGCAGAAGGGCCGTATCCAAGACGGGCTCGGAGTCGAGCACCTGGAGAATATCTTTGGTCTTAACCGAAGGCTCTGTGTCGTGCAGCGCGGTCACCACACCGGAGAGCCGGTCATTCCGGAAGGGCACCAGCACGCGCGCGCCCAGCACGGGCTGTTGGCCGGCAATCCGGTAGGTAAAGGCCATATCCAGCGGGACGGGCAGGGCGACATCGCAGTAAGTGGGCATGGATGTTTGGATTGTAACGGCAAGAACGAGAATTGATTGCTGCCGTGTGCTGTTATCATGAATGTTTGAACCCCAGAACCACATTGCCAGCTCCCGCTTCTTCCCAGCCTGTGGATGTTGAGTCTCTGCTGGTGGAAGTCTCTGACGCGCTCAATACTACGCTCGATCTCGACACTCTGCTGCATCGGGTCGCGGAGGTCGTGAAGCGGGTCATCGATTACGAAATTTTTTCTATCCTGCTGCTCAACGAACGCACCCAGGAGCTGCGAATCCGTTTTCAGATCGGCCACCGGCCTGAGATCGCGGAGAAGATACGCGTCAAGGTAGGCCAGGGAATCACCGGGCGGGCGGCGCAGGAGCGGCGCGCGGTCCTGGTGAATGACGTCACCCATGAAGCCGCGTACATCGAAGCGGTGGCCCATGTGCGTTCCGAGTTGGCGGTGCCTCTGATCACCAAGAACAAAGTGATCGGCGTCATCGATATTGAAGCTCCTGAACCAGGTTATTTCAAGGAAAACCACGCCCGTCTGCTGACGTTGATCGCATCGCGCATCGCCGTGAGCATCGAGAATGCGCGGCTCTACACCCGCATTCTGCGCCAGGCGAACACTTTGGTACTGCTCAACGATATCAGCCGCGACCTTACGTCCATCCTGAATCTTGATCAGTTGCTGCAGCGTATTGGCGACCTGCTGCTGAAGATCATCGATTACCAGATGTTTTCCATCCTGCTGGTGGATGACACCAAGCAGAAGCTGGTACACCGGTTCTCGCTACGGTTCAAGGAGAACATCCAGCTCAAACACGATATTCCGATGGGGCGGGGACTGGTGGGCTCAGCGGCCCAACTCAAAGAAGTTGTCCTGGCGCCCGACGTCGACAAAGACCAGCGTTACATCAAGCTCAATCCCGAAACGCACTCCGAACTCTGCATTCCTCTCATCTATAAGAATGAAGTCATCGGAGTGCTCGATCTGGAACACACACGGCGTGGATACTTCAATGACGATCATGTCCGGACGATGAGCACGCTGGCCGCCCAGATCGCCATCGCTATCGAGAACGCCCGTCTCTATGAGCGCCTGGCGCGGGAAGAGCAGCGTATGGAACGCGATCTGGCCATGGCCCGCGAAGTACAGCATCACCTGCTGCCGCCGCATTGTCCGGTGCTGAAGAATGCAGAGCTGGCGGCGCGATTCAATCCCGCCCACGCCATCGGCGGCGACATGTACGACTTTCTGGACTACAAAGCGCCGCGCGCCTGCATCACCATCGGCGATGTGAGCGGAAAAGGCGCGCCCGCTGCCCTTTATGCGGCATTGGTGGGCGGAATTCTCCGCAGTCTGGCGCCCGGTGAGCCTTCCCCGATGCAGATGCTGCAGGCCGTCAACGACTCCCTGAACCAGCGCCGCCTGGAAGCACAGTTCGTGGTCCTCACCTGCGCCGTATGGGACGACCAGAAGAAGACCATGGCGGTGGCCAATTCCGGCATGCCGCGTCCCATCCATTGCCGCGATGGCCACGCCCACATGATTGAAACCGCCGGCTTGCCTCTGGGAATGTTTGAAGGCGTTACCTATGACGAAATGACGATTACCGCCCGGCCCGGCGATGTCTTCGTCTTCTTCAGCGATGGCATCGTGGACGCCAGCAACGCCCGCGACGACCAGTTCGGACGCGTACGCATCGAACAAACGATCGTGAAACACGCCAAGAAGAGCCCCACCGAGATCGCCGACACGCTGTTCCAGGCGGCCTCCGACTTTTCCGCGGGCACCCCGGTGTTTGACGATCAGACCGTGGTGGTGTTGAAGGTGCGTTGATGTAAAATGTGTTTATGGCGAACACACAAAGCTCAACCCTCAGTATCCGTCTGAAACCGGCGGTAAAGAAACGGCTGGCGAAGCTGGCTACGGCTTCCGGGCGAAGCTCGAACTTTCTCATCTCCGATGCGGTTGAATCGTACGTTGCCGACCAGGAAAGGATGCTGGCAGAAGTTCGCCAGGCGGGCCGTCAGGTGAAGTCCGGGCACTACATCCGCCACGAGGATATGAAGGCTTGGCTGCTCTCCTGGGGCACAGACCACGAGCTGCCGCTTCCCAAATGCGTTTGCGGCAAAGAGCACCCTGACGGGCCGCAGTGCCGGTAGCACAGCGGAGGGGTTAGCGTTCTTGGCCGATGTTTCTAAACCATGTCTGAATCCGCACATCCGCGCAAGTCATTGAAATTCAAGGAAAATCCCGTTTCGGAAGACGTTGCCGATTGAAATCTCGTTGCGCAACGGTCGGCCTCGCTATCGTCATGAAACCGCCGGTGGAGCGGATGTGAGTTGAGCATCGGGCGATTCAACTTGCGATAGATATTTTCGGGTGCGATTCATCTGGCTCTCCTATTGAAGCATTCCTTTAAGGAATTTGCCCTGTTCGCATCATGGCTTGCAGAGGAGAACAAGTAAAGCTTTGCTGTCGAGGTGCTGTCAATCAGCCTTCGTCAGGTGGATTAGCGCCGGCGAGGAAGTCCCTTGCCCGAGGCCTCGGATCCAGCGGGCTCACGGAACGGTTCCACAGAAATGCACTTGTAACACACTTCCATAACGGTCAGGTATTCTGTACCACCCGGCAATTGAAGGACTACGCTGTCACCCACTGCCGCCTTCATCAATGCGCGCCCCAGAGGTGACACCCAACTGATGTGGTTGCGGTTGAGGTCGACCTCGTCGGTGCCCACGATGCTCACCATGCGTTCCGTTCCCGCGGCATTGGCATAGCGCACGGTCGCTCCGAAGAATGCCCGCGCCGCCGCCTGCCCCGATCTCGGAGCTTCCGGATCCACGACTTCCGCGGCTTCGATTCGCTTTGTGAGAAAGCGAATCCGCCCATCGATCTGCCGCAGCCGCCGCTTGCCGTACTGATAGTCGGCGTTTTCACTGCGATCGCCGTTGCTGGCGGCCCACGCTACCACCTCCGTCACGGCCGGGCGTTCCCTGGTGAGCAGAAACCGGTGCTCATCTTTGAGGCGCTGCAACCCGCTCCGCGTTATGTAGTTCTTGACTGGCGTCGCGGGCCCGTCGCCTTGTGGTTTTCTCGTAAACCCTTTCCGCATCTCGTAAGTCCTTCCAGGCGAATCCAGTGGGTGCCCCAATGAACGCGAATGAACGCCGACAGAAAACACCGTAGGTTGTCCGCGTTCGTGGGAGTTCATCTGCGAGCCTAACTGATTTTTTCACATCTTGCGATCATATCCATCATCTCGAGCCAATGCAGGCGAAGGCATGGTGAGCGCGAAATTACTCGCGCAAAATACCCAGCGTCTACGGCCCAGTTGCCGGACCTTCCGGTGTCGTGTCGCCAAGGGTGCTTAACCGTTTTGGGGAAACCGTACAGGAGCCGGCGCTGGAAGGGACTTCGGATCCAAGGTTTTCAACTACTTGCGTGCCAGTCCCCAGTTGATTTCTTGTTCAATTCCCCAAAACTGTTAAGCACCCTGTCGCCCTGTCGCCATCCAATATTTCATTACTTAACTTATTAGGTTAGAATGACAAATTGTTCTTGCGCGGGCTGCTGCGTGGTAGAAGGATATCGCAATCGGATATGCGAGTAACCATTGGTATTTTATTCATCATCATTACCTCGCTAGTGGCCATTCCTTTGGCTGCTCAAGGCGTGCCACTTCGTCGAATCTCACGAGGGGTAATTGATCCCTTCGAGCTCAGTGGTCAGCCGAAAACACTTGTTGTTTTATCACCGGCGAAGAGAGCACTCGCCCAAAGTACGGTATTGGAAAAGCTGAATTCGAAGGATCCCTTAGTCCTAACGTCCGTATTGAGCGACCTCACATTCTTCATTCAGCAAGCCCCGACTGATACGGATCTTTTTATTATGAGGGCAACCGTCTCGTGTGAAATCGCGGGCAGCAATAAAGAAGGAATACTTAGAGACATCGACACGTCCATCAAGCTTTGGAAGCCAAATGAAAACAGCGCGTTCGACTCCTTAAGAGATCACTATGTGCAGAAAGCGAAAGTCGACTTTCTGTTGGGGCGATATGCAGATGCACTAAATGATCTTGACGCGGGTATGCGAATCGACTACGGCCGCGCCGACCAAATGTTCAACAACGGCAATGTTAAACCAGATGAGCCGATAGCTATCCCGTGCATGTGGTCACAGGCTGACGTAAATAAATTGGCGGAACTGTTTCCGAAGGATTACCGAACGTCGCTTTACGTTGGCTTATACGAGCTTGCATTTTCCCGTTATTCTTTGGACACAGACCATCAACCCATCCTGAAATCATTTGAACATGCTGCTGAACTTAATCAGTCTTCGCCTGTCCCGTCCTATTTCAACGCGTATCCATACATTTATGGGGGCATAGGCGGGTTGATGTCGCTAGTGAATGCCAGATGTCTCGATGATGTCGTACCACGCACGAAGCCTTGCCTTGAATTGGATGAAATTCACCGCACTGGTGTGCGATACCTCACGAAGGCAATCGCTACTGACCCGGCATTTGAGCCTGCTTACGCTCTACGTGCCGGCGCTCACCTTAAATTGCGTGAGTACCGGCAAGCAATTCGCGACTACACAAAAGCGTTGGACCTCGACCCGAAGGCTAATTTGTATCAAGACCGCGCTTCGGCGGAGTCGGAGTTAAAAGAATATCAAGCAGCTATTCTCGATTTCACCAAGGGCATTGCCCAGGGCTGCGAGAATACGCTGTGTGGGGCCTACGAATATCGCGCAGATGTTTATTTGAGGCTCCACGATTATCCACATGCCATCAGTGACTTCGGCCATGCCATCAGAAATTATCTGGCGGGCACGATCTTTGGATTCAACATCGACCAGCTCCGGAGGATTTACCCTGAATATGACCGCATAGCTGATGACGTATTGTGTGAAAAGCTTCGAGTGCTGTTTAACCCGCAAATGAGCTACGCGGATTATTCCAAGCAGTTCTTGGTCAACGCGAAGGAAGTTGATGTTACTGTCTTGCCAGCACTGTTTTTGAAACGCGGTGATGCTTACGCCGCTATGGGAGACATCGCTCGCGCAAATCGAGAATATGACCGTGTGTCTGCTGGATTTCCGAAGTGGGCGGAACACGAATTTACGACGCGCAACGGAAAACGTATTCGCGTCCACCAATAAAATAAAAGGTCAAAAGGTATCCTCGGGTGCCCTTCCTTGGGAAACCTCACATCCCAAGGAAAGCGCCACTTTGCGAAGCTGCTATTAATAAGTCCTGATAAGTCGGCTTATGGGGAGTTTCACAAAACAAGAAAGGCCCGTGTGCCGAGTAAGCACCCCGGACTGTCGGCCCCCGGAAGCCATCCAAAAAAAAGCCAAC
>Ga0210403_10002112_pt1 | contig 18299 bp, 30 predicted proteins | sample IncBWC19MmetaG_FD_150863 | JGI IMG/M metagenome (GOLD analysis project Ga0210403, IMG submission 150863) | Forest soil microbial communities from Barre Woods Harvard Forest LTER site, Petersham, Massachusetts, United States - Inc-BW-C-19-M | ecosystem: Environmental > Terrestrial > Soil >... | reverse complement strand
TTAATAGTCTCCGCTGGCGCCGCCGCCACCCGAATCCCCGCCGCCAGGATCGAACGCAGGCGGGTCAGGGAGAGCGCTGGGCGGGCTCGGATCGGCCGCCGGCATGACGAAGGGGTTCGACGTGACATCGTCCCTGGCGTGGCGTCGCTGGCGCGCCTCGTCCTCTTCCGCCTCACGCCGGCGAGCTTTGCGTTCGATCGCCTCGCGCTCTCGCTGCATTAACTGACGCGTCTGCGCTTCTAGCGCTTCGCGGTGCTTACGTTTGGCCCACCATTCCTTGAGCGTCTCGGTCATCGTGGATAGCTCCCACCTCGATCAGCCAAGCGCGGATCTTAGCCCGTTCGGTCGCGTAGGTCGGTGGCGCTGAAACGCCCGTAGCGCTCACGCTTGGCGTGCCAGTCGTCGTCGGTCATTGGTCCTCACGCTCGATCATCTCCATGAGATGCGCCCGCCCGTGCTGCCGCTGCGCCCATAGGACCGGGCCGCGGGAGGCGCAGATCGCCGCGACAGCGCATTGACGCATCATGCCGTTTGTAGACAGCATTGCAGCCTCGACCCGCTCAATCTCCGCCACGATCGTCGGCATGGAGATGCGCGCCTCTGTGACGACCTCGTTGCAAGCGTCACAGCAGCGCCCGCTCTGGGCGAGCGGTGCAGGATTGTTGCCGATGCGATCGTAGGGCAAGCCGCACAGGCAGCAGACGGCGGCCGGCGCGCTCATGACTTCAGCTTCGGGTCGATATGGACCTTAGTGTCGGGTCCGATGGTGTGAGCCATCATCGCCTGCATGTCGGCTTCGGTCTTGCCCGAAAAGATCAGCACGTCGATCGGCATGCCCATCTCCTTGCCGTCGATACGAATGAACGTATCGCCTGGCTCGGCGCGAAACTTGTCGAGGTTGCCAAAGCTCAATCCGATCATCAAGAGCGTGCGGTCGCCTAGCGTTGCGGTGGCTTTGATCATGCGTGCCCCTCCATATCCGGTTGACCCTCGAAGCGCTTGATCTGCTCCTTCAGCATGGTGACGACGTCGCGCCGGTCAGCGCCGTTGGAAATATAATTGCAGCGGCCATCCTCATTGCCGAACGGAAACACTAACAGGATAAAGCCGGTCTTGCGGTCGGCGCCCTTTGCATCACCGTTGAAAAACTCGTTAAGGGTGTGGGCGAGGGCGTTCATTTGCTCCCGATAGCGCGCCTCGATCGGCGCATCGCCCAATTGATGCTCACTCATCGCGCCATTCTCCCTCGTCTGGTGGTTCCTTGTCCCAATTGTCTATCCACTCTTTAAACCGAATCGCCGGATCGTACCGGCATGGTAGGCAGAGGCAGACGATGGCAATCACGCCCAACACCAGGTCCATCATCGGGTGTGCTCCCGCTTGTTGAAGGCGACGATCATGTTCACCGCCCGCACCATGTTCGGGTTGCCGGCGATCTCCACCAATTCGGCGTCGGTCGGCGCTCGCACCGTCAAATTCTGGGCGTAGACCATCACATGCGCGCAATGCAGGCAGATCGCCAGGTCGCCGGGGTTGGGGGTCGAAGCGTCGGGCGCGTCGGGCGTCGGCGCGCCGGCGTTGATCTTGCGGCCACAATCGAGACAAGCGTTGACCGGCGTTCGCGTGATGGTTGCGTTTCCCGTCACCACGCCGCGGCGGACGACGCTATGCTGCGTCTTCTCGTCCTGGAACAGATTGAACATGCGGCCCTGCCAGCGCCCACCGGGGCTTTTGTTTTCGGGTAGAGCAGTGACCGCGCCCTTGTCGTCGCGTTTGATGTCGTAGACCCTGACGCCGCCCCTGCCGCGACGATCAAAAGCGTGGATCAGCACCGCTTCGCGCCGGTCCGAGCGTTGTTCGGGTGTCAGCCGAGTTGGCCGCTTGAGGTTCTCCGTCGCAACCCAAACCTCACTGAGAAAGGCATAGTTGCGCGCATGCGGATCTTTGAGCTTGTTGTGGATCATCTCGACCACCGCGAGCTTTTCAGCTTCGTCCTCCCATGGCGTGATCAGCATCTCGCCCGGCCGATTGTCGAATTGAACCCACCACGTCGCCGCGAGCTGCGTGTCAACCTCGCCGAGCAGCATGAACTCGGCGTGGTCGAGCGCCATCGCCTGCAGCTCGTCGATTGTTTGCAGCTTAGCCATGCGTATCCTCCAGCGCCTGCACCCGCTTTTCGAGTTTGCTCAGCTCAGTTATCAGCATGTTGAAACTCGCGGTGGTGTTGTCGTTCAAGCCGTTTAGGCTCGCCAGCACGGCCCGCTGCGCCCGGTGGATCTGGGGGAAGTTGACCGCCATCAGGATTGTCGCGGTTACTGTCGAGCCGGTCAGGACGACCGCGGCGATCAACCAAACGATATCGACCATCAGGCTTTCTCCGGTAATTTGAGTATCGGCGTCGGCTTAAACACTTTCGCCACCCAGCGCGCGTGGCCGGCTTCGGCTTCGTCCCAGGTCGAATAGCGCTCTGTGTCGCCGCCGTGGTCGCCGGCGAACACCATCGTCTCGAACAACATCGCCTCATCGCCGCTGAAGCTATGATCGAGCCCCAGGAACACCGTGCTGACTACGACGTCGCCCTGTTCGGTCAGCCGTACATGCCGATCAGCTGTCTCGAACCAGCGCCCCCAAGTCATGAGATCCCGGCAAACGACCGGCTGATGCCCGACCAGAATGTACGTTCGCATCACGCACTCTGTTTTTTCATTTGTTCTTCGGTCAATTGCCACTGGCCTTCACCGACGCGACGGATCAGGCCCCACTTTCTTTGCCGCTCGATCGTCGAGCCAGTGCCATTGGGGTTAAAACCCCCCGCAGTGAAAGCCTCTTTGATCTCGCGGGTTCGATGCACCTGCCCATCCGCCAGCACCTTGAGGATAATGGCGTTGGTGCCGGCCTCCAGGTTCTTTGCATAACCAGCGACGCGCGGCGCCTGCTTCCTCTGTGGTTTGACGAGCTGCGGCGCTGTCTTAGCCTTGAGCTTCGCCGGCGTCGGGGCGATCTCCTCGACGCTCAGATCCTCGATCGGCAACACCTTGGCCAGGAGACCAAACAGCACCTCGCCCGGCATCACAAAGCTGAGACGATATTTGATCATCAACGACCCCCGCGCTTGTATTTCGACATCTGCACGACGTGCCGAATCGATGTCGGCTTCGCCGGCGCTTTTGGCAGCGCTTTGGGCGGCGCGGCTGTCGGCTCCACGTAAGCTTTGGTGTCGAAAGGCACTGGCGCGAGCTTCCAGCCCATCGAGCGCAACACCGCATTAATCGTCGCGCTCTGTGGTTTCTTGGTTGAACCCACGAACCAAGCGGTCAGCGTGCTGGCCGAGACGCCGCTCTGTTCGTGGATGTCTTTGTAGGTGGCGCCGTGCTGTTGAACGATGGTGCGCAGCTCGTCGATAATCGGGTCTTTGTCGACGAACGAATATGATTTGTAGGTAAACCCGGTCACTCTCCGCCCTCCTCAGTGTGGTAGTCGATGACAATCATCAGCAGCGCGAGTTCCTCTGCGCCGTAGACTTGGGGTTCGCCACAAGCTTCGCAGCGATAACGGCGGGCGTCGGGCTCGCAGCCGTCCTGCTCATGGCCGCAGGCTAGGCAGAAACCGGGGTCGTCGAGCGTTGTCATGTGGCGTTTGCAGGCTTCGACGATGCGCTCCTCAGTAATCGACGCGTGCGGCTTCATCAGTCGACCCTCACGACGGCAAAAGATTTGTCCGGCTGGACGATGGCGAGCAGGCTCGCCTGACGATAGAAGATCACCACCTCGTGATTGATCTTGGTCATCGCGCTTGGGTGGTAGGGAGGATCGCCAGGGAAGCGCAGGGAGAGCTTCGGGGTCATTGTCAAGCCTGGGATCGGCCGCCAACCGCCGCCATGCCGGTAGCGGTCCTCAAGCTGATCCTTGACCGATCGCTTGTCGTCGTTGAGCAGGATGTCGGGCAGGAAGCCTAAACCGTCAGCGCTGAAATTCGGATCAAGCATCACCCAAATGGAGGTGGTCATCGCTGTCGCCAGGTCGCGAACAAAGCCTGTAGCACCTCAATCTCGTCGACCAGATGGGGCTCGATCGCGTCCCAATCCGCATCGTCGAGGCCCCCCAGCTCGTCCCAAGCGGCCAAGCAGCGCTCGATGATCGCAGGCGACGCCACCGGTTTGTTTCCCCGGTAGGCTTTAACCGCCTGTTGAACCTCGACGATGACGGTTTGATAGTCCGCTGTTTCACGCGGCTCGACCTCGATCGTTCCTTGGCCTTTTCCCTGGTCGTCGTTGTTATTACCCGCAGCCATTACGACAGCTCCTTTAGAGTTTTAATGGCCCCCCTTGGCGTCTTTCAGCAGAAGTCCCTGAATCGCATGCGCGGTGTCGTCGGAAACAAACTGCGCGATCTGCACAAATGTTTGTCCTGGCTCGCCGCCGCTCGGCTTGGTGAATGACCAATCCGCGAGGCCGCGGTGCGCGGCTTTCATCTCCGCTTCCGGGATCAAGTCTGAGACTTTAACACCAAGCGCCTTCGCCAGCTTGCTTAAATTTTTTGTATCAGGAATATTTTTTCCATTCGTCCAGACTGAGATTCGATCGCGACCGCGGGCGACGTTCTTGCCTTCCGTGTTGACGGCGCGGCCCCATATTTTCGCGGCGAGATCCGACTGCGTTAATTCGCGCTCAGCCATCTTTTGCTGAAGCCGCTTAGCGAAGGCGATGTCGCGCGATCTTTCAGTGGGCAAGCGTGCTCCTGTTAGACGAGGAGGGTGGTTGAGTTTTGCTTGTGGCATTGGGGAGCCTCCCGGTTCGGGGTGTAACGCCCCGAATCATTACACTAGTGTTGGCCGTAGCACAACACCGTTGGATTAAGCCCAATAACACACACTCAGATCACATCACTTTTGACACTTATGCGCAAGACTCATGACGAAAACATATTTGTGGTGCTTGACAGTGAGACGGCATTGTCGGTAGCTTGCCGACCAACACCCCAACCCCACCCGACACGGCGTCATCACACGATGCAACCGAGTGTTTTCCAAGTCGATACGACCTTCAAATCGGCTTATCCGTTCGATCGCCTGAAGCATGGCGACGCCATCGAAGTCCGACATCCGCAAAGCGCTAAAGAAGTATTTCGCCGTTGGCGTAAAGCGCGTCAGCGCAAGGCTCAACTTGTCCCATCGCTAACCCAGCCGGGGGTTCTCTTCTTCATCGACGAGGAGCTGGCCTGATGCGCGTCTTGGGCGTCGACCCTGGCTCGGTTAGCGGCGCGTGGGGCCTAATCTGTCGGCATAATGCTGCTGTCGTGTTCATGCAGGTCGACGACATTCCGGTTGTCGATCGCCAGGTCAACGCCGCCGAATGGAGTCGCATCGTCCGAGATTTCAAACCTGATGTCGCCGTGGTCGAGCAGGTCGGTTCGATGCCGGGCCAGGGTGTCAGCAGCATGTTCAAATTCGGCATGGGCTGCGGCCTGATCCGCGGCGTGCTCGCCGGCGCCGGCGTGCCGATCATCAGCGTTCCGCCGACAAAGTGGAAGAAACATTTCAGTCTCAACAACGACGCCGAGAAGAGCCGCGCCCTCGCCATTCGCCGTTTCCCGACAGCGCCGTTAGCCCGCAAAAAAGATCACGGCAGAGCCGAGGCTTTGCTGCTCGCACTATGGAAAATTGAAACCGACGATCCCGTTTAAACCGAGGAAGCGCCTATGTCGTTCGGCTACCCTCACGCTCGAAGATCCGATCCGCTGACATCGTACGAGGCTGTTGAAAGCCTCGATGTCACGGCGCAAGCGCTCAGAATTTTGCACGAGTACCGCCGCGGGCGCGAGCTGCTCGACTACGATGCTTATCGCCTGGCGGGCTTCCCGCCCCACGCGCGTGATGGTCAACGCTGCTCCGACTTAAGACACGCTGGCTACATCGAGCGCACAGGAGGACGAGCCGCGACACCGTCTGGGCGCAGCGGTTACCTGTGCCGCATCACGCCCGCCGGGCTGGGCTATTTGCGTATCAAGGAGCTGGAGTCGCTATGACCGTGCTCTGGCCCCACCAGACCAGCGACGTCGCCTTCGCTCTGCGCGAGAAGAAAGTCGCCTGGTGGAACGACACCGGCTTGGGCAAGACGAATAGCGCAATCACGCTCGCCGACACGATCGAGGCGAAAAGCATCCTCGTCCTTTGCCCAGTGATCGCGCTCGAACACTGGAAAGCGCAATTCGCTAAGCACGGTCGGGTCGACCGCAGCGTCGCGCTCGTGCGTGACCACGACGCGCCCCTGCACGGCGCTAATGTCATCGTCGTGCCCTTCAGCCTGATCTCGAAATACCCGCGCTTGGCGAAGCGTCTGCGTCAGTATCGCTACGACCTGGTGGTGATCGACGAGGCGCATGCTTTGATGTCGATGGAATCGAACCGCACTCTCTCGATTTACGCCATTGGCAGCGAGAGCGGCGGTATTCAAGATCGCGCACCTTATGTCGTGCTGCTGTCGGCAACGCTGTCGCCGAATGGTCGCCCGAATGAATTGTACACCCACCTGCGCGCTCTGCGACCGGAACTGCTCGGGCCAGCGCGCGGTTACGACACCTTCGTCAGCCGCTATTGCGTGACCACGTTTGGCCGGCACGGGCGCGAAACGGTCGTCGGCGCGAACAAGGCGACCGCGCCCGAGCTGAAGCGGATCATGGGGCGCTTCGCCCGCCGCGTGAAAAAGAAGGACGTGCAGAAGGATTTGCCGGCGGTCATCATCGACACGCTGCCGGTCAACATCGCCGACTTGGTCGTGCCCGAGAAGCTCATGCAAGATTGGCGCGTGTCCGAGGCAATGCTGGCGCGCGACATTGGCAGCGCCACTGGCGAAGAGGCGTTGGCGATTGCGCGCTCGTCGCCGCACTCGGCGACCAATCGTCGCTTGACCGGCGTCATTAAGGTGCAGGCGATGGCGGCGCTGCTCGAACCGGAGATGGCGGCTAGCCGCAAGGTCATCGCCTTCAGTGTTCATCACGACGTGATCGACGCGCTCGCTGAACGCTTCAAGGGCCAGGCGGTCACCCTCGATGGACGCACGGCGCCGGGGAGACGCCAGATTAACATCAAAGCCTTCCGTGAGAGCGCAAAGATTCATTTGTTCAATGGGCAGATCAGCGCCGCCGGCGAAGTGATCGATCTGACGCCGTGCTCGCTGATGTACATCTTTGAGCAAGACTGGGTGCCGAAAACCATTACCCAGGCAATCGGCCGCGCCAACCGACCTGGACAGGTCGAGCCTTTGATGTGTTGGATCTTAACTTTGAGCGGCAGCATTGACGACGCGCTGACACGCACGCTTGTCCGAAAAACAAAGGACATTGAATCGCTTGAACCAGTTTGAGTTTCGGCATGGTGAGGTCCGGCGCGGCAGGGTGTGGCAGGGCATGGCCAGGCAAGGCATGGCCAGGCACGGCGTGGTGGGGTTGGGCTTGGTCAGGCGAGGTGAGGCATGGAGTGGCCTGGCAGGGCATGGCTCGGCGAGGCGCGGCAAGGTGAGGCATGGCACGCCCAGGCGGGGTGGGGTGTGGCTTGGTTTGGTTTGGTTTGGTCTGGTCGGGTCAGGTCGGGCTTGGCATGGCGTGGCATGGCGAAGTGAAGTCGGATCAGGTCGGGCTCGGCGAGGTCCGGCGGGGCAGGGTTTGGCATGGCGCGGCAGATTGATCTGCTGCGAAAACTGGAGGAAGGCGCAATGAACGAGGTCATTACCAAAATCGACATGACGAACGGCGGCGAAGACGCGATTCGGACGGCGCTGCCCTATCAGGTGCGGGTCACGATCCAGGGCAGTTGCGATCTCCTGTTTCACGCTTGGAACTGCGAGGCGGTCGCCGAGAAAGGTGCGGCGGCTAAGAACTCAAAAGCGAAGAAAACCGACAACGTCGAGAGCTATGTCTATCGCACGCCCGATGGTCAGATTGGGTTGCCGGGTGAATATCTGCGGCAGTCGATTATTCACAGCGCCAAGTTTATGGCCGACCCCCGATCGCCGCGTAAGTCGGCGATGGACCTCTATAAGGCCGGCATCATTTCGCTGACCGAACTCGCGCCGCTCGGCCCTAAGACTTGGGACTACCTGTCGAGGAAACGGGTGGGCCTCAATCGCGTCAGCATCACCCGCGAGCGCCCGGCGATGCGTGCTGGGTGGAAAGCGACATTCGATCTGCAGGTTCTACTGCCTGAGTATATCGCGCCCGACACGCTGCGCGCGACCATTGAGCAGGCAGGTCGCTTGATTGGCGTCGGGGATTGGCGGCCAACTTATGGAAGGTTCGGCCTGGTCCTCTTCAAATAAGGCAATTCGGGCTGGGCTGGGCGGGGCAAGGTTTGGCAGGGTTTGGCAAGGCATGGTTTGGCAGGGTTTGGCGAGGCTTGGTGGTTTGGTTTTCTTGCTCAGCGCTCAGCCGGCGCTCGCCTGTCATCGCTATTCGTCGTGGTCGTATCCTTGGCCGCAATCGTGCAAGGTGTCGACCGCTTCCGTTCAACCGCGTCGAACTTGGTTTGTCGAGATCGTCGCCCCACCGCTTGCTGACGACCTGACAAGATCCCAAGCGATCGAGGCGCTTAAGCAGGAGCTGCGCTTGCGCTCGGTGCAAACGCTTGAACTGCAGACGATCGGTTTAACTCAGAAGAAAGACAACGAATGAGCAAGCGGCTGATCTCGATCGAAGACGCCGCCGCGATCGGCGTGCAACGCGTGCGCAAGCCATACTGGGCCGACCCGCTCGACCATGTGAAGATCGACATCATTGACGGCAAGCCCGGCCCCTGGCTGCATCTGTGGTGCCCATTCAACAAGGAATGCAACGGTCGCGATCCGGTCGAGGCATTTGCCTACCAATGGAATCTTAGCGTGCCGGAGTTCGAACTTTACGACGGGCCATTGCCCGGCTCGGAAGCGTACCAGAAAGCGGTCGAGCGTTTCGACGGCGTTCTGCAACAGGAGAAAGAGCATGGCGATTGAAATTGACATCAGGATTATCGGCGACACGACCGCCGCGGTGGTGCAGGAGCTGGGAACGTTCGCCGCTCATTTGTCCAGCGGGTTGGGTGTAGGCGCTCGCGCTGTCAACACGCCCGACACCACCAATGCTCAAGCGCCGGCGGCGTCCGAGGGCAATGGTGCTGGCAAGCCGGCGAGCACCCGTAAGCGCACTGCGGCGACCACCGCCGCAACACCCGAGGTTCCCAAGATTGATCGGGCGGCGATCATCGAGGGGCTGACGAAAATTTACAGCAAGGGCGACGAGGACGTCCGCTTGGCGATCACCAAGTTCCGTGACGGCCAGGGCGCCGATCGGCTGCGCGATCTGAAGGACGACGCCCTGCCGGCGGCGGCCGAGCTGCTGACCGAGCTGAAGCTCGCCGCTGAGCAGCCTGCAGTCTGATGACCGAGCACGCCGAGCTTGGCGCGTCATCAAGCGCGCGCTGGATGGCTTGTCCTGGCTCGGTGCCGCTCGCGCGGCCCTACTTGGGCGGCCCCGCGTCATCTTACGCCGCCGAGGGCACGGTCGCCCATACAATCGCTCAGGCAGCTCTGGCTAACGAGCCATTGCCGCCGATCGGCGCGCTGGTCACGGTTGACGGCCACGACATCCTTGTAACCGAGGAAATGCTCGACGCCGTCAACGAATATCTCGGCATCGTGCGACCCCTATACGCCAAGGCGCAGGACGGCGGGGTCGAGATCCGGGTCCATATCAGCTCGGTTCCACCGACCGCCGAATGCTACGGCACCGCCGACTTCGTCGCCATCATCGGCCGCAAGCTGTTCGTCGTCGATTTGAAATTCGGCAAGGGCGTCCATGTCTATGTCGCCAACAATTCGCAAGCCTTGTTCTACGCGCTCGCGGTGGTCGAGACGCTGCACCTCGACGGCCTGATCGACGAGATCGAGATCATCGTCTGCCAGCCCCGGATCGATGGGGCCGAGCGTCAATTGTGGACGATCGACATCATCGATCTTTGGATGTGGCGCGACAGCAAACTCATCCCGGCGGTGCAGCGCATCCTCGATGGCGACCCAAGCCTCCAGGACGGCCCCTGGTGCCGGTTCTGCCCGGCCCTGGCCATCTGCCCACTCAAGCATGACTTGGCCCAGACGGCGGCTGCGCAGGCTTTTGACGACATGATCGTCAACGACCCGCGCAACAGCGCGGACCTTTCGTCGGAGGACGTGGCCAAGCGGCTCAACCTGGCGCTGCGCCTAGAGGATTGGATCGACAAGCTCAAAGAGCACGCCGCCCTGATGATCCACCGCGGCGAGGAGGTGCCGGGGTTCAAGCTCGTCGAGGGCCGCTCGAACCGCAAATGGGCGGGCGAGGACGTCGACATCCTGCATGAGCTGGTCGAGCGCGGCAAATTTACGCCCCAGGACGCCGAGCGCTTCTACAAACCGCCTGAGCTGCAGTCGCCGGCGGGGATCGAGAAAACGCTCAAGCGCATGGGCCGCACGCAGACCCAGTTTCTGCTCAACGGCCTGATCAACAAGCCGCCCGGCAAGCCATCCCTGGTGCCCGCCGGCGACCCGCGGCCGGCGATGGCGATTCTGACTGCCCGCGAAGCTTTCCGCATCTCTGCGACCGACGAGGAGGAAGTGTGATGGAAGAAAATCGAACGGTGTTTAACGACAGCATGCGCGTGGTGTTTAACAACAGCATGCGCGAGCTAATCGAAGCGGGCGATGGCGATGTGACTGCTGCCGCGATCATCATTCTTGGCGACCGCGTCGTGGGAGCGCTGGACGGCATTTTAAGCGCCCTTCGCGCCATCGAGGAGCGTCTCGGAAACCTCCACGACGAGAGGATGCCGTGAGCCCCGAACAACTCGCCAAGCGCAACGCCAACATTTCCGCAGGCCAGGCGCGCGCCTGGCGCGACCCCGAGATCCGAGAACGCCGGACAACCGCCATCGCCGCTGCTTGGGATGACGCCCTCCTGCGGGCTCAGATGCGCGAACGCGCTCTGAAGCGCGGCGCGAAACCCCCGCGTACCGTCAAAAAGGAGTACCCCTAATGGCCGCGATCCAGAGCCCCGTCGTCACTCTATCTTACCCCCATCTGTGGAAGCCGACGCCCAAGGCGGAGGGCAGCGCTGAGCTGGTCTTCTCCGCGGTCGGGCTGCTCAACGATCAACAGATGAAGTCGCCGGCCTGGGCGGCGCTGAAGAAGGCGGTCGAGGCGGAATCCTTGGCGGCCTTCCCCAAGCTCATCCTGGGCAAGAGCGTCAAGTCGCCGTTTCGCGACTGCGCCGAGAAGGAAAACTTCCCGCAGGATTACAAAATTTTCTTCAATTGCTGGTCGAAATCGAAGCCCGGCATCGTCGACACCGGTCGCAACCACATCACCGATTCAAACGAAGTGTGGGCTGGTCAATATGTCCGCTTCTCGCTCAATCCGTTCGCTTGGGAGCACAGCGGCAAGAAGGGCGTCTCACTTGGGCTTAACCACGTCCAGATCATCAAGTCGGAAGGGTTGAAGCGCCTCGATGGTCGCAAGCCAGTCGAGGAATCCTTTGATGACGAATTCGACGACGCTGACGGCGACGACGACGTTTGATTCAGCCTGGTTGGCGCGAGCGAAAGCTCGCGCCTTTTTCTACGGGAGCTGACAAATGAAGCAGAACATCAACCGTGTTTGCCCGCGCTGTGGCAAAACGCGCGTTCTCAAAACTCCAACATGCCAACCCTGCGCTGTCATCCTCACCAACAAACGTCGCTACATCGCCCCGCGTTTTCGGCTCGATGAGAAAACTGTCGACGAAAAATTGGCCTCGATTTCTAATGCCTAAAGCGCGGGTGGGGCATGGCGCTTCGGCTCTCTGGAGATTTCGAGACGACGTCATGCGGCTCCCTGCCGCAGATCGGCGCCCATAAATACGCTCGCCTGCCCTCGACCCGCATCCTTTGCTTCGCTTACGCGATCGAGGAAGACGACCCGGTCGTTTGGTATCCCACGCTTCAGCCGGCCCCCGCTGATCTCTTAAGCGCCGCGCGCGATCCTGGGCTCGAGTTCCGCGCCTGGAACGCTGCCTTCGAATTCAACATCTGGAACGCTTGCGCGATCCGGCATGGCCTACCGCCGCTGCCAATCGACGCTTTCCACTGCACCATGGCGCAAGCCTTAGTGTGGGGCGTGCCGCCCAAGCTCGAACAAGCGGCGATCGTGCTCAAGACCAACATGGAGAAAGACAAAGAAGGCGCGGCGCTGATGCGCAAAATGATGCGCCCACGCCCGCACAAGGATGGCTCAATCACCTGGTGGGACCAGGACGAGCCGCAGCTCTTGTGGCGCTTAGGCGAATATTGCGCCCAGGACGTGCGAGCGGAACGATCAATTGGCCGGCGCCTGCGATCGATGCCGCCGGAAGAGCGACGCCTATGGTTGCTCGATCAGCGCATGAACGACCGCGGCTTGCGCGTCGACACGGACGCTGTGGGCAAGATGCAGACCGTGGTTGACGGCGAGATCGTCCGCATCGGCGCGGCGCTCTCTAGCCTGACGGATGGCCAGATCACCAGCCCGACCCAGACCGCGCGCCTACTCAAATACTTGAAAGCCGAGGGGGTCGAGATCGACAGCCTCGACAAGCGCATGCTGCCGCTGGTGCTCAAGGACGAGCTGGAGCCCCGGCACCGCAAGATCCTGACGCTCTATCAGCAAGGCGCGAAATCATCGACCGCCAAACTGCGCTCGATGACCAGCTATCTTGACGACGACGGTCGCATTCGGGGTCTAACCCAGTATGGCGGCGCCATGCGGACGCTACGCTGGGCCGGCCGCGGACCGCAGATCCAAAATTATCCGCGACCATCGAAGGAGATCGACGCCCGCGTCGCCATCGCCGACATCATTTGGGGGGTCGATGCCGAGACGCTCGACTTCGTCCACGGCAACCCGATGGACGTCGTCAGCCAATGCCTACGCGGGGCTTACGTGCCCGCCGAGGGGCATGCATTCGCGGTCTGCGACTATTCCGGCATCGAGGCAAGAGTTGTGGCCTGGCTAGCCGGCCAGGACGATGCGCTAGATGTTTTTCGCCGCGGCAGCGACATCTACAAGAAAGCCGCCCACGACGTTGGCTCGAATAGCCGCGATTTGGGTAAGCTCCTGGTGCTGTCGTGCGGCTTCGGCGCAGGACCGCGGCGCGTTCGCATCATCGCGCAAAACCCGCCTTACTTCATCGAGCTGAGCCCCGAGGATTCCGTTCGGAATGTGTATGCCTGGCGGGACGCTAATCATCGTATCCGCTCGCTTTGGTACGAAGTCGACGACATCATCCGCATGGTCATCAAGGGTCGTGTCAGCGACCGCTGGACCTGGATCAGCACGAAGCGGGTCGCCTTCCGCATGGCGACCGATGAGCGGCTCGCCGGCGCCCTTTTAATGCGTCTCCCGAGCGGTCGAAAGATCGTCTACCGCAACGCCAGCATCGACGAGATCATCAACGACGCAGACGGCGCGTCGTGGGTCGAGGACGTGATCCGCTACGACGGTTTGGACTGGACAAAAAAGTGGAGCCGGATTCGCTCCTGGGGCGGCAAGTTCGTCGAGAACATGACACAGGCGGTCGCCCGCGATCTGCTCGCCGGCGCCGTGCTGCAGCTCGATGACGATGACGACGACCTTCTGACCACTATCCACGACGAAATCATCGCAGAGCCCCTAGAGGCGCGCGCTGACGCTCGTCTGCGGGAGATGAAGGCGGTGATGGGCGAAGCCCCGTCCTGGGCCTACGGCCTGCCCCTGAAGGCCGAGGGAGGGGTGATGGCGCGCTATGGCAAATAAGCCCCGCAAGCCACGCCCACCCAAGCCGCGGCCGTCCCAGACCGATCTCGAAGGCTTCTGGCGGGGCCATCCCGATTTTATTGGCCCAGTCGCACCGCCGATGATTCTCTGGCTGCGCAATCGCGAAAAGCAAAAAGCGTGGGCTGAACGCCACGCGCTACACCCACGGGAGGACAAGGAATGACCGCCAAGCGGCACGTCGACTATGTCCGGGACTATGCCAAAAACCTCGTTCCCGTCATCCCGCACAATGCGACACTGTCGCCCAATTCGACCATCGACCCCGGCAACCGCGGCAAGGTGCCGGGCCAGCGCAAAAGCGACGGCACCTGGTACGGCGGCTGGAAGGATTTGGGCGACGCGACGATGGCGCTCGCCAAGAAGTGGGACGAGTGGGGCGCTTTCATCGGCAACCGCACCGGCTTCGCCGGCGTGTTCGCGCACGATGTCGACCTGACTGTCCGCGCCGACGCTGAGCGCGTGCTGGCGCTCGCCTACGGGATCTATGGTCGAAACCTGGCGGTGCGGCGCGTTGACCATCCAGCGCACACTAAACTCCTCATCTGCCTGCGCCTTGAAGGACCGATGCCGGCGTCGTTCAACGTCGACGTCGTGCAAAGCGACGGCGCGCATGGCCAAATTCAGTTTCTCGGGCCGGGCCGATATTTCAACATGCACGGCATCCACCCCAAACGGCTCCGGCCCTATGTCTGGGAGAATGACCCCGCCGACGTTCCTCTGGTGTCGGTCAACCTGGCTGAGTTCGAAGCCTTCTGGGCCGCGATCGGACAAGATTTCGAAATCGCCCACCGGCCCCGCATTCATGCCGCAAACGAGATTCAGCGCGAGCCCGAACGCTGCACGTCGGAAGAGATGGAAGCGCTCGTCGATCTGATCCCCAACGACCAAACGTTCGAGCCTTACCCCCAATTCATCACCATGGGCGCGGCGATGTACGGCGCCAGCGCCGGTGCTGACTGGGGCCGAACGCAATGGCTCGCCTGGTGCGACCAGGTCGACCAGCCCCAGGACCGCAAGCCGGAGATTTTTTGGGACTCCATGCGTCAAGCGCGAGTCGGCGCGGACCTGCTGCGCAAATTCGCCAACGAGCGCCAACCGCTCGAAATGGCCCGCCGCGACTTCGCCGAGCCGCCGGTCGAGGAGGTCGCGCCCGAGCTGGTCGAAGAGGCTGACGCCGACGCTGAACTGGCGCGCTCGTTCCTAGAGGATTGGTGCCTGGTTGGGGGCGCTGAATTCTACGCCTTGCCGCCCGGCGAAAAGATCGCGCCAGCCGCCTTCGGCTTGATCCACGAGGAGAACAGGACCGCGCTGCATCGTGCGCTCGGCAACAAGAAATTGTCACTGGCGCGGGTCTTCGCCCGCAAGAGCCCGAATAAGGTCGCTGGCCTCGCCCACGAGCCCGGCCAGCCGCGGTTCGTCGAACGCCGGGGTCAGCGCCTCCTCAATCTATGGACCCCGCCACCGCGGCCCCGTCAGGGTAAGCGGGTCGACCCAACCATTGTCGAGTTTTACCGGGATCTGGTCGAGTTTGTGCTCGGCTCGGCCGAGGAGACAGCGCTGTGGATGCGCTGGCATGCCTGGATGTTACAGAACCCCGGTCGAGCGCCGGGCTGGCAGTGGGTCGTGCAAACCGGGCCGGGCCTGGGCAAGGATCTCATCCTCTTACCGATCGGGCTCGCACATGGCGACGACTACACGCCGATCTTTCCCAAGGATTTAGCTGCGCCCTACAACGATTACGCCGAGAAGCATTTGATCTCAGCCAGCGAAATGAAGATGCGGGGTTCCGACGATGGCCCCTACATCATGCTCAAGGCGATTACATCGGGTGGTCCGACCGTTTCGATTCGAGTCCAATACCGCCGGCGCTATCTCGCCGCCAATGTCGCGGGCTTCGTCATCTTCTCGAACGAAGAGCACCCGCTCAAGATCGACCACAACGATCGGCGGCTGCATGTTGTCTCGAATTTCGACGTCACCACCCGGACACCGGAATATTACATCCATGCCCGCCGCTTCCTGACCGAGAATTGGCCAACGGTCAGCGAGCACCTGCACACCTTCCCGCTCAGCGAAGCCGAGCGCAATCAGATTACTGGCAACGCGCCGGCGAGCGAAGCCAAAACGGAAATGGCGGTGCAGCTCGCTGAAAGCGCGATTCTCGACATCATCGGCGAAATCGAGAGCGACAAGCCGCCGCCGCACTACCTGCCCGTCGCCACGACCAGCGATGTTCGCGACTGGCTCGAAAAGATCGAGAAGCTTAGGCCGCACGAGATCCCAAACCGGAACGAGCTGCCGGCGCTGCTTTACCGGCTGGGCGCGCGGCCCCTCAATCCCCACAGTAAGAAACCAAAACGGGCAGAGCCGATCCAGGGCGCGCGCCTGTGGAGGGTCGCCAAAACCTGGAACGGTTGGAACCTCGAAACCGCCACGCCAGCTCGCCTGGCCAAGCTCTATTCCGACCGCGCCATGCCGCCGGCGGATCTCAAAGCGGTCGAGGAGGGCGAAGTCTGATGCACAACTCGCGCATTTGCGGCCTGGTCGAGCCGGTGCGGGCCGAGATCCTACGGTTGGGCGGCGCCATCGATCGTCAACGGTCCGGCCGGCACGTCGTCATCTATTGGTCGATCGCCGGCCGCAAATGCATCACCGTCGTGCCCCGGACGACGGTCAATTACCACATGCTGGAGAACATTCGCTCGCACATCCGGCGGACCGCCAGGGAGACACTATGACCCGCGCGACGCGCTTCCGCCAGGCCGACGTCACCCGAGCGATTCGAGCCGCCCAGGCGGCTGGGCTTCAGGTTGAAAAGGTGGAGATTGATCCCCAAGGCCACATTGTAATCTCCAACGCCGTTGGCCATATTCCAACAACGGTAAATACCGTTGCTCCCGAGCCTTCCGCTTTGGAGCGTTGGAAGGCGAAGCAAAATGCAAAACGAGATCAGACCAAACAGCGTAACTAAGACCCGCCCCGATGGGTCCAAGATCACCTATCACTATGCCTGGAAGGGCGGCCCAAGACTCCTTTCAGAGAAGGGCACGCGCGCTTTCGACGACGAGCTGAAAGCAGCTCACGTCGTCCGTGTGGAGGTCGAGAAGGCGGTCGCAGCCGCCCCCAAGCACGCCGGCGCGACTCTCGAAATGGTCGTCGACAAATATCTCGATAGCCAGGAATTCTTGACCTGCGGCGAACGCACCCGACGCGACTATCGATTGCAGACGGCGAAGATCGTCAAAGCGTTTGGCGACCTGCCGGTCGAGACGCTGGTCGAGAACCCGGACGAGACGCGGGGCCTCTTCCTCGACCATCGCGACGAGCTGGCCAAGGCTTCCATTCGGCAAGCTGACTATTTCATGCAGGTGCTCAACACCGTGCTGAACTGGGGCAAGGTGCGCGGCAAGCTCAAGCTCAATCCGCTGCGCGACGCCGGCGTCAAGAAGCTCTACGACGTCACCCGCGCCGACAAGACTTGGACCGACGTGCAGATTGACGAATTCCGATCGCGCGCCCAGCCCGAGATCAACCTGGCGATGATGCTGGCGCTGTGGACCGGTCAGCGGCAAGGCGATCTGCTCAGACTCACCTGGTCAGCTTACGACGGCGCCGAGTTCAAAATTTGCCAAGGCAAGGGTCGCGTGCAGGTGCAAATCCCGGTCGGCGCGCCGCTCAAAAAACTACTCGACGCGACGCAGCGCAAGAGCCCGCTGATTCTCGTTAACTCATCGGGCATTCCGTGGACCGAGGATGGCTTCCGCACGATGTGGCACAAGACCGCCAAACGCGCCGGCATTGTCGATCGCACGTTCCACGATCTGCGCGGCACGACCGTCACCAAGCTCGCGCTCGCGGGCTGCACGGTGCCGGAGATTGCATCGATCACTGGACACTCGCTGACCCAGGTCAAATCAATCCTGGAGAAGCATTATTTGGCGCGTGATCCGGCGCTCGCGAAAGGCGCGATTTCGAAGCTCGAAGCCGGGCAGAAAAAGAGCGCTCGAATAAGCTCCGCCCAAAAAGGTTTGACATTGCGGGCCGACGCCCAACGCTAAGCCAACTTTTGGGTCCAACCGCTGCCCAACTTTTAAAAAACACCAATGAAATCAACATTTGCCGCGGTTTTGTAAACCGACGACTTCGTTGATTTTATTGATGAATTCGGAAAGTTGGGCAAAAGTTGGGAGAACAGTTGGGAAACAGATAAAACGCCGGCATAGCTCAGCTGGTAGAGCAGTTGCTTTGTAAGCATCAGGTCGCGGGTTCGAACCCTGCTGCCGGCACCACCTAACGCATAACATTCGACGCTTGTGTTATGGGACATTGTGTCCCATAACGCCGAAATGAAAATCAACCTCGAACGACAACGATACGCCCGACGATTGGCCCGGCTTGCTAGCGCCGGCACAATGTCCCATTTTGATCGGATGACGGCTGAAGAGTTCAAGCGTTTGCGCGAAACGCTCGACGTCAA